>JADMIO011583405.1_pt1 | contig 36847 bp, 61 predicted proteins | sample 8958161 | NCBI WGS metagenome assembly JADMIO01 (sample SAMN16585339, study PRJNA669376) | soil metagenome | isolation source: Crop rotation soil | place: USA: Cullars Rotation, Alabama | collected 2011
TGGTCTGCCGCTGAGTCTGCCGCTTGGTCTGCCGCTAGGTCTGCCGCTTGGTCTGCCGCTTATGGTAAGTATAAAAACCATCTCATTAAGCTTCTCAAAACTGCGCCAGTAAAGAAGTAAACCATGTCTACTCACGAAATTAGAATGACATCTTTGTTCGCATTCAGTGAGGCTAAACACAATCTTGGAGCCAAGCAACAAGCAGTCTATGAGGTGATTAAAAACTATGGGCCGATAACAAACCTTCAAATCTCACAAAAACTAGGTTTCGCCATCAATTCAACTACGCCACGAGTTAAGGAGCTGCGCGATCTAAACATGGTCGAAGAATCTGGAATCGTGAAAGATTTTACTGGAAGGTCGGCTATTGCTTGGAAGGTGAAATGGAAATAAACAAAATACACAACATCGATTGTTTAGAATTTATGAAAACCTTACCTGATAAGTGTATTGATTTAGTGCTCACTGATCCACCTTATGGAATAGGAGAAGCAGCAGGTAAAAATAAATCTAGGGGATTATTAGCACAACCCACAGATTATGGGAATAGTGATTGGGATAACCAGATACCTTGTAAAGAAATATTTGATGAAATTATACGAATATCTAAAAACCAGATTATATTTGGAGGAAACTATTTTGTAGAATATCTTAAAAATTCTCCTTGCTGGATAGTTTGGGATAAAAATAATGGTGAAACAGATTTTGCGGATTGTGAGTTAGCGTGGACTTCTTTTAAAACTGCTGTACGAAAATTTAAGTTCACTTGGAATGGAATGTTACAGGAAAATATGAAGAATAAAGAAGTAAGATTCCACCCTACTCAAAAACCAGTAGAATTGATGGCTTGGATTTTAAAAAATTATTCTAATGAGAAAGAAATTATTTTCGATCCATTTTTAGGAAGTGGTAGTACGTTAATAGCCTGCCAGAATCTTAAAAGAAAATGGATAGGTTGTGAAATATCTCCCATATACTGCAAAATCGCCGAGGATAGAATAAAAGCAATAAGTAACACTTTATTCTGATATGAAGCACGCCAATTTCATATTCAAAGCAGTAAACGGTAAGCCTCAATTTGCCGAGCAATCAGAAATCTTATTCAGTTATATAATTAAAAAATGAAAATATGCAGTAAATGTAAAATAAATAAAGAAAATACTGACTTTTATGCAGATAGGAGACAAAAAACAGGACTACAATCAAACTGCAAAGCCTGTTTCAAAAGACAACACGACACTTTCCATAAAACATCGAAATTTAAGGAGTGGACACGTGGATATAACAAAAAGAATAGAAAGGAATTAAACGAAAAGCATTACAGATGGCAGAAAACTGAATACGGTAAAAAATACCTATCAAATTATGTTAAAACCGAAAAACATAAAATATATAAAAGGAAATATGAAAAGGAATATCGTAAGCGAGAAATAGTAAAAGAAAAAGATCGTCTAGGGCTTCTGAAGTACAGAACGAATAAGATAAGTACTAGTGATAATACGGTTACTTTTGAGGCAACTCAAAAAATGTTATTAGATCAAGGTAATAAATGTAAAATATGCGGTATCTGCTTCACTAAACTAAAGAAAAACCTAGATCACATTATTCCTATTTCGAAGGGTGGTAGACATACAATCACTAATGTTCAATGGCTTTGTTATGTATGTAATGTAAGAAAATCAAATAAAATATATGAAAATAACGCTCCCAGCGATTCTAAATCCAATATCCAGACGTAAGGATAAAAGCGTAAAAATATCTTTGGAAACAAGAGAATTAAATGCTGAAGAAACACTTACGCTCATGTCTCTCGAAGGTGCGGAAATGTGGCTATGCTTAGCTCCTAACACTGAGCAGATAGAAATACCGGAAGAACAGGCTGAACTCGATGAGAAAAGCCCAAGTGAACGCCTAAAAGGTGTTCTTTTTGTTTTATATAAACAAATGATCGCTAAGGGTCAATATGTAGGTGTATTCGAGAATTTCAGACGGGAACATATGGAGAAGATTATTGAGTTTGTTAAAAAGAAACTTGATTGATGAAAGGCAAAAAATGCCTCTATCCTCCTTGTCAAAACCTCATCTATCGCCCTCAAGGCCTGTACTGCTGTCCTAGTCATAGGAAGCTTGATTATTCCTTCATTCACATACCAAAAAATGCGAAAAACTCCACTAAAAAGATACACTCCACTTCGATCAAAAACCCCTATTAAGCGTAAGACAAAACTACGAGTAGTAGGCCACAGCACCACAACAGAGCTTAAAAATGAGATACAGGCCATGCTTAGGAAAATAGTCATTAAACGCGATGGCGGGTGCTTCCTGAGACACTACAAAGGCAAGATACAGCCCCAATACATGAATTGCGGAGGATATAGGAATGATGGAGAGCTGATCTTACAGGCTGAACATCTACATAGTCGCTCAAATGCTAATAGCTTTTCAGATAGCCGCCTTGTTGTTTGTTGTTGTCAGCGTCATCACATTTACTACAAGCCGCAATATTCAGACGAATATAACTCATTGGCTCGTGAATTTATCGGAGAGGAGCGCTCGAAATTGTGGGATAGTGTAAAGGCTGATCGTTCGCCTCACAAAGTAGATTTAAAGCTCGAATTGTTAGCACTTAAACAGGAATATGAAGAAATTGCGAAATAAGTCCACTATAAAAACTAACATCAGAAATAGGCGTCGCGTTGGTAATAACTGGTACGGCAAGGGCGGTAAAAGAGAGAGGGCGGTACGGATACTCAATGATTCACAAAAGGGGCTTTGCGCGATTTGCAAAGGGCCCATTTTGGGAAGGGAAACTGTCGATCACATTATTCCTATCGCAGAAGGAGGTACAAATTTCATTCAAAACATGCAACTTCTGTGTGAGCCTTGCCATGTAGAGAAGGACAAACCGACTTGTACAAAATTCGGAAGCATCGGACTTATTAAAAAATATGGCAAGAACAATTAAATCATGCATAGCAGGGGACACAATAATGCACCCTGGCGGCAATCGCTACGTAGTATTGGCTCGCCTTGATGATCTTATCTTTCATAGCGAATCCTACGACCATACTCTAGCGTTTTATCGCCCTCTAAGTATCTTCCAGGCACAAAAAGAAGGCTGGAAACTACTTTTAGATGGCAAAGAGCCTATGACCATTAAGGAAGCAGAACATTATCTAAACGTAAAAATAACAGAATAAATATGGACACACATAATCTTATAAGCACGCCAAACATTACCGGAAATATTGGAAGTTGTACTACAGAAGCGCAACAAGTAATCATTAATTCTAGTTTTTGGGCAGATACAGGATATACGATCACGACTAACTCATGTACTGGGCAAACACAACAGTTTGATTACTGGTCAAGAAATGGTGGCGGATATTTTATGGCAATTTTAGGAATGATTTGCGCCACTTTTGTTTTATATGCAATTTTTAAAAAGCCAGACAATTTAACTAACAGTATGTATTAACGGTCGATTAACAAAAGATAAGAAAGGAGTGGTGTATCGTCGCTAGGTGAGAACGGGCAGAAGGTAAGTGTGGGTTCGATTCCCACCAGCCGTTCGCGTAGAGAAATCTAGTAAGTATCTACACTCCTAGCGCAGGTACATCACAGAAGATATAACAATATGGAACCAAAATACAAAATAGGCGATAAGGTTTGGTATATGAAAGACAACCAAGTAAAAGAAGATACTATTACAGGAGTCTTAAAAAGAATAAATTTTTTATCGGAAGTATACTTCGAATATGATTTCACTACATTGAAACCAAATTTGGGTGGTAATTCCTTTCCCAATTTTGAATTTTTTACCTTTGATGAAGAAAAATTATTCCATTCTAAAGAAGAATTAATTGCAAGTCTATGACATTCAACACTAAAAACTGGTCGATCAAACAAGCCATTATAGACCGCGTACAGCGTGAATCTCTAACAGAGTGGGGCCAAGATACTACTTTGCCACCAAAACCTCGTTACGAAGTCCGCACAGGCCCTAAAAGGCATGTAAATTGGCAAGTGTTCTTCTTAACAGCAGTGCGTAGTTTTAGACCATAACACTATGAAACCATCGGAGAAAATCAAAAAAATTATTGAAGAAAAGTATAAAACCTCAATAAAAAGTCGTCAGATTTGTGCGATTCTTGAATATCTCGACGAAGAACACGAAAAAAATAAACCTTGTGAGCATAAAAATTCCTATCAAGAAGAATCACCACTACATGCTTATAACGTGTGTAATGACTGCGGAGTTTTATTCTTAGCAACACCAAAAGAAAATGACCAAACCTAAAAAACCAACAACGAGGAAGGTGAAGGCATGGGCGGTAGTATGTCCTGCCAATGGAAATGTCTGGGCATTTGAACACAAAGACGCAGCGAAACAGGCAAAAGTTCTTCACGATGAAGAAAAACATGGCAAGCATAAAGTGCTGCCCTGTACCATTACTTATCAGATACCTAAGAGGCCAAAGAAATAATTATGAGATTTGGAACACTATCATGTTGGCTATTTGGCCATAAGTTTACTAGAACTTTAATAACTTCAGGAGATATGTGGGATGGAATTGAAACAACTTATAGAACTCAGTGGTGCATGCGTTGTGGTAAGCCATTATCAGTATAAGAACCTAAAGAAAATATGAAGTCTATTCAACAAGCTATGATTGAACAAATATACACAGACGCAATAAAAATTGCTCACACAAATAAACAAGCAATCCACGATGAGAGCAGCAAAAATGACGGAAATTACTATGTAACACTGGCTCAACTCGAAGAAATATTAAAAGTGTTTGAAAGTTAATCCTCGCCCCCTAATAGAAAGAACAAACAAAGTTTATGGAAGGAATATCTACAAAAAATTACATTGGTGAACATGCTGAGTTACTTTTTAGGTATCCTAATCGTCACAAACTATGTATTTTATGTGGAAACCCTTATTTTGTTTCATTGAAAAAGTCTATTAAAAATAGCAAATATTGTGGACGTGATTGTTCTAATAAAGTATCAGGTCGAAGATCGAATCCTGAAAGTATTTGGTCTACTTATCATAACAATAAATGCAATAAATGCGGTAAAAAAGTTAGTAGGGGAAAGGAATTTTGTAGTAGTCATAGACCATATTCAGATGAAACACGTAAAAAAATAGGTGATTCTAATAGAGGTAAAAGACGATCAGATGAGTTTAGAAAAAAAATATCTGGCCCTAATAGTCATTTATGGAAAGGAGGTATCAGCCCAATACACAAAAGAATAAGAAGGACACCAGAATATAAGGAATGGAGAAAAGCTGTTTTTAAAAGAGATAATTGGACGTGTCAGAACTGTAAAAAAAGAGGTTGCGAGCTTCATTCCCATCATATTAAGTCATTCGCTAATTTTCCAGAATTAAGATTTGATATTAAAAACGGAATGACTTTATGTGTACCCTGTCACGAAAAGACAGATAATTATAAGGGTAAATCAAAGAAAAAATGAATAACTTTTCAACAATAATTGATAAAGCTATAGAAGGAGGTTGGTTTAGAGAATACTTTACCCCTGAACATTCTTTCAGAAATTCATGGGATTATTCTGAAAGGAATAAAACGAATCCAAGAGGTTACTTCCGAATTGACGGAAACAAAGCTTGCCTACAATTTCTTGGCGATACTGATATAGTTTGCGACCCGCTATTTTGGAAAGCACTTGCAAATAAATGTGTATGGTCTAGCGGAGATTGGCGAGAAAACGCTATTCAATTCCACAGAATTAATTTAACAGATGGTTGGAACTCCGCCGTTAGCTGGCTGCTCTCCGTTGTTGAGAGGTAGATATATGAAAATAGCATTTGATATTGATGATACCCTCATAGTGCCTTCAGTGGTTACTGGACTTGGGTATGAGACTCCAAACTACGAAAATATAGCTATTTTCCGTTGGTTTCAGGCACAAGGATATGCAGCTCGTAGACGAAACTGTATTTTAGCCTCTCAGTCGAAACCATTTACCAGCATTAGGAGGAGTATATGAAGAAAATCTATAAATATCCCACAGGTGCAGAAATACCAGAAGGTGCAGTTTATCTTTCAACAGTTACGCAAACAGAAGAATTTAATAGATTCGCAAACGGAGAAGAAGGAGGTTGGATAAAATGCTGGCTGGTATGGCACTATTTTTTAGTAGAAGTTAAAGAATAAACCCCATGACAACCCTCCAGCAAGCAGAAGATTTGGAAAAGCTATGGAAATTAAGGTTTGACAGAGAATTTCCCCACTTAACTCAAAAGATATATGTCTCTTTACAAAGAGCGCTTAAAAAGTTTATTCAGAAAGAAATAGATCAAGCGCACTATAATGAGGCTATGTTTCAAGAAGCAAAACATGAAGAACTTCGCAACTCAACCCTAGAAGCCGCCGAAGCAAAGATTGCTAGCCTGAAATATCAAGAAGATGAAAGCACTCTAAATTTCAGAGCAGAATGTCTTTCAGTTATTAGATCACTAAAAACCAACCCACATGAGTAACAAAAACTGGAAAACCTTATATCAATGTCCTTGTGGTGAAATATACACAAGTGGCGTTGGGAAATGGGATACAAAATTTTTTCTCTCACCTGAATTATGCACAAAATGCGGAGAAAGTAAGGATGAATTTGAAAAACTTGGTGTAGCTTATTGGAAATCGGAACCAACCTTATTTCATTGGTTTAGAGGTCGCTGGATTATGAAAAAGACTAATTAGTAAATTTTATGCCAACTAGACAAGAAAACCTCCAAACAATAAGGGCCGCGGCAATTAAGGTGAATCCTTCGATTATAGATCAAAAAATAGTACCTGGAACAAGATTAAAACATAACGAAGGTTGGGAATGTATTGCAGTAGGGTACCCTGATAAGCATGATGGTGTAGCTATAGATAATGGGTATTGCCCCGTAAAATGTTTTGAAATCCTTGGCCGTCCTATTCGATTGTTGGATTGTTTAGCAGCAATACAACAAAAGGTAGGAATAAAAGAAGTTATTCTTATAGATCATCACGGACAATTTTACCGAGCACCTTTTTTACCTGAAATAAAAAACTTGGGAATCTATTGGAACCTTCTCAACGATAATTTAGAAGATCAATCCGACACCACATTAGAGTTTATTGCCCAGTTGGTGAAGTAATATGAAAAAAACTATACAAAACTACAGAGGAGTAAGGCCAGCGCAATTAGTTAGTGTTCTTGAAGGTGAAGGAGTACCAGAATCACCTTATCAGATAGTGGAATATGTACTTCTCGCTAAAACTGATGGGACTTATATTACACACGGTAAAATTGTCCCACTGACCGAAGAAGAAAGAAATTGGATTGGTAAGGATGAATAAATAAATCGCCTCCCAATAACGTGCCCTGAAATTACCCTCATTCAAGGGTAATTTTCTTTAATAATTAAATATATTGCCTATGAGAGAAACTCACTTAGTCCCTTGTAACAAATGCGGCCATCTTGAAGAGCGCATTAACCGATATTCAAAAGTAACTTGCTTTGAATGCAGAATAAAAGCAAAGAGGGAATGGCATAAAAGAAAAGCTGTTGTCAACATTTCAAATATTGATTCTGACGGATTAAAAGTAGAATAAAAACATATATGAAAAAGAAATTTTGTGAACTACTCTATACGGTTCTCGCAGGTACGGAAGGTGCTTTGGGATTCGCTGATTCACGCATTCGTGATGAATTTATGAAGGTTTTGAAGGAAAAGGTGATCGAATACCAAGAGGCGCGCAATAAGCTGCTTACCTCACTCGGCAAGCCAATGCCAGAGAAGGAAGGCTACTACTCTTTCACTCCTGAATACAATAAGGAGCTTGAGATCTTGAACGAAGAGGTTATGGCGCTACCAAATCAGCCTAAAATCAAGGAATTTGTAGCTTTGACCTCATACCGCCCTAAGATCGGAGAAGCTGAAATGCTCGATGAAGCCTTAGCTACTCTCGAAGTAAAGGAAGCTGCTTAATGATTTCAGAAATTAATTTTAAGAAACAAGACGAATTTCCACTTTTAGAGGAGTATAAGCGAGTTTTTCCAATCACACCCAATACGATCTTCGCCCATAAGGAAACGATATACGCTAACAAACCCCTCGCGCCGGACATTATCCATCACGAATACATCCATCTGTTACAGCAAGAGCATACCGGCGTAGAAGTATGGGTATACAACTTCCTAAATGATCCTACTTTCCGCTTACACCAAGAACTAGAAGCCTACAAAGCCCAGCTAGACTTCATAAAAGACCGTAATCTAAGGGCAAAAGTAAGAATCGAGTGTGCTCGTAACCTCAGCTCGCCTCTCTATGGGAATCTGATTAACAAAGAAACAGCCCTAGAACTCTTAAAGTAATGAATCCTTTTCTAGTTATAGGCTTAATCATATTAGTAGCGATCATGTGTAGTGGATAATGAAAAAAGATATTCAATGCACAATCTGTAAAGCTACTAAATCCCGCTTTCCTTGGGCTGATTTCTTTAATCAAGAAGTAGGAGAAATTACGATAGTCGCAGTAGGTTGCTCAATCTGTGCTAGATAAAAACATGCTAACCAATCTTGAAATAAAGAAATATATTGATGTCCTCAAGCCCATTATGAGAGAGAAACTCGTCGAAATGGGCCTCTACATGCACCAGACAATGGGCTTTCCTGTCGAATACTACATAGATTTAATCAATGATTCAGGAATGAGTATGCTTGAGCAACTGTCCTTCATTAATTCCTTTAGTGAAAATCATAAGAGTATCAAGCCTATTTATTTTAAGGATTTAAAGATATGAATGAACCAAACAAATGTCATTACTGTGGAATTGAATTTAGTACTGATCCGCTAAAGGTTATTCCAGTCGGACATGAAATAATCTCACATCCAGAAGGACTTGCCATAAAATGTAATGTTCCTACCCCTAAGCACGCAGGAGGTAGGCCAACGACATACACTCAAGAGCTTGGACAGGCGATCTGTGGGCGTATTTCCCAAGGAGAAAGCCTTAGAAGCATTTGTAAGGAAGAGGGTATGCCGCACATCTCAACAGTAATGAAATGGAATCTTGACTTAGACAAGAAACAGTTTTCCGAACAATACGAAGCGGCTTGCAATACAAGGGCAGAATTGCTTTTCGAGGAACTTCTAGAAATTGCTGATACTCCACAAGAGGGGACCGAAACCGTAACCAAGGGTGACCTTGTTGAAGAACGAAAAGGGGACATGCTAGGCCATAGAAAGCTCCAAGTAGACACTCGCAAGTGGTACCTATCCAAGGTTATGCCTAAGAAGTTTGGAGATAAGCTCGATCTGACAAGCAAAGATAAAGCGTTACCAGCTATGGTTATTACTGGAATGGTCGTACAAAAAGAAGAAAAGCCAGAAAATATCGGTGGGGAAGATATTTTAGGTGGAAATACAATTCAAGACACGAAACCCGAAACAGCTTAAAGCTGCTGAATATTGGATAGACGACGTTACCGAAGAGCTTCTTTACGGAGGTGGTAAGGGTGGCGGCAAGTCATTTCTTGGCTGTTCTTTGATATTCGGTGATGCACTGATCTATCCTGAAACTCATTACTTCATAGCCCGACAAGAGCTTATTGATCTACGCAAATTCACAGTACCTACAATCCATGAAGTATTCCAAAAGTTTGGGCTTAAATTCGATGACTACTGCTCTTTCAACGGACAGGATAACGTTTTTAACCTCACCAATGGCTCTAAGGTCTATTTGATCTCATGTAAAGCCACACCATCAGACCCTTTGTATGAACGCTTCGGCTCTATGCAAATGACTCGTGGAATGCTCGAAGAAGCTGGTGAGATCGTAGAAGCAGCTAAGGCTAACCTGTGGCTCTCTATCGGTCGTTGGAAGAACGATGTATATGGCTTGAAAAAGAAGCTGCTCATTACCGCCAACCCAAAGAAAGGCTGGATGAAGCGTGATTTTGTCGATCCTTTCCAGCAAGGACTATTGCCGCCGGCTCGCCAGTATGTGCAAGCTTTGGCTACAGATAACACCTATCTTCCGGCTGATTACATTGAGAGCTTGAGAAACGATAAAGACATGGTACGCCGCCAGCGTCTTTTTCTCGGTGATTGGGATTATGAAGATGACAAGACATCCATAGTTTCCTCTGACGCGCTCTCGGATGCGTTCAGTAACACGATAACCAAAGAGAACGCCAAGTACCTCATTGTAGACGTTGCACGCTTTGGAGAGGATTCTACGACATATAACTTCTGGCAAGGATTAGACCTGTACAAGATTGAGAAACGCCAAAAGCAGTCCATTCCCATGACTATCCAGCAAGGAAAAGACTTTGCTGCTGCTGAACGTATACCATACTCGAACATTATGATTGACGAGGACGGCGTGGGTGGAGGTGTGGTAGATGGAATGGTAGGGGTTAGAGGGTTTGTGGCTAATTCTACGGCTCTACCTACGGCTACTCAGATACGCATGAAGAACGCAGGTGTCGAAAATCACCTTATTCCTAAGACTAATTTCTCTAACCTTAAAACCCAGTGTGCCTATAAGATCGCTGAACTCATCAACGAGCATAAAGTGTCATTTTCTGTACCCGAATACAGGGATGTAATCATTGAAGAGCTAACCTCGTTGCTTAAAAAGAAGAAGGCTGACAGTGACGGCAAGCTAGAGATCAGATCGAAGGAGGATGTAAAGCAAGACATTGGCCATTCACCAGACGTTGGTGATGCCATCATTTACCGTGCATGGTTTGAAATCAGCAGAGATGCGCTGAATGTTGATCCTAACTACGAGCACACTGTCAACTTGCAGAAAGATCACATGCAAAGAAATATAAATAGAGCCGAAGCGAACTCGTCTAGGTAAATATATTCGATTGTCAACATTTAAATGCAAGGTTTTTGAAACGTTAAGAGTACACTAAAAATACAAATATCGGTGGAAAGATATTTAAATGTCCCAAGATATAACTCCTAGCAAACTAGCCATCCCAAGCATCCATGAATTAGTCCGTAAACAAGAAAGGAACTATATCATTGGCAACACCAAAATCTCCAAGTACGTGAATTTCTGCATGTACGAGAATATCGAGCGCATTGATGCGTACTTGAATAGCAAGCACATCAGCGGCGAGAAGGATTCACAGGGCCGAGATAAGCCGTTCTTCAACATCGTTACCGCAGCCGTAAACATCTGGTACCGAGCTACAGACATTGATCGTAAAGACATTAAAGTAAAAGCCACCAAAGCTAGTGATACGCTTGGTGCTTTTCTTCTTACTATCCACCTCCAAGAATGGATGCGTAAGCAGCGTTTCGGTGTTGTTTTGAATGAATGGGGTCGCTCACTCGCTCGATATGGCTCATCGGTTCTTAAATTCGTTGAAAAGAAAGATGGACTTCACATCGACGTTATGCCGTGGAATCGCTTGATTGTGGACAGCGTAGACTTCAATAATAACGTCAAGGTGGAAATCCTCGAACTCACGCCAGCACAGTTGAAGAAGCGAAAGGGCTACGATCAAGATGTTGTAAATAACGTTCTCGACACCATCAAAGCGCGCGAGCTCATCAACAAGCAGAAGGTAGACAACAAGAACGACTACATCAAACTCTACGAGGTACATGGCGAGCTTCCGCTTTCAATGCTCACTGATGACGTAAAAGACAACGATACCTATGTGCAGCAGATGCACGTAATCACCTTTGTTCTTAAAGGAAATGCGCGCGGCCGTGGCGTAAAGGAATACGATAACTTCACTCTGGTTAAAGGCCGTGAAGCTAAAGATCCGTACATGATTACCCACCTCATCAAAGAGGATGGCCGTACTCAAGCTATTGGTGCCGTCGAATATCTCTTTGATGCACAGTGGATGCAGAACCACACGACTAAGCAGATCAAAGACCAGCTCGACCTTGCTTCAAAGATCATCTTTCAAACAGCAGATGCGTCTTTTATTGGAACAAACGCTCTGAATGCTATCGAAAACGGTGACATTCTCATTCACAAAGAAAATCAGCCAATCACAGAAGTTGCCAATACTTCCCACGACATCACCGCTATCCAAGCTTATGCAAACCAGTGGAAGGCTCTTGGTCAGGAATTGACGAGCACGCCAGACGCTTTGCAGGGCAATACTCCACCATCAGGAATTGCCTATAAGACGCAGCAAGCAGTACAGGCAGAAGCACACTCGCTCTTTGAAATCATGATCGAGAACAAATCTCTTGCTATTGAAGACATGATGCGCGAATACATCTTGCCTTCTCTACGAAGGAAGCTCGATCACAGTAAGGAAATTTCAGCCACTCTCGATGAGCAAGGAATTACCAAGGTTGACTTGATGTATGTAAACAACGAGGCAATCCGACGCACTAACAAGAAGATTGCTGATCAAATATTTAACAATCAGATTGCACAACCGGCTGATGTTGAAGGCGAAAAGAGCAATATCCGTGGCAGCATGGCCCCACTTGGCAATCAACGTTTCTTTGCTCCGTCAGATATTGGCGATACGACATGGAAGGAACTCTTTAAAGACCTCGAAGATAACGTTGAAGTAGACGCTTCCGGCGAGGCTTCAAACAAGTCAGAGATTCTTACAACTCTTACGAATGTATTGCAGACGATTGCAACTAATCCGCAGGTTCTCCAAGACCCTAACGCTCGCATGATCTTTAACAAGATTCTCCAAGCAACAGGTGACATCTCACCAATAGAACTCGTAGCCCCACAACAGCAGAAAGATTCAGGATCAGGAAAGAACATATCCGAATCAATGAACTACAAAGACCTTTCACCAGAACTTCAGGCACAGATGGCCGCTAAAGCTGGATTCACACCGACACCAAACTCTCAAGCATTACCAGCTAGCCCCACTGGTGGGAGATGAGGTCGAATGGTAGGGAAGGAGAAGTGATTATAAATGGGCGATAAATAATAATTATATGAAAACAACATCAATCAATAAGACAATCTACAGCAGCCAGAAGCCAATGAAGCAGGGCAGCATGAACTCAAAAGCAACCATTTCCCCAAAGGCTATGGCAACTAAGAATATGAACGCAAAGATGAAGATGGCAGCCAAGTACCAGCCAAGCGGAAAGTCCGCAGGTAAGGGTATGTCTAATTCAGTTGTAATGAAGGGCAATTCCGTAACAGGAAAAGGCTCTGGTTACAAGAGCAAGAAAGCGTAATTATCAATTAATATCGGTGGCTACATACAATGACAGATAGCGGAAAATATTCACGACAGACAGCATCAGCGCAGATCGCAGCGGGTGGTGGTGTCGTATTCGGAGTTATTGTGGCTTCACATACAAGCGGAACGCTTAAATTGTGGGATGCGCTAACAGCAACGGGCGCTGTAATTATGAACACATATACGTTTGCAACTGGCTCACAAGTGATCTGGTTTGCTAATCCTATTGAGTTTTATACAGGCCTCTTTGCAACTATTGGTGGAACTGCCGATATAACAGTTATTTACAAGAACAACTAAACATATATGAACGAATCAGAAACAACCCCAGAAGTAGCACCAGAGGCTACACCAGAAACAACCCAAAACTGTATCTGCACAAGCAAGCATGAAGGCCCGTGTCCTTCTAACCTTTCTGAAGATACAGTTGAAACAAAACCAGAGGTAGTAGCCCCTGAAGTTGTTTCTGAGGGTACGCCTGAGCAGCCAGTAGTAAACATGCCTAATGTCGCTCCCACAGAAAAGCTAGAAGCTCCTGAGGAGCTCATGCCTACAGATACTGATAGCGAGGCAAAGGCACAGATGCGCTCTACTTACCTCGCTTACTGGAAGCAAAGTGGACAAGAGAAGTGGGATTCAGAAAAAGAAACATTGATGGCTAAGCTTGAGGCACTCGCATAAATATGGCTGATAACAAGAAACAAATTAAACAGACAGGACGCTTCACAACGGCTGAACTCTCGCTTTTGAAGAACACATTTGCTGAGAATGAAGATTTGCTCAAGTCAATGCGTAAGGTTTTCTTGCAGTTGCCCCTTGGCGTAGCAGATAAAGAACGTATTGCCGGCGCATTTAAGGATAAACAGAGCGTGCTTGATGTCATCACTAAGACTTTCTTACCTACTCTTGATGGTGAGGCACCAATTCACCAGCTCATTGATCTCTTTTTGACTGTTAAACTCGAAGAAAAGAGTGCAGATCAGGCATTTCCTATCGTGATTGCACGTACAAAGCTCGTACAGTTGCTCGAACAGCAGCTCAAAGTGCTTTCAGCGGTAGCAAATGGTCAAGAATTTGAAACTGAGATTAATTTGGCTGATCTTCTAAAGATTAATGAGAAGAATGCCATTGAAATCTACGCAGATCTCACTTGCCGCAACACTATGATTGGTCACACCGACATGATGTTGTCGCAGATTAACCTCTTGGCAGGTTTGAAAGATGAAACCATCGAACAGACGCGAGAGCGATTGTCGAAGGATTCAAGTAAGTAGCTTGCGTGCTTCATTATTAATGATATAGTTTAACTATATTGAGCAGAGGAACTCTTAAATCCTCATCGAGTTTCATAACTCTTGAAAATATGAACGAAGATAATACTGAGAACGGCAACTCTTCAATAGCCGACGGTGACGAAGGTTTTGTAGCGCAGGAGGGCGAAACTATTGAACAAAAAGCTGAAAGGCTTGAACGTTCCAATAAACAGCTTTACGAGCGCACAAAAAAAGCAGAAGGATTTACTAAAGGTGAAGATGGCAAATGGGTAAAACCAGCTAAGCCAGCTCCTGAAACAAACACTGCTGCTACCGCTTCTTCAAAACAGGATCAGCCGAACATTTCCACTGTAGATATGTATGCGATGATCGAAGCTAAGGTGCCGCAAGATGATATTAAAGAAGTTGCAGACTATGCAAAATTCAAAGGTATCTCCATTGCAGAAGCACTGAAAACTTCATTCGTCCAGACAACTCTTAAAGAGAATGCCGAGAAGCGTAACATTGCCGAAGCAACTAATACTGGTGGTTCTAAACGCACTACTGGTAAAACATCTCCGGACGAAGTTTTGAAAAACGCATCTCAAGGCAATCTACCAGACAGTGATGAAGGCGTAGTTGATCTTGTGCAGGCTCGTATAGATGCTAAGCGTTCTAAGAAGAACTAGCATAATCGGTGGGATTATAACTAAAATTATTTTCCCAAATGAACACAATTTCAACCAAGACGTACCGCGATAAGTACCGTCTTGCAAACCTCGACATCCTTCTCCGTAACGCTCTCGTTGCCGAAAAGATCTGTGAAGTAGATCGCTCTGGTGTCAAAACTATTCAGAATCCATACGGTTCACAGCCTACAACCGTAGTCCAGGCAATCGCCGGTACTTACTCTGTAGCTGCGTACACAACGACTGACGATACACTCACTGTATCTGATGAGTTTATCGTAGCTGAACAGGTTTTCGACTTTGAAACAACTCTCACAGTCTTTGATCTCTTTGCTAACCGCACAGATGAACAGGCTTACTCAGTAGCAGCAGCTATTGATTCATTCGTCATCAACTCTCTTGCTCTCGGTGCTACAGGTTCTTACACGACTCCAGTTGGCGGCTTCACAACCCCAGCTAACATCAACGCTATCTGTGCAAACCTTCTCTCAAAGGTTGCTGGTTACGCAGATGTGTACAAAGGTCTTTTCCTTGTCGTTGAAAATACTGATGTTGTTGGATTCGTCCAGGCTCAGGCTACAAACGGCTTCTCGTTCGCTGATGCTGCTCTCAACAACGGCTTCATGACGGGTTACATGGGTATCGACATCTACGTTGTTCGCACAGGCACATTCGTAACGGCTACTGTCGGTACAAAGAGCTTCGTGAACTCTGGATGCCGTCTCTTCGGTGTTAAGAACACTGCAACTTATGCTGCTCCACAGGGCGTTAAGTTTGATGAAAAGGGCGTATCCGGTAAGACGGGTAAAGAAGTTGTAACGTATGGTTACATTGGCGCTAAAGTGTGGGCTACAAAGGCCGCTCTTATGGTCAAGATCACGCTTGCCTAGTTTATAAGTCTCCTCACTTTGTGAGGGGCTTAGGGCGTATGAGCTTCCCACCGATTCTCATACTCTCTACATCCCTCATAAAGTATTACCAACTAAACTTATATTTCTATGTATACAATCCGTGAACAGCTCAGCAAATTTTTCTTGAATCTTCGTAAGCCTCGAATTAGTCTTACAAGCGTAAATGTATCTAACGCATATACGCTCAATGATGCTTTCTCGGGTGCTATGGTGCTTCTCGACAAGGCAGACGGAGGAACAATCACGCTCCCGACAACTCCTGATGCCGGAACATTTTATGATTTCGTCGTATCAGTATCTTGTACATCTAACTCATACAAGGTTATTACTGGTTCAGCACCGGAACTGATCGTTGGTTCTATGGTGAACTGTGATACTGATACATCTAACGCAGTGGCTATCTGGCCGGCTCTCGTAGGATCTAGCTTCATCTCTGTAAACCTTAACGGTTCTACAAAGGGAGGAATAAAGGGAGATTCATTCCGTCTTACTTGCCTTAATGCAACAACATGGCTTGTAACTGGTTTGACTAATGGTACTGGCGTTGTCGCTACACCGTTCGCAACTTCATAGTTTCCTAACTCTGGTCTTTTAAGGAGATCAGAGATTAGGGCGCTAATAATAAAATGGACTTCTCAAACACAACAACAAAAAACGGATTGATTCAGTTACTGGGACGCATGACAAATGCACAGAACTCTACTACTGCTTCTTATCCGTTGTTGGATATGACAGTAGACATTAACCAAGCTCTTGGTGATTACGGGATGTTGGCTATCGGAGCTGAGGGAAGGTGGCAGGTTGACGATACAAATCATACGGATTATCCGATTATCTATACAGATATTGTTTCTGGTGTACAAGACTACACGTTTTTGAATGATGCTAATGGTAATCAGATTCTTGATATTTATAAGGTAAACCTTAAGACACCTACTGGCGTATGGACTAACCTTAAGCAGCGCGACATTCTCGATCAGGATGATCGTAACAAAGAGGATTTAAATACTACCGGAATCCCAACACAGTTTGACCTAATCGCTAATGGAATTTTCCTTACAGTTATTCCTAACTATACCCAGTCAGATTCATTGGAAGTTTTCATTAATCGAACACCAAGCTATTTCGTTTCTACAGATACGACCAAAAAGGCAGGTATTCCATACTTCCATCACCGCTATCTCGTTTTGAAACCAGCCTACAACTACTGCGTGGCTAAGGGACTTCCACAAGCTGCTGGCTATCGTCTTGAACTCTACGGTAACGATGGTATGAGCGGATTGGAAGGTGCAATTAAAAGATATTACTCACTCCGAAATAAGAGCGAGAAGAAAGGCATGCGCCCTTTCCAGGAAAATAACCGATGAGTACTTGGATAAACAGAATCAAAAGATTTTTTGGTGTATACGGTGTGGCCCGTTATGGAATTTCTAAGTACGGAGATGGTATAGCTGGCGCAGGATTATTTACTAATAAACCAAAAAGCTAATATGGCTACTTTTCCCTCAATTATTGATTCATTCACAACACATGCAGATGGTGATGTTATCTACGCGGCTGATATTAATGTTATTCAGAATGCCGTTGTTGCGTGCGAAACTCTTTTGGGTACAACTGGAACATTGGATGACACTACTGTTACCTATAAACTTGCCAATGTATCAGGAGGCGATCAGGCAGTAGGAGCGGCACAGACTGTTGTTCTTACTAATAAAACTCTTGGCTCAGGTACAACTGTCTTGCTTGGCTCTGATGCTACTGGTGATATTTACTACAATGGCGGTAGTGGAACGCTTACTCGCCTTGGGATAGGATCTAATGCTCAGGTTCTTACAGTTGTAGGAGGGGCTTTGGCATGGGCTACGCCTACCTCAGTGGCTAATGCATCATATTCAGTGCTCGGTGTTGTGCAGGGACTCACAGACGCTGCCACATCTGGTCTTGTGCTATCTTCTGGTGTTATTTCAGTCAACTATGGTACAGGAGCCAACCAAATCGTTAAACTTGATGGGTCCTCAAAACTTCCTGCGGTAGACGGATCGGCTTTAACAAACCTTCCGTCAGCAGTATTTCATCAAAAACTTCAATTCTTTTCTGCGACAGGAGCGGAATACGCAGTACAAAACTCAACTTCTGAAACAAATGGGAACGTTATTTACATTGCTTCATACGGCAATACTTCAAACTGGGTTATCTCACGATACACAAAGGATTCCACAACTGGTCAGTATTACTGCACGCATTCAATCACTACAATCAAGGTGGCAAGCAATACTCCATTTTCTTTGGCGGTTTTGGGAAGCAATCTTTACCTATTCACGCGAGTTGGAGGAACTGCGGCTATTACTCGATTCCTTAGCGCTGATCTTACTGGCGAGACAAACATGACCATTTCAGGTACAAGCTTTGCCAGCGGACTATCTGCTTGGTCAGATGGAACAAGCCTGTATGTTTACGAATCATCTGGGGTATTTCGCCAGTATTCAGTTTCTGGCACTACTGCAACAAACGTAACAACAATTACCTATACTTCTTCCGGTATTTCCCGTGGAGCGATCAGTAACGGATCAAAATTATGGTTGATAGACGATCAGAATAGTCCAACTATTCGCCAATATCCTGTAGCTGGTGGTGCTGCTGGATCATCCTTGGCCCTTAATAATTGGGGCTCAGGTGGAGGTGGTCAGGTATACGTGAACCAAGATTATACCCACCTTACGTTTAACAAAGCATCTGTTCTTGGCCTGATTATTCCACATACAGAAAATAGCCCTACAGCAATCGTAGGAACAGTAGATGAAATTATTCCAATAACAGCCCCATAATATGGACGGAACAGTATCAGCCATAACTAAATTTGACGGTGGAATGGCACAGGACATTCGCACTCAAAATCAGGATGAATCGCAAGATTGCACAGGCTTTGATATTTTTACCAATCCTCATTACATGATTCCTTATGGAGATTCTGTGGCTGAAACTTTAGATACAGGAACGATGGACGACAAGCGAATCACAGACGTATTCGTTACAAGTGTCGGTCTTGCTGGAATTGGATACGCTTCAAATGTAAGCTCTGTGCCTACTTTCTATACCAAGACTGATATAAATGCCGCTTGGGGATTTAATGCAACAGGTACAATAGGTTTTACTTTTCAGCAGGGCAGCGGTGTCTACTACAAAGGTAAACTGTACTGTCTTTCACTCAACGGAACTACATACAACCTCGATCGTTTTGATGGAGGTGGGGTTGTTACGAGCGTTGGTACATTTACTTCTACAGGTACTTTTTACGCACGACCATTCGTGCATCCTGAGGATAATGTGCTTTATATAGTTATCGGAAACGTCATTGTTAGCTGGGACGGCTCATCCCTTGTTGTTACAACAACAATTCTTCCAAGTGGGTATTACTGCACATCAATAACAAATTATGGTATCTATCTCGCCATTGTTATGAATCCGTTATTGAATAATACAGATGGTGTTTGTTTCCTTTGGGGCAGAGATGTCAGTCTTAATACTTTACAAGGAACAATAGATTTAGGTGAGGGAATATGCCAGATTGTAGAAAATCTCTACAATGTTTTGTATTTCGTAGTGGTGAATACAACCTATGATCTTACAAAGATCATAAACAAAATCCGTATTAAGCAATATGCTGGTGCTTCAGTACAAACTGTCTATTCGCTTCAAGTACCTATAACTACTTCAGTGCTCACATATAAATATAAATATGATGGCAAACTCTATTTCGTTTCAGGAAATGAATCTGCTATATACGCTTTTGGGAAAAATAGTGAAGGTCAGTTTATTCTCACACATGACAGATACATCAATAACGGTGAGACCGTTGGAAGCGCGCTCCCTATATCAATGGTTGGAGATGTGATGTTTACTGGTTCTATCAGTATTGATAGTGTTTATTCACTCATGCGTTCTAAGGTAAATGGTCTTGGCGAAACTATTACTTATAGAAATACAGCTATTTATACAGGGACAATTAATCAGGCTATGGGTAGTAATTATTCGGTTCAAGGAAAACATAAAGTCAAGAATCTTATAGCGACTGCGCTTCTTTATACAGGTGCTGCTTCAGGTACTACTGCTCTTAAATACTCTATTGACGCTTCAAACATGACCTCAATTATTGAGGATACAAATGATGTAGGTGAATTTGGACGTGAAGCTTCAATGCAAGCAGACGGCGAGCCATTCAATTCCGGCCGCGAGCTCCAATTCCAAGTTGAAAGCAGCGGAGGCTCTAAAATTAAGGGCATTTTCTACCGTTACACACAAGAACAAACGCTTATATAAAAAAATATGTCACCAGAAGAAATACAAACATTTAAAGATTTAGTACGAGAATTTGCGAAATTGCAAGACCTCTACTATCGCACTAACGGGGTAGATCGGGTTTACCACATGAATCCGGTGTATTTCAACGGAAAGGTTTACTTCCAAGACACGACGCTATCAACAGGAACTAAAACAGGGTCTAGTTTTGGTTCAAGCCCAACAGATAAACTATCTTTTTACGGAAAGACACCGATTGTACAGCAAGGAGCCATAACATCACCAACCGGAGGAGCAGTAATTGATTCACAAGCGAGAACGGCGATAAATAGGATTATTATTACGTTAAGAAATTTGGGGCTTACTGCATAAGGTGCTACTATTTATTCATAATTTCAATCGGTGGGAAGATTGAAAATGACCACAGGAACAACTACACCAACTTACGCTCCACCGCCACCAGCAGGCATCACTCCTTCAGCTGGACTTACGATCACTCCTAATGGGATGGCTCCTGTAACACCTCTACAGACTGTTCCACCACCTGTAGATACAACTAATCACACGGGTATTACCACTGGCGTTACCCAGGGAATTATAGATGAGTATGCTGCTTTAAATCAGGCTAAAACTGCTTCCGAAGCTAGCCAAGGAGGAACACGCCAGAGCATTTTGGACTCTATGGGTGCTCTTATGGGCAAAACTCGTGATACTCAGGCAGCAAATACAGCAGCCGGTGTAGATACGGAAACAGCAAATGTTAACAACTATACAGCGCAGCTCGCAGACCTCAACTCACAGGCTAAATCGCTTAACCGTGAGGCTTTGGCTATACCTATTCAAACACAGGAAAGAAACTCGAATACAGGCGCTACTGACGATGGCGTAGCTCCACAGAATGCCGCTGCCTTGCGTCAGAATGCCCTCAAGGCTCTTTCTCTTGGACAACAGGCAGATATTGCCTCTGCTGCTCTCACAGGCTCTAGTATTCGATTGCAAGCTGCTAAGGATAAGGCCCAGCAGATGATTGATCTTAAATACAATCCTTTAGAGCAGGAACTGGCTATAAAGCAGAAGCAGTACGATCTCAACAAAGACGCTCTTTCTGCTATTGATGCAAAACGCACCGAGGCTCTTGGTGTTGCGCTTAAAAAGGAAGCTCAAGATTTGGCAGATCAAAAGGATTTAGAAAAAAATCTCTCTACACTTAAAATTGAAATTGCTAAAAATGGAGGTGATCCTTCCATTGTTGATGGAGCAAAGAACTTTTCTGAAGCTATCAATAAAGCAGGATCAGCTCTGGTAACCCCAAACACCGAGATTCTTAAACTTGGTGATAATCAGGCATATTTGATTGATAAAAATACTGGCAAGATTATCCGCTCATTTGGTGCCGGACCTACTGGTGGTAGTGGTGGAGTAAGTGTTGCAGGTAAGAATGGACCTCAGTATAACGGGGTAGTTGATACAATCCTTGCTTCAGGAAAATTTACAAAAGATCAAGCATCAGCAGTAAGAAATGCGATAAATAATGGTGAAGACCCTTTTACTGTGGTAAAAAATAATGCCAAAAATATTATGGGCCAGACGGAGGCAACCACTGTAACAAAATACGAAACGGCTGAATCTGCCATGAAGGATCTTCAGACCTCACTTGCCGATTTTTACAAAAATGGAGGTAAGACAAACATTTTTACTGGAAATTACGAAAATGTTATAAACAAACTTGGAGAAGTTAACGACCCTAAGCTTGTTGATCTTGCAGTACAAATCCAAGCAAATCTTCAAGTCTATCGTAATGCTGTATCTGGTACTGCTTATTCAGAAAAAGAAGGACAAGATATTGCTTCGATCTTTCCAGGGATTAATAAAACCCAGGGACTCAATGAGGCAATTATTAATGGTCGAGTAAAAGCCTTCAATTCTACGATTGATGGTACATACCGATCAACATTGGGTTCCGCGTATGACAAATTAAAATCATTGGAAAACTCAACCTCAATATCAAAAGGATCTCTTTCTGATAAAGATTTTGTTGCCAAAGCTTTTGAAAATGAAGGTAGCCAATACCAAGACGTTGTAAACGCAACTCCTGCTAATAGCATTCCAGTCGTGGATAACGAAACAGGGGTAATCGGCTACATCCCAGTAGGGGAATTTAATGCTAGTAAATATACGAAGATATAATATATGCCATTCACACCAGCATCAAAAATATTGAATCCTAATTCTGGTTTCACATCAGCGGCTGACGTTCTTGCAAAGAAGTATGAAAATGAAAAGGCAGCAACTACACCTGAAAAACACAGCCAAGGATTTAACCCGGCGGCTATAGCGGTTGAGGCAACACCAATGTTAAATCAAGGTGTTAAAAATGTTGCTAGCGTAGTAGCAAGTTCTGAAATAAAAGCAGGCCAAGATATAGCTGCTCCCTTGCAGGTAAATCAGGGTTCAAAAATGCTTCACCAAGATACCGAGGATTACTTCACAAAAATACAAAAGCCGATCATTGATCAAATTCATGAGAAATCTGCGAAAGGAGAGGATATTACGAAACTCCAAAGCGCCCTAGCTGAATTAAACAAGAATGCTCCGAAGTATGAAAATTATATTAGTCCTGATACGCAGGAGGTCTTAGACAAAAAAAATAGCCAAGTCCTTGGAGATTTTGCGGGTGTTGCGCTAGACGCCACAAGCTTTGGAACTTATGGACCAGCTGCCAAAGGAGCCCGAACAGGTGAATTGCTCGCAAAGGGAGCAGAAGCTACTGCACCTATAGTTGAAAAAACTACTACACAAAAGCTTAAAGATATTGGTGTTAAAACTGCTAAAAGAACTGCCCAGGGAGCAGGTACTGGATATGCTTATGATGTATCTAATAATCTTCAGGAGGGTAAAGACGGGGGTGATATTGCTGCACCTGGCTTTGGAACAGTCGCTGGTAGTGTCATCCCTACTTTCATTGGTGGTATTCAAGCGGGCGTTGCTCTCACCAAAGAGAGCGCACCAAAATTTATCAATAGTCTTATCAAACCTAAACAGGCTGACTTTTCTTATGGAAAGAATCCGGGCCGTACCGTTTCTGAAATGGGAATCACTGGTAATAGCCTGAATGACTTTGCTAATAATATTCATACTGCAAAACAGGATATTGGAACGCAGTTAAGTAATATTTATACTAGTCCCGCAAATGCAAATATCAGGTTGGATGTTTCTTCAGAGATTCAGAAAATTGATGATGCGATAGCTCAAGCCTCTAAAGGTGGCAAGAGCAATCAATCAGTTGTTACTTCACTTCAAAATACCAAAGATGCTCTTCTTTATGAACATGGTATTGATTCAGAAGGGAATATCGTAAAGGTAGGAAATCAGCCACGTGATCTTTCAAATCTTTCACCGAAAGAGGTTTTTGATCTTAAAAGACAGGTTGCAGAAAATACACGATTTACTGGGAATCCTTCTGATGATAAGAGTGTTAATTCAACACTTAAAGATATTTATGGTGGGCTTAAAGAGTCACTCAATAACTCACTCGGGAAGAATAACCCTGAAATCAAAGACCTTAACCAGAAATATGCTGATCTTACATCAGCGGAATTGGCTACACGAAATCGCAACGCAATCGTTCAGCGTGCCAATATGATTAGTTTGCCAGTGAAATTTGGTGGAGCAACCGCACTTATAACCTCTCTTTCCACGGGAGGAGCAGCTTTGCCAACAATACTTGCAGGAGCAACCGCCGCTGGATTAGAGAAAGCAATGGAAAGCACCGCAGTTAAAACTCGTATCGCAGCTTGGCTTGGCAAGGAATCTCCGTCGGTAGTTGCTCGTGTATTACAAAATAATCCTTCTATTAGAGAAGTTTTGTATAGAGCATTGCCTAAATTCGCTAGTCAGCTAGGACAAAGTGATACACAACCTTAAGAAAGGCATAAATAAGCAATGTTCGCAATGTGAAAATTAATATAAACATAAAATATATTGTCCTTAGTAAGACATTAAACTTCTAAAGTATCGACCTGGTTAGTTTTTTTAGGAATAATTCTTTTACCATAAACAATATAGAGAACTACACGATATACGAGGATAGATAGGCCGATAAAAAGGGCCGTGGTTATAAGGGGATAGAAAATTATTCTAACGTAATCTTCTACTGAAAAAACTTTAAGAGTTTTAACCCATACACCCGATTTGCCATTACGAGACGGGCCGTGAAGCATAATTGCCCTAGCTATTGCTGAATCGTCATTAATTGTCTCACGAGCTGCTTGTGAATATTCAGGATCAGGAGAAAGAGCGGTTGATTTATCAACTACCTGAGAGTCTGTAATGTCGCCACAATCCCAAATCTCGATACATTTATGCTCTTCTCCTTTAGCTGTTGGATAGTTTGAGTCTAAATTATATGTGTAGACAATCTTAACATTATCTACGGTATCAGAATAAAAATACACATAGCTTGCGACCAAGACTACCAATGAAAACACACCGAACAATACCTTTAAAAGACGCTGCCACCATTTATCATTTTTCATAATTTTGTGTCCCGCAAGACGTTAAAAGGCTTATAAAATAAGGGTTTTTTAAAACAGAGAAGGAACATATATTAAAACCCTGCCATATATTTGATTGCTTGGCAATAGGGTGTGTGGAAAACAAAATGACTGAAAATAAAGACCTCGAACAACTCAAAAACGATGTAAAACTCTTTACCGAAGAGGTCTTGCCTTCTATTCTTGTCGTTCTTGCTCATTTTAAGAAAACTACCGAGCAGATGGGAGAGGAAACTAAGACTTTAGTCTCAAATATTCTTTCTGATGTTGAAAACAAACACAAAGATGTACTCGAAAAACTTGGCGGCTCGAGCGAACAGACTAAATCCGATATTCTCGAAGAATTTGCCGGATATATTGATGAAGTCAAACAATTATTCGAGGAAGTAAAGCAATCCAACGCTGAAAAAACAGATGCTATTGATATTCTTTCCAGTGATCTGGATTCATTTAAGATAGATACTAAGGCAGAGCTCGAAAAACTCTTAAAGAAAATTGAAGCGGTTGACTCAAAGAAGGTTGAAACTCTTGAAAAGGAAGAAATCATCAAAGAGGTTCTTTCTCAAATTCCTACTCCGCAATATGAGAAGGTTATTTTGGATACACCAGAACAAATTGTAGGGAAGATCAACTCTTTACCCGAAAAAGAAGAATTTCAGATTGATTTTAAGCACATAAAAAATGTCCCTGTATTCAAGGACAACAAAATGCTTGTCGGCGGTCGTATTTTCGCACAAATGGCCGATGTTTCCTTCTCCAATCTTCAAAATGGAGATTTTGTAGTTTGGGATGCAACGAATCTAAGGTTTAAAAACATTCCTTCTAGCGGAGTAGGCGGCGTAACTTCTGTATTTGGAAGAACAGGTGCCGTTGTAGCTGTTTCAGGTGACTACACTACAGCCCAAGTTACAGAAAGCGGAAATCTTTACTTCACAAATGCCCGTGCGATTGCATCCACACTCACTGGCTATGTTTCAGGAGCTGGAACAATCACATCAAGCGACACAATCCTTTCTGCCATTCAAAAGCTGAATGGGAATATTGCTGCACTTCCCACGCCTGTTACCTCGGTTTCAGGGACAACGAATAGAATTACTTCTACCGGTGGAGCAACGCCGGTAATAGATATTGCAGCCACGTATGTTGGTCAGGCTTCTATCACAACATTAGGAACAATTGGTACTGGAACGTGGCAGGGGACAGCGATAGCACCTGCGTACATGACTGTTATGACTTCTACGGTAGGAGGAGCAGTACCAACTCCACCAAACGACGCTACTAAATATCTCGATGGGACTGGTAACTTTTCTGTGCCCGCTGGCTCAGGAGGACTATCTACTACTAAATCAGTCACACAATCATCTCACGGCTTCACTGTGGGGCAGGTATTGAAATTCACTGGCGGTCTTTATGCTCTTGCTAAAGCTGATTCTGCTGCAAACGCTGAAGTGGTAGGAATAGTTTCCGCAGTAGGCAGCGTGAATACGTTTACACTTCTTATGGAGGGTTATATTTCTGGTCTTTCAGGACTCACGGGAAGCACAACATACTTCCTTAGCCCAACCGTTGCTGGCGGGCTCACCACTACAGAGCCATCTACCGTAGGGCAAGTTTCAAAACCACTTCTCAATACCGATTCCACTATTTCGGGGATCTTTAATAACATGCGCGGCTCGGTTATTACTGCTCCTCTAAGTCTTACATCAGCTCACATCTTCGTAGGAAACTCGTCGAATCTTCCGGTAGATGTGTCGATGTCCGGTGATATAACAATAGACAACACCGGAGCAACTACAATCGGAGCAAACAAAGTGACCTACGACAAGCTCGATACAGAAGGAGAAATGGGCCTTATCGCAGCGATGCGATTTTTATCAGGAAATTAATTAATTTATATGGCACTTAACGCAAACCAAATACCAATATACGCAAATAAGCCTCGTACAAGTCGAGGAACGCTTTCTGCGTCATCGAACACGGGAACTCTCGGTAGTGATACAAACGGTTCAACAATATTTACAGCAGAAGCAACTACCGGATCACGTATTATGTCGATTCTTGCGAGCACCGATGACACCGTAACAGTAAACGTTTATTTGTACATTCTTAATGGTTCTACAGTGCGACCGCTTGGACTCGTGAACATACCTCTGTCTTCAGGTAATACATTCGCTGCCCGTATTCCCGTAGATTGTCTTGATTCAGCAAACCTTCCTGGTCTACAAATTGACCAGAATGGAAAACGTTATTTCGATCTTGGCCCAGGAGAAGTTTTAAAAGCAACAGCTCTTGCAAACCTTACTGCGGCTAAAACGTGCTATTTAACAGCGATAGGAGCAGATTACGCATAACATGGAATCATATAATTATCTTATTAATTGCTCGAATTGTGATGTTCAAAATTCACTTTCTATTCCAAAAGGAACAAAGATTATTCAATTTAGAGCAACAACACAGATAACATGCACGAATTGTGGGTGTTCATTAGCAGTGGAATCATAATCAAATGACGATCACACTTTTAGGAGGCGCATACCAAGGTAACCAAAGCGGTACAAAAAACGGCGCTCTTAAGAGTTTGAATAACCTAACAGCACCTCGTAATCAAAAAATTATTGCTACTGGCGGAGTTGTAACGTTTCAAGGAAATTACAAAATCCACACTTTTAATTCATCAGGTACTTTTCAGATTCTAAGAGGCGTGCCATTAATTTGGAATCTAGTGGTGGCGGGTGGCGGTGGTGGTGCAGCGGGTGGTGGGGGTGCAGGGGGAATGATCGACAGTAGAGGGTATGCTAATTTTCTTTTTCCAGGCTCATATCCTGTTGTTGTTGGTGCAGGAGGCGCTGGTAAATTAGTTGGTCAAACACAAACACAAGGTGTAAATGGTTCTAACTCTTCCTTTTTAACTTTGACTGCTATAGGTGGTGGTGGAGGTGGAAATGCTACGGTCAATCGAAATGGAAACAATGGCGGATCTGGAGGAGGAGGTGGATCTACAGCTACAGGTACTGGAACTGGGGGTACTGGAACTGCTGGACAAGGAAATACAGGTGGATCAACTGCTGGATTCACAAGTGCCAACTTTCCATCTGGCGGTGGTGGAGGTGCTTCTACCGCAGGAGGAAATGCTACGTCGGGAACCGTTTCTGGTAATGGTGGTGATGGTCTTCCTAGTATCATAACTGGTGTTTCTGTTTTCTACGCTGGTGGCGGTGGAGGAGGCACTAATACTGCCGCAGGAGGCACGCAGGGTACTGGTGGTCGTGGTGGAGGAGGGGCTGCCCAATCTGTGAATGGTATTTCTGGTACAGCCAATACAGGTGGTGGAGGTGGTGGATCAACAGGAACCCCTCCTGGAACTGGTGGAAATGGAGGAAGCGGTGTCGTGATTATTCGATATAGATACAAATAATATGCCTTCAGCACTTAATGCACAAACCCCATATCAGATTCCTCTACCTGTAAGTATTGCCAACGGAGGTACTGGAGTAAATAACGCTTTTGCGAACGCTAGTTTTGCTACGTCTGGAAATCTTGGTTTTAATCAGACTACTATTATTGCTGCTGCATATACAGCATTAGTTACGGATCGTACTATTCTTGTTGATGCTACGAGCAATGCTGTTGTAATAACCTTACCACCTGCCGCTACTTCTTCAAGGATTGAATACTTTATCAAGAAGATAGATGCTTCAGCCAATACTGTTACCATAAAAGGTAATGGGAGTGAAGTAATAATAAACACAACAGCTGCTGGGGCAAATACCCTAGTAATATCTTCTACTGGGTCGGCTTTTACTATCTACTGTAATGGTACCGCTTGGTACGTCTTTTAAATATATGGCAATGTCACAACCCGTCGTGCAGAAAATAACACCCGCATCAGGAGATACCGTTCAGATGAAAAACTCTGACAATAATCTTCTTGTAATGATTAATCCCGCCACTGATCTTGCATCTCTGACGCTTAACTGGCCTACCGCGCCTCACGGTGGGCAACTTGCAGTTGTGAGTAGCAGTAAAGTTATTTCTTCACTGTTACACACGGGAGGCACATTAAATAGCTCGATAACTTCCATGGCTGCGATTGATGCCTTCGTTTACATTTATGACGATGTAACTTTAGTGTGGTCGCTTGTTGCAAGTAGCAAGTCTAAAAAGGTATTTCTTCCATACACGGCAACTATTTCTGGGGGTACAGCGGTTATATACCTTACAGACAATGGACTAGTGGGAGGAAACGCGTTATTTTCCTCAGTAGATTACGTGCATCTTGATTTTATTTCTAATGATCCTAACTTCGGAAAGAGTTATACGCTTTCAGGTGACTTAAAAACGCTTACTGTCACTGCGGTAAAACAAGTTTTCTCGGGGGTAACAGTCTTGGGAATAAATGTACTCGGAGCAGTAACTGTTTCTGCGGCAGTGAACGGGACTCAATTATCAGTTTTAGTGCAGGGAACTCCTGTATAATCCTATGAGTAAATTTAGCGATGAAATGTGCGAGAGGGCATTGAAGAAATTTGGTGATATATCCAAGCCAAGAAAGATATATTATGTGCACAAGATCAGCGGTGGAATATTGCTATTTACGGTACTCTTATTATCAGGGATGCTTTTATACAAACATAGTAATTCCAAAATTGTGGCTCAAGATTCTTCGGCTCCAGCTTTTTACGTCAAAAAATAACATGAACGAAGAACCTTATTCAAAGAGAGAAATAGATTTAATTACAAAGCCTATAATGGATCACTTAATAGCACAAGATGAAACATTAAAACGTATTGAGGCCCAAACCACTAAAACAAATGGGAGGGTTACCGTACTTGAAACTAACACAAAAGACTATAGCGACATCAAAGATACAGTGTCTATACTTGTGAATTTTAAATGGTGGTTAGCAGGAGCAGTAGCCACAGTTACCTTGCTTGGAGGAACAACTCTTTACTTCGCTTATAAAAATTTAGTAACTAAAGACGATCTTCAAAATACAAAAAGCCAATTCGATCATGCGTTACAACAATACGATAAAGTTACAATTCACGATTAATTAAATGACAACAACAATTTATACAAGAAAAGCTGGCCTACCCAAAACTGGTAAAAGTTTGATACTTACAAAGAAACTTCAGCCGCCTCCAAGAAAAGTTTTTCTGAGAAATATTGCTATTAAAAATGCAGGTAAAACATATGGATAATACAGGACTCTTAATACGCGAAATACAGCCCACAGAGTGGGTTTTAGGCGGTGAAACTGGCATCGCGCCAGCGAATATAAAAAACTGGAAACCCTACCTTCCAAAAAGTGAGCGACAGGATCGAATAAATCCCGACGGCACGCTTGTTTTTAATACTATGGCTTGCACGCACTTTGCTTCTGGTCATATTTACGAAACGTTCATCATATATCTTTGGAAATCGAATCAGCTTTCACCGGAAGCGATAAAATTCTTCACGCAGTTTCTTACTGATCCGAATGACATTAATTCATTCAGAGTATCTAAACAGTTTTCCGCAATCGTAGGGAACAACACACCCACAGGAAACTACTTTACTGTCGCGTGGGACACTTGGCGTAAGATCGGTGCGATTCCAGATTCAATGCTCAACACATTGAACACATCAAAAAGCTGGCAAGAATATCACGATAAATCTCACATTACGCCAGACATGATGGCTATGGCGGCGCAATCACTCAAGTATGTAACTGTAATGTACCAGTGGCTTAATTTTGACGGACTAAAAGGCTTCTCGGATTCAGAAACGGCCCAAATCCAGCAAGCACTTCTTACCTCACCAGTAAATGCTGGCATTCCTATCCCAGCCAACCACTCTACAGAGTTATTTGACTTACAGAATGGCACATGGGGCCTGTTTAACACATACGAGCCTTTCGTCACTGAAGCCTCCTACGATGTCAATTTTGCGCTTCAAGCGGTTGTTAAACCTGCTGTTTCAAAGATTCCAATACCAGATCATATTTTCTTAAAAGACTTGGAATTTGGTAATAGGGGAGTGGAAGTCTACAACCTTCAATTAGTATTGGCTTATGAAGGATTCTTGAATAGGAATCTGATTAATCAAGATCCGGCTAAAGCGTATTTCGGCACAAACACTAAAGCAGCCCTAAAAAAATTCCAGGGGAATTACTCTGACTTTATTCTCCTACCCGCTGGACTTAAAACAGGCACTGGATATTTTGGGGAATGGTCACGTGCCTTTATCAATTCTAAGTACGGGCACCCAAGTTATTAATTAATAAAAAATATATGGCAATAAATGATTTTCTCGCTATCGGTATTGTAGGCACGTTGTTATCAATCGGAGTTGAATATCTCCAAAGCAAGTATGGTTTGGGTTCTGACAAGACAAAATTTATCGCAGTAGTAGGCTCTATCGTTCTCGGTACAGGGTATGTATTGGTTCAGAACACGGCTATCTTTCCTACGATCATTTTGATCCTGGGAACGGCGTCTACGATCTTTGCATTGTTCTTTAACGGAAACACATCAAGACAGTAGTTTTATAGAAGAGCTGACAACCTCGGCTCTTCAATTAAATCTATTACCTTCACATAAAACATATACTCATGCTCACAGTCTTTGTAATACTCGGCTTATTAAAACTGATCTCAGATCAAAGAAAAGAAGATACATGGTTCTCTAAATATCCTGTAGAGGAGTTTGATAAAGAAACGTATGATACGTAAACCCTATCAGAGCGCGGCTGTCGGACAGTTTGCGCTCTTTTGTATATAGGGTATGATTTAAATAAGGAATATTGAATAGTGGCGTTACCCCAAGCTAGAGGGTCATTACTCGCTTAGTATCTGAAACCTAAGCATTAAATATATCTAGCCTTCACTATCCAGTATTTCTTACTGGTGGCGGTGGTGTTACCCGCAAATTTGGCCCTTTATTGGGCCTTTTTTGCACCAAGTTGACATAGAGTAACGTATAGATTAGTGTGTAATCCACAACTTTATGTATGCATATGTATATATAAAGATATATAATGGATACATAAAAACACCTAGTGAAAAGTAATAGGGTGCCCTCATCCAGATTCGGACTGGAATCTCATGCTTAGTAGGCGAGTGTTCTATCCGTTGAACTATGAGGGCACACTGTTACCTTCCAACAGGTGTTTTTTTTATACTCAAAATAAAAACCTGTACCAAATCCGACGCAGGCGAGACTCCTTTTTACGGGAATACGCTAGGCGTATGGTTTTTTAGTCCTACGCCGGATTTGAAACAGGTTGCTGTTTCGAAGTCTCATTTATGAGGGAACCACCCCTTTTTGTTAACTTGTATACGGGTACTATAGCACAAACGGCCTCCATTTTCAAGCGGGCAGTACCTGTGGAAAACATCACACCACACACTTGACACGATAACCTAACAAGCGTAGTGTACGAACACATTAATATTTATTCACCGTTGCCCGAAAGGGGCGCAGAAATGCGAGGAAACAGCGGCCAGTAATGCTATACTCTGTATAACACGGCTGTCGGCTTTCCTCCGGCGGTCGTGTTTTTATGTGGTTCAAAAAAGACCCCTATAAATCAATAAAAAAGACAGACTTATACAATAAGATCATAGACTACGGTAAAGACACCTATGAGCTGCTACAGTTAGCCCTACACGCCTCAAAGCCCCGTATAGAGGAAATCACCCTAGAGGACATCAAAAGCTACTACAAAGCTATGGTAGAGCCTCAAAACAGCCTATATAGGAGGATGGAAACCATGAAAGCACTACGTAAATTCTTCCGTTGGCAATCAGTTGGCCTAAACTTCCGGCCAAATGACATAAAAGACGATATGTCCCTTGATTATGTTGGCGGAAATGTTACATTGGAACCAATGAAAAAAATAGATAGGCGAGGGCGGCCAGTAGATATGGAGATGGTCAAAAAGGTGAAATTTCTTAAAGATAACGGCGATCTTACATTCAGGGAAGTAGCGGCAATCGTCAAGAAGGACATTAAAAGGGTACACCAGTGGTATCACTATCCGAAGGGGTTTGACAGCGCTAAGAAATTGGCGAAAAAGTTTTCCACAGTTTAGGGTAGTGTACTAATGTTGGCGAATTTATTATAATAGTGGGGTAACGGAAGCGGTTAGTTATCTGACAAGTACATACGGCGCAAATGACACACTCCACAGGAGAAATGTTGCGCTTAGACTGAATCGCAACGAGCGATAAGAGTCTAGAGTCGGCTTAGGCCGAATATCTTTTTGAGTGAAGTACGTCGCACAATATATCTTTTACAATAAAAAATAATATTGTCAACAGGTTCTCTCACATGATACCAATTTTATAATAAAAATTCTCTAGGCGCTTATCTAAACGATAGGCGTTTTTCTCGTTGCGGGCAGTCGTAGAAAGACTGTTTGCTTTTAGTATCGCTCACCAAGCACACGAACACTAGGTATACCTTGGTGAAGTCGGGAGCTAATAATGCGGGCAGCCTTTCGACGACTGCTTAGTCCGCAGTACATTACAAAAATATTAATATGCGTTATGCACAAGAAAGGGAAGCAGCAAAAATCAAGCACCAAGTATTCATGCTAAATCTCGCATTAATACTGATACTCGCCGCCATTCTTCACTTAGGAATGGCTACTCATTACTAACCCTTATATCCGTTCACAGCAACTTATTTTTTCAGCGCCCTGTTTCTTATAAGGGTACAGGGAAAGTAAATAAGTTGTGGTGAATGGGCAAACTAAACATGGCAAACGACAACGTACCAGAAAACTTTGAAACTCTGTCTCATTTTCACCTCGGTGATGATGAGGAAATACCAGACTATGACGAAGATGATTCCGATGAAGACGTCTAAAGAAATCAATTACTTCGATACGCCAGATGATCGCCGAAAGGGCCTTCATTTCATGGCAAAAATCGTAGGCAGCATTATCGAAGAAAACGAAAAGAAAAAGGAAGCTCTTAAAAACCTAATTCCTAATAAAGAAAATGACAGCAATAATCGAAAAAATTAATGAAGAAGTAAGTCGGGAGCTACAAAGTAAGGAAACAATGGAGGCGCTTATCCAAAGCACTTTCAAAGATTTTCCGGCCCCGATGGTCAAGAGTGCGATAACCGAAGCAATGATACGTGGCTTCACATTCAAGAACATTCTTGAAAAAGATGTTTATCCGATCAAATACGGCAATACCTATTCTCTTATCACCTCAATCAACTATGTCCGTAAGATCGCTATGCGCTCTGGTTTGGCAGGCAAAACGGCCCCAGTATTCACTTTCAAAGATGATGGAGCGCAGGGAGGCAATCTTCGCCCTGATTCTTGCACTATAACCGTAAAGCGTCGCGTAGATGGAAACATAGACGAGTATACGGCAACGGTATTCTTCGATGAATATAACACTGGTAAAAATCAGTGGCTCACAAAGCCAAAGACTATGATCGCTAAGGTTGCAGAAATGCACGCTATCCGATCAGGATTTCCAGAAGAAACTAGCCAGATGTTCTCCGAAGAAGAAATGGAAAAGACAACTGTTGCACCAGAAACTTCCATTGATCTTGTCGCTTGTGGTGAAAAAATTGGCGCTGCTATGACCATCGAAGAACTCAAAAACGTATGGAAAGAGCTTACACCAGCAGAGCGTAATGTCGATGAGCTTAAAAACCTTTACAAGTCTCAAAAGGCTCTTATTGAGTCAGAGAATAAACCCAAATAATGAAAGTATTTAACATTGAGCAGCGTACTCCTGAATGGGATGTAGTACGCGCTGGCCGAATCACAGGAACAAAGCTTAAAGGTCTTATGGGCCGTACTCGTGAAGAGTGGGAAAACCTGCTGGTGGCAGAGCGTTTGGCTATGACTGGTACAGAAGAAAGTGATCTATCTCGTGGGCAGCGATTGGAGCCAGAGGCAGTTGAATTTTTTGAGAAGAAAATGGGTATAAAAGTAGATCGAATAGGATTTACTACGAGCGATGAAAACAAATACATTGCTTCTAGTCCTGATGGTTTGATCTTTGACCAAGAAAAAGGGAAGTACACACAAGCTCTTGAAGTTAAGTGTCTTTCCGGTAAGAAACATATCGGAGCTTTCTTCGATAAATTGGAAATAAAAGAGGCATCAAAAGAAGATGAAACGCCTTGTTATTGGGATGTTGTACCAGACGAATACAAGCCGCAATGTTTGCAGTATTTCATTGTTAACGACGATCTTGAAACCCTTTACTTCTCTTTCTATAGCGAGGTTATCCATGAGATTCCCTTGATCGTTGTCCATGTACACCGTAAAGATATTGAAAACGAGATAAGGGAAGCAAAAGCTGTGCAAATTTCTTCACTCAAAGTGGTAGAAGAAAAATTAGAAAAAATCTTGTTCTTTAGTGAGGAAGAAATTGACTTCCTTTACGAATAAATAAATATGATAAATCCGTGGTTTAAATTCTACGGAAGTGAATATCTCAGTGATCTTAAAATTGAAAAGCTAGATGGAAGCGAGCGAAGTTGCTGGATAACTTTGCTCGCTTTTGCTAGCCAAACAAAAGATGGAGTAATCAAATTTTTAGACGAAGAAACACTGCTTAAAAAGTCAGGTGTTAAAGAAAAAATAAACATTCTCCAAAAGCTCTCTGATTTAGACATGATTTCCGTAAATAATGGTGATGTAACGGTTATGAATTGGGAAAAAAGGCAGTATTCAGAAAGCTTAAATCGTGTTCGTGAATTTAGGAAACGCGAACGTAACGACGATGTAACGACAGAGAAGAATAGAATAGAAGAGAATAGAATAGAGAAGATAAGAAATACATACGGTGAGTTTGAAAAAGTAAAACTTTCAGACGATGAATACCAGAAGCTAATTACTTACTGTGGTACGGAAAAAAATCTTAAACTTCTCATAGTCGAATTGGATACCTACATGGCCTCGACAAAAAAGAAGTATGACAGCCACTACGCAACGCTTCAAGGTTGGTGGCGCAGAAAGGCACAGAATCATGTCGAAAATAATAAGCCTAAACGAACAATCGCATGATTTATAAACTCCAACTCTCAAACAGTAAAGAAACCTTACGCCTAACTGAAGAAGAAGTGGCTAAATTCAAATCGAATATAGGCGCTAACTTCATCGAGTTTTCCGAAGGAATAGTAAACCCGTCTTTTGTGGTCAGTATTATTATTGATCGTGAATCAAGCAGGGAAGAATCAAAAAGGATTGCTCGTGAGCATACCATGATTGAAATTGCCCAAACAATAGAAAAAGGAACGCCGCATATGAAAGAAGTGCTTGAAAAGTATCGACCAGAATTTCTTAAAAATTAATTAGCAACTGTTCTTTAAAAAATTAAATTTATGATCCCAACAAAGGAAATAAAAAAACTCCGTGCTTTTAAAAATGATCCAAAATTAAAGTCCATGATGATTAAAGAAATCAAATGGCACCAAGATCAGGACAAGTTTATTAAAGGCACTTACTCACAAGGATCAGGAGATGATTTTAAGGGTTGTGCTGTTGGATGTTCTGTAAATTCTCTTAACCGAAAACTCGGAAAGGATTATAGAAATAACGATTACAGCGCATACGAAAAAGAAATTGGTATTCCAGAAGCATTGGCCGGACTTGAAGATACCTTATTTGAAGGTATGACGATGGAATCATCAAAGAAATGGCCTCTTGAATTTATTAAAGCTATTCCTGTAGGAGCTGACCTGTCACTCGTAGCACCTAAATTTATCGTGTTTGTTTTGAATGATGTTTTAGTAAACGCACAACCAGAAGGAAAGACAGCAATTAATACAATCATTGTACTTTGGCAGAAAGTAATTATGGGCAAAAAAGTAGAGTCTGCCGCTTGGTCTGCCGCTAGGTCTGCCGCTTGGTCTGCCGCTGAGTCTGCCGCTGAGTCTGCCGCTTGGTCTGCCGCTGAGTCTGCCGCTGAGTCTGCCG
>JADMIO011374072.1_pt1 | contig 36841 bp, 29 predicted proteins | sample 8958161 | NCBI WGS metagenome assembly JADMIO01 (sample SAMN16585339, study PRJNA669376) | soil metagenome | isolation source: Crop rotation soil | place: USA: Cullars Rotation, Alabama | collected 2011
CGACAACTTGTCCACGTGGAATTCTAAGCTTAGGATCCCAATGTGCTGGAAAGTGTCGGTCCGCCGATCTGTGTCACCGAAACGGTGTCGACTACCTGGTCGGCATTGAAATCGCCGCCGACATCGATGAACTCCAGCGTCATCACCGAATTATCGGCCGTGAAGTCGATAGTATAACGATCGAATCTAATGCCTAACGGATCCCACGTCCCGGAATTAGGCGGCGTAATCACCTGATCAACTTTGACTGCGGTTCCGAAAACTCGGACGCGCAATTGCAGATTGGCGCTGGTGCGTCCGAAGATCCCCGCGTCGAAGACTAACCGGTAGGTTGCTCCCGGCGTCGCACGGAATTGTTGCCGCAAAGTGTTACCGCCCTGCGGTTCTGAGCCAGTGCTGAACGCGGCGGAGTGGCTGCCACTCGTCGCCCCTTCAACCTTCTGTTCGATCTGCCCGGTTCCGATCGCAGTCCAGCCCGGGATCGTGTCGACCGTATCGTAGGGCGGCGTTTCGAAAGATCCGTTAACCAACGGCAATGTCGTCGGCGTCGGGGTGGGACTTGCCGGCGGCACCGTCGGAGTTGGTGTCGGCGTAGCCGGAGTTGGTGTCGGCGTAGCCGGAGTTGGTGTCGGCGTAGCCGGAGTTGGTGTCGGCGTGGCCGGGGTCGGCGTTGGCGTAGCCGGAGTTGGCGTTGGCGTGGCCGGAGTTGGCGTTGGCGTGGCCGGAGTTGGCGTTGGCGTGGCCGGAGTTGGCGTCGGCGTAGCCGGGGTTGGCGTTGGCGTGGCCGGAGTTGGCGTCGGCGTAGCCGGAGTCGGCGTCGGCGTAGCCGGAGTTGGCGTCGGCGTAGCCGGAGTCGGCGTCGGCGTCGGCGTAGCCGGGGTCGCGGTTGGCGTCGGCGTTGGTGTCGGGGTCGGGCCACCCGGTACTGCCGCTAACACAACCGTATCGAGCACCTGGTCGGCCTGCGCATTGGCTGCTCCCTGGCCAGTAAACTTCAAGGTGAATGACGTGGTGTCGGCTGTGAACTGGTAATGATAATGATTAAACAGCACCGCATCCTCATCGAACGTTTCAGCATCCGGCGGAATCAACGTGTCGTGGACCAGCGATGTGTTGCCGGTCACATCGACGACCAGCAGCAGAAAGGCCGGAGTGGCTTTTCGTCCGTAAATGCCGGCATCGAAATCAAGCGTGTACATTTGCCCGGGCGTCGTGCTAAACGTTTTCGACAACATGTCGTCAGAGGAATCGGCACCGGCACTGAAAACGGCACTGTTCGTCCCACTGGTTGCTCCTTCGTGATAGGCGGCAACGTTCCCGGTCACAGTCCAGCCGGTCACAGTTCCGGGGAATCCGAAAGGCCCTTGTTCGAAGTCAAAATTTGGCGCCAGGTTAGGCGGCGGCGGCGTTGCCTGCACCACAGAAACCTTGTCCAAAACGACATCGGCACTGGCGTTACCCGTATTCACATCGGTGAACAGGATCTTGGTCGACCCGCTGTTTGCGGTAAACCCGAAGGTGTAATGGTTAAACTGAACAAAGCTCGGGTTGAACGTTCCAGCGTCCGGTGGCGTCACTAACCGATCCAGAATCACCGCATTCGTGGCCGGATTGATTATTTGGACCCGCAATTTAAGTCGCGGCCCGGTTCGCGTACCGAAGACTCCGGCGTCGAAATCGATTTGGTAAAAATTCCCCACGACCGTGGGAAAGGTTTGGAACAGTGTGGTCCCTTCGGAATCACGGCCAACGCTAAAGGCGGCGTCATATTGACCATCGGTTGCGCCTTCCTGAATGGAATGGATGTGAGCATCCGGGTGCCCGGCCGTGGCAGTCACGCCGGTCATCCAATCGATCATATCCGAGCTGGGAGCATGCGGGGCCGCTTCGAAACTGGGGTTGTTAATCAGGTTTTGCGCATGACCAACGCCGAGAGCGCAAGACACAAAAATACTAAGGAGGAGAAGCCGACGGTTCATAGGTACAATAGTAGAGCTGAGGGGGGCTATAAGAAGAGCGTCTGGGATTAAAGCGGAATGGCGAGCGAAAGCAATAATAATCGGCGAATTTCGTCAAAACTCTCGGCAATACCGTAAATTCCACAAAATGAGTTGGTTAGTGACCTGCCAGTGCGGCTTTCCCGTCGGTATTTGGCCGTATTAACGGCACCGCTCCCGGAGCCAATGATTTTTGCTATCGGATGTCCGATCCCGCAGCATTAGAAATGCTTCCGTTTTTTCATGTTTTTGAGTAAAACGGTGGGCGACTCAGAGCCTTAACCATCCCGCTTTTACCAGCCGAATGCCCACTTATCCCAGCAGGCACAAACCATCCCGTCGCGTCAAAGTCGCTCCTTATGTGGTGCCCACCACCCGGAACCGGCCCTCATACGATCCGCTCATGGTCCCGACCCGCTGGGTGAAGTTCATCATCGCGCTTTTTCTGCTCCCTCTCTGCGGAATCCTGAGCCAGACCTTTTTCACCGCTTTTGCCCGAGCCGCCGTCGCCCAGCGGCTTTGGGCGGCTGAAGAGTTCTGGTTTTTCTCGCTCGGGGTCGTGCTTTGGCTGATCGCTTTCTTTGGGCTACGACGGCCTGTCCTTGTTTATGTATTCGGCCACGAATTGACCCACGCTTTGTGGGTGTTGTTGATGGGCGGCAAGGTGAGCCGATTCAAAGTCGGGCGCGATGGCGGTCACATCGTGGCCAGTCGCAGTAACTTTTTCATCGCGCTGGCGCCTTATTTTTTCCCGATCTACAGCATTCTCGCGATCGCCATTTGGGGCGGGTTGGGCCTCTTCTATAATGTACAGCCGTACGGCAAAGTGCTCTACGCGGTGATCGGCATCACCTGGGCGTTCCATTTTACGTTTACGCTCTGGATGATCCCGAAGAACCAGACTGACCTGCGGGATAACGGCACGTTCTTCTCCCTGGTCGTCATTTATCTGATGAATCTGCTGTTGTTAGTCGTAATGCTGGTGATGGCATCGCCGCAAATCACTTTCGCCAGTTTGGGCTCCGACATGCTCGAAAACATCGGCAATTTTTCGCGCTGGATCGTGATGCTGTTCGAAGAATTCCAAAAAGGCGCGCACCACGCCTAGCCGTAGACAGCCCCGCCATTTTTGGATCACAACGCGGCCGCACCCCCCCGGAGGCGGTTGTTAGGCAGTGACTAGTTTAAGTAGTCACCAGCCTTCTGCTCAGGCATTGGTAACGACAGCGAATGGCAGGGCCGACATCGCGTCCTTGAGCGGCAACCTGCCATCGTGAATTGTGAGTTCTGCCGGAGTAAAGATGCTACGCACCGTGTGGGCGGGGGTATCGCCGGGAATCTCTACGAATGTGTCCTGCCATTTGTCGCCTAACGGCGGAAATCCGACGCGCGATGAAAGGCGCGGCGCAATGACAACAATCGCCTTGTCTTCGAACTGGCGCGCAAAACTAACCACACACTCGGCGAATGTGCCGCTGACCTTCAGTGGAACATAACTTCCCTGATCGAATACCTGCGGATGTTCTCGACGAAACCGCAGAAGTCTTTGGGTGAGAAACATCTTGATGCGTCCATCCGGCCAGCTCGCCATCAACGCCTCTGGTTCGATGCCGGCCATGCTTTCAAGCAGCGATCGTCGCAAATCGTAATCCACCGGCCGCCGATTATCGGGATCGACCAAAGAAAGATCCCAGACCTCGTTTCCTTGATAAATATCCGGAACGCCCGGTGACGTGAGCTTTAGCAACGTTTGCGACAGCGAATTGATCGCTCCGAGCCGCGCTACTTCGCTCACCAGAGGTAAAAGCGCCGGCAAGAATTTATTCTTCGAATGTGGCTCAAGGATTTTAGCGACGAATTCGCGCGTGGCCGAAAGCCACTCCTCGTTAGGTTGAACCCAGCTGGTGTTGACCTTGGCCTCGTTCAACGCCTTCGTCATGTAGTTCTGGATGCGTTCCGCGTATTCAGAATCTACGGCCGAACAGGCCTGGCCGGCGTGATCGACCGGCCACGTGCCTAACAATGTCTGGTACAGCAGATACTCTTCCTCGCGATCAGGCGCTTCCGCTTCGTCGAAGCGTTTCTTCCAACGGCGATTGGCGGTTCGCCAGCGCGGCAGAGATTTTCTCCAGGGCTCGACCAGCTCCGAGATCGCCACCATGCGGGCGCGCACATCCTCACTGCGCTTGGTGTCGTGCGTGGAGGTAGTCAGCATTGCCGACGGCCAATCCCGTTGCCGTTCTTCATTTCGTTTATGAAACGCTTCTATGCCGGATCCGAACTGTTGCGGCTCGCCGCCCACTTCGTTCAACGCCGCCAGCCGATTGAAAATGTAAAACGCGGTGTCCTCTACCCCCTTGGCCATGATGGGACCGGTGCACTGCTGAAATTTCAACACGAAGTGCTCGTGTTCGCCGCGAGCCTGGTCATCGAGATTCTCCGGAAACCGCAGCAGCAGCACGTCTCGCAAATAATTGAACACCGATTCTTCGATGCCGGGATTGCGGCGCTTGGCGGTGGCGATTGCCCGCTCGATCACCGCACGATCTTCGTCGCTAACCGGCCGGCCCGGTTCGATGTAAGTCCGATAAACTGGGAAGCAGGCAATCGTTTCCCTAACCGCGAGAACAAGCGCTTGCAGCGTGAAATCGCGAAACCAGCGGTTCTGCTCCGACAATCGATCCACCATGTTACCCAGGACGTTGATGTCGTTAGCCAAAGCCAGGCGCATGACCAACCGCTTCTTGGCGTAAACCAGGTGCCCGTAATGCAACGAGTGCCCGATGAATCTTCGGAACGCATTGCTGATCAGCGCTTCCGCGCGCTGATCCACCAGCAGCTGAATTACCTGATTGGTAAATTCGTACCCGGTGGTTCCGTGAACGGGCCAGTCTTTCCGCAGTGGCTCATTCCCGGTCAGGATTTTTTCGACTGCCATGTAAACGGCACGACCATCGATCGCCGGAGTCTTAAGGGCTTGGGCGCAGCAGTGTTGTAGTTCTTCGAAATAGGCTCGTGGCAGATATAAACCGTCAGGATGATCGATCCGAAGACCGGTCACCGCGCCTTGCTGAACCAACTCCAGCAACAACCGATGACTGGTTTCGAACACTTCCGGAATTTCCTGCCGAATGGCGGCAAGGTCGTTAACGTCGAAGAAGCGCCGATAGTTGATTTCTTCGGCGGCAACGCGCCAGAACGCGAGTCGATAGGCCTGATCGTTTAAAAGTTCGTCCAGCGTGTCGAAACTGCGGGGATCGCCCGGCTTGCCATTGATCTGTTCCACCGCCGCGATGATGGCCTGCTGCACCTGCGCAGCTTCCTGGCAACGCCGTTCCAGACGTCGCTTGATGATTTCCTTTTCGCGAGCCCGCTCGGCAATTTTCTCCGGATCGGTTTCAGTTCGTCGCGGCAGATATTCCAGCGCCGTACGAATGCTTTGCACTTCCGCGTAAAAATCCTCGTGCCTGTGCGGCGCGAGTTTTTCCAACGCCAAATCCAGGACGTAGCGATACGTACCGGGTGCGATTGGGAACTGATGTTCGTAATAGCTGAGATAGAACGCTCCGGCATCGAAATGTACTTTCAGTTCGCCGCGCTCGAGCACCCGTCCGTATTGATCACCGAGAATCGGGATCAAAACCTTGTCGTGAAGATCTGTCTTCAGGGGACGCCAATCGATATCGAAAAATGGCGCGTACATCGAGCTCGGCCCATTTTCCAGCACGTCCATCCACCACTGGTTGCCAGGCTCGGCGATTCCCATGTGGTTAGGCACAAAATCGAGAACCTGGCCCATTCCGCGCGAATGCAATTCAGCCACGTAGCTGTCGAAATCTTCTCGCGAACCAATAGCCGCATTCAGTTTGTTGTGATCGGTTATATCGTAGCCGTGCTGACTGCCGGCGCTCGCCTGGAAAAATGGAGATGCGTAGGCGTCGCTCACGCCAAGCTGATCCAAATAACCAACGAGCTCCCGCGCCTGTCGAAACGTAAATTGCTGATTGAACTGAAGGCGATACGTGGCGCGGGGCACGCGGGGGACACGCGCGGGTAAAGAAGTTGCCTCGGTCATCGCAACGGGCTCCGTAAAGTAGGTTTACTCCGGCGCGCGCCGCGAATGACGAATGACGAATGTCGAATGTCGAAGGAATTCCGAAGGTCAAAAATCACTGCGCGCGCGACCAGGCGCCGACAACGTTTGAGCATTCGTGCTTCGTCATTCATTCCGCATTCGTCATTCGCGCTTCGTCATTTTCCTGGCCTCTACATTTTTTCCGGCGCCTTGATCCCGAGAAGCTCCAAACCTGTTTGCAGCACACGGCCAGTTAGGTCGGACAAAGCCAGTCTTGAACTGCGAATCGGTTCTTCCGCCTTCAACACCGGGCAAGCTTCATAGAATGCATGAAATGAGTTGGCTAATTCGAACAAATAGTTAGCCAGAATATTCGGCCGGAAATCGTTTAAGACCTGCGGCACGACTTCGGCAAACTGGGTAAGTCGTTTACCAAGAGCGAGCTCGGCTGGTTCGTTCAGAATTATCTTCTGGCTCGGCGCTGCCGACGTTTCGCCTGCTTTTCGGAAAATCGAGCGGATCCGCACATAAGCGTTTTGCAAATAGGGTGCGGTGTTGCCATGCAACGATAACATTCTGTCCCACGAGAAGACGTAGTCGGTCATCCGGTATTGTGAAAGATCGGCGTATTTCACCGCACCAATCCCGATCTTTTGCGCGATTTCCTCTTTTTCCGAAGCGGTTAGGCCAGGATTCTTCTCATCGACGATCTTGCGCGCCCGCGAGACCGCTTCGTCCAGAAGATCGCGCAGCGCGACGTTCTCGCCCGATCGAGTTTTCATGAGTTTGCGGTCTTCTCCCAGAATGCTGCCGAACGGAATGTGTCGCAGCTCAGCCTTGCCGCCCTCGCGTCGCGCGATCTCGAAGATTTGGCGGAAATGCAGCGTTTGGGGGGCGCCGACCACATACCATGAGGCGTCGGCCTTCAGATCGTTAGTCCGATAATCGGTAGTCGCGACATCGGTGGTGGCGTAATTGAATCCGCCATCCTGTTTGCGAATGATCACCGGCTTGTCCGCCAGCTCCGGAATATTCGGAAAGAAAACACACACCGCGCCCTCACTGACTTGCGCGATGCCATTCTTGAGCAGGCGTTCCACAATTCCGTGCAGCCGGTCGTTATAGAAGCTTTCGCCTCGCTGGATATCGTAATGAATGTCCAGCAGTTGATAGGCGCGCTCGAATTCCTGCAACGACAGATCCACGGTCTGCTGCCAGATGGAAAGGTTCTCCGGATCACCCGATTGCAATTTCACCAGCTCCTCGCGCACCGCTTCGCGAATCTGCGGATCCTTGGCGGCTTTTTCGTTAGTCTCTTTGTAAATGCGGACCAGTTCCGCGATCGCGTCCTGTTTGAGACGGTCGCGATCCAGCAAGTTTTTCCAGCCCCAGATCACCATTCCAAATTGAGTGCCCCAATCGCCGATGTGATTATCCCTGATCACCTCGTGGCCAAGGAACTGGGCAATACGCGCCAATGCATCGCCCAAAAAGAGACTGCGGATATGACCCACGTGCATCGGTTTGGCCACGTTAGGCGAACCCAGATCAATCACGATGCGCTTCGGCGATGCGGTCCTCGCCACTCCAAGGCGGTCATCGCCCATCAACTCGTTAACGCGCTTTTCGACTGCTTCTCGCAGGAGAGCGAAATTAATGAAGCCTGCTCCGGCGACCGTCGGCGATTCGGTTAGGTCGCTTACCTCGATGTGCTCCAGAATTGCGGTCGCTACCTGTCGCGGATTTTCGCCACGCTGCTTCCCCAGAATCAGAGCTGCGTTCGTCTGATAATCGCCAAAGCGCGCATCGGTGGCAGGCGTTACCTCGCCGGCTTCACCAAGCCCTGCCTTCTTCAACGCGTTTGAAACCCGCGTTCGTAATAGCTGCTGGAACGTCTCCATTCGTAGGACCACGAACCTAGCACTGTTTTCCGCCTAGCGGCAGGCGGCAGCCCTCAAGCCGGTGGGCAAATTAGGGTCGGCCAGACAGGAGCGCGGCTACTTCTGTCCCTTTTCCCGGAAGATTGCCAAAATCTCTTCTGCTGATTTGGCCTGCCCAAGACTCTCGCGGACACCACGGTCGTTCAGAAACTTCGCGATCGACGCCAGCGTGCGCAAGTGCGTTTGAAACTGATTCTTGGGGACGATGAACAGGACAACAAACTTTACCGGCGCGTTATCCAGCGCGTCGAATTCAATACCGGAAGAGGAGCGTCCGAACGCGGCCACGACTTCATCGAGGCGGTCCGACGAACAATGCGGAATCGCGATTCCAAAGCCGATTCCAGTACTCATGGTTTCTTCCCGCTGTTTCAGCGAGGCCAGAATACTTTCCCGCGCGTCCGATTTGATCTGCCCGAGCTGCACCAGCAAATCAATCAGCTCGACGATGGCAGGCCACCTTTCGGTCGCCTTCATCTCGGGAATGATCTGCTCGACAGATAAAAGGCTGTCCAAGGCCATGGATTTCCCCACGCAGGGAGCGCAAGCTTAACTTCGAGGTAACGGATGACAAGCGTGATTTGGCTGTGTCGCAACCGGACATTTAAGCCCGGCCCTTCGACGCCCCGTTTCGGCGCGCTACGATTCCTGAGGATAAGACATCAAATGACGAATAACGAATGACGAATGGTAAACATGCCACCCATGTGTGAACCGGCCATTCGGCATTCGCCTGCCGCGCCGTAACCTTGTGAAGGCGGGAGCTTCGTCATTTCGGCGCCCTGACACAGCGGTCGCTTAGCTGTCTTCACGTCGAATCGTATAGTTGAGCTGTCGCGAAAGTAACCACCGGACGCCGAACATATCCACGGTGGCGCGCACTGCCCGGCTGCCAAAACCGTATTTACTTTGCCCAAATCGCCGCGGCCGATGATTCACCGGCAGTTCGACCAAACGGTAACCGGCGCCTTTCACCAGCGCGGGAATAAAGCGGTGCATGCCTTTGAACGGCACCAGTGTCCGAACGCATTCACGGCGCATCGCCTTCAATGTGCAGCCGGTATCTCGAACCCCATCCCGCGTAAACCGGCTTCGAACGAAGTTTGCGATGCGGCTCGTTAGGCGTTTGGTCGCAGTGTCCTTGCGTTTTGCGCGATAACCACACACCAGATCCGCGCCGCGGCCCACCTCCGAAACCAACCGCGGAATATCGGCCGGATCGTTTTGCAGATCGCCGTCTATGAATACGACGACACGTCCACGGGCCTCCTGCGCGCCTGCGTAAATCGCCGCGCTTTGTCCGCGATTTTGTTCGAACTGGATGATCCGAACCTGGGGCGCCGGCTCAATTCGCGTAGCCGTCGCATCGGTTGAACCGTCATCCACAAAAATGATTTCGTGATGCGTTCCTTCGAGAACAGCATCCAGTTCCTTCTGCAAAATGTTTATGTTGTCCTCCTCGTTATACACCGGCACGACGACCGACAACTCTGGTGTAGTCGATGAATCGGTCATAACGACAACGGGCGGTACTTGCGACACAGGAACACCTGCCACGTCCGGAGATGTTCGCCATACCGCTGGACTTCTATTTTCGCGATCGGCTCCGCACTCTCGAAGGCCGACCGAATATTGTGCGGAGCGCGACCCGTTGCCCGATCCCGAATGAACAGGGCGCTGCGTCCGACGAACGCATTCACTCCGCCTTCCTCAGTATAAACATCGCCTTCTCCTTGCTCGGCAGCATTCGTCGCTGCTGCGAACTCATCATACCGCGGCCACAAGGAAAACTGATTCTGAATGTCCTGAGATTCCACCAAATAAACGGGGGGATGGTTAGGCCCTTCGACTCTCTTGTCGTGCAAGTAAAACGATATCTCGGAAGCGCGGGAGCGATCGTCCGCAATGAGGAACAGTTTCTCGCCCAACCTGGTCTCCCAATCACGGCGAAGGTTCTCGACCTCGGCCGCGGCTACTCTCCACGCCCGCAGCCGGTCGCTCGGGTCGCGCCGCCATAACTTCAACCCGGCACTTCGAATCAGACCCGAGTCCAGGGCAAGCATGCTCATTAATAGAGCAATCGCCAGCGCGACCCCCGCGGCCTGCTTCAACCACTTCGTTTCCTTGAATCTTTCGCTCCAGAAACTGGCCGCCAGCAAAGCCAGGCTCAGAAAAGCCAGCGCATCCCAATTCGGCGCCGCGACTTTGTTGATCGAGATCACAAAATAAAATGCGAACACCGGCAGACCGAACCAGAAAAGAAAGAGCACCTTAAACTGGTGGCGAACGCGTTTCACACTACCGATTACCGCCCAGAACAATCCCAGGAACAACAGCGGCGAATAGAAAAGAAAATGTTCAGCCACAAATTTGAGTGGCTCCAGAAAATGAAACGAAAAGCCGTGCTCCAAACGCCCGCGTGACTCCAGATGACCGAGCGTGACCCAGGCGTGTTGTTTATTCCAGATCAACGGTGGCACCAACGCCAACAGGAATACGCCTAACAAAGTAAAAATGCCGGGCCGCCGAAATTCGGAGCGCAGCCTCGGGGCGAGCAGCAGGATCAACAGAATTGAAATAAGTTCCAGGGCATTTGTGTATTTACAGAGGAAGCCAAGCCCAATCAGAAGGCCTGTCGCCGGCCAGTACAATGTGAATCGCGGCGATTTTTCGACTGCCAACCAGAATGTGATCATCGCGGCGGTCCAAAAAAAGATCGATAACGGATCGATCGTCATTACGAATGAGCCCACGTTAAAGATCGGAGTCAGATTGAGCGCCAGCACCACCCAAAACGCCGGCATCGCGCCGAACAACCGGCGGCCGAAATAAAACAACATGAGGCTTGTGCCTGCGGCCAGAATGGGACTTGGAAATCGAACTCCGAATTCGTTAGACCCAAACAGAGCGGTGCTCGCGCGAATGGCGAACGCAACGCCCGGACCTTTGCTGAAATAAGCCGGGGCGAGCCGTTCCGACCACATCCAGTAGTGCGCCTCATCCACGCTCAGCTCCGTGGTTCCAATCAACAACAGCCGGATGGCGGTTAGGCCGATCACGAAAATCCAGGTGCCGCGGGTCGCCGTCATGAATGTTCAGAGTGAAATTGCTCGCGCGGGTAGATGAGGCTCGGATGTCGCTGGTAGAAATTCGGATACCGGCGCGAAACGAACCTCCGCCATAACCATTCCAGCAGCGCAATCATCAGCAACGTCTCTCCGGCCGCGAGAAACACCGTTCCGATGACGTCGCTAGGCCAATGCGCGCCCAGATAAACTCGCGAGTAACCGACGGCTGCGGCAACAATCCAGTAAAGCCAGCCGCGTCGCCGATAAAACAGCGTGCTGCACATCGCGATCACTGTGTTGTCGGTAGTGTGGCCTGATGGAAACGATGGTCCGCTGCGGTTTTCATCGCGCTGAGCAGAATATCGAATGGTTGGCTTCTTGAACATTCGCAAGAACTCCGGGTTCGCCCTTTGCAGCTCGACCATCCGAACCTTCTGAACTTGTTTCGGCCGGCGCCGATCGACGATCTGTTTCAATTCGCCGGTAACCTGCTCGGCAATGAGCAGGGATAACAATAGACAAACCACAAATGCACGACCGCGAAAGCCGCCCCAGACCAAAACAGCTAGGGCTGCCACGACCAACAGCGGCTTCCAGATATCGACATTGCTGATGCCGGCCATGAACAAATCCAGCACCGGATGAGTCCAACGCTCGTTAATCAAATGAAAAAGGGCTTGGTCCATCGAAAAGTGTTAAGCTTTAAGTCTTAAGCTTTAAGGGCCGACAGCGCCATCGTCGCTTGGACTTAACACTTAAAGCTTAAAACTTAAAACGCACTGACTGAGCCTGAAAACGATTCTCTTAACCATCCTTCTCGCGGGATTCATTTCGGCGGCCGAGCCAGCGCCTTCGGCCCGCGACATTCTGGAGTCGGTGCGAATGCGGCAGGCCCAGCAGCAGATCGACCTTCACGGCCAATTGCGTCAAAACGATGTGGTCGTTCCATTTCAACTGGTTCAGAACGGCACGCAGGTTCGTTACATTTTCACGAACCCGGACGAAGCGCTCCAACTTCAGTTAGGCGAGAAGGATTCCCGGCTGGAGGAAATTACCCGCGAAGGCGCCGAAAAGGTGAAGCCCGCGCAGTTCGACCGCAAGGTTCGGGGCACGGAATTAACCTATGAGGACCTGGCGCTGAAGTTTTTGTATTGGCCTGATGCCGACTTGTTAGGCAGCGACAATGTCCGAACTCGCGCTTGCTGGAAGATCGAATTGAAACCGCCCTCGAAACAGTCGCAATACTCGCGAGTGCTGTTGTGGGTAGACAAGAACAGCGGCGCGTTAATGCGAATGGAGGGCTACGATTCGAACGGACAGCTGGCCAAACGATTCGAAGTCATATCAGCGCAAAAAATCGACGACCGCTGGTTTCTCAAACAAATGCGGATCGAGACGCTTCAGCCAGGCACCAAGCGGGTGGCCGCCAGGATGTATTTAGAGATCAAGAAAAGCTAGGCGCTCGTCCGTTCGCACCGGGCAAATTGTTCTCGCTTTCACCGTCGCCAACACCAAAAAGCATAGCCATGTCATCCCGACCGAAATGGAGGGATCTCCCCAATGCGGAACGCGTTACGCAAGTATGTGAGATCCCTCGACTGCGCTCGGGATGACAACCGTTAGGTGCTTTAGTTAGGCCATGGCGACCATCCCGCTACAAACCCGATGACTCCGCTGAGTCTCGCTCGGTCGACAAGCGATTATCGTCCCGCATCCGCCGTTCGTTTCTGCGCTACTTCGCGCGCGATCGGCTCCAAAACCGCCCAGACATTTTGCGCCAGAATCTTGTGACCGGCCGCGTTCGGATGAATGTGATCGCCCAGATTCAACGCCGGATTTCCGCCAACACCCTGCAACAAGTACGGAATTAGCGCCGCATGATTCTTCTCTGCCAGGTCGACATACATTTGGCCGAAGTCGCGAATGAAACCCTCGGCGCCCTGATCGGGTAACTGCATCCCGGCAATGACCACTTGAACGTCTGGGTTCGCCGTCCGCACGCGATCGATGATTTTTTGCAGATTTTGCTCAATTTCGCTCACCGAAAACCCGCGAAAAGCGTCGTTAATCCCGAGTTCCAGGATGAAAATGTCGATCCGGCGCTTCAATTGAGCCGGCAATCGCGCCAACCCGCCGCTGGTGGTGCCCCCGCTTTGGCTGGAATTGACCACTTCGAAGGGCAGCCCGGCGTCCCGAAGTTTACCCACCAGGAGCATCGGCCAGGCTTCGCTCGACCGGAGCAGATAACCTTCAGATAGACTGTCGCCCAGGACGAGAATTCGCTTCACTCGTGGAGAATCGTGCGCTGGAGCTGCTGCGGATTGCGTCGCCAACAAAACCGCCCCCAGGCAGATCGCCACGGCAGTTCCCCATTGCTTCCCCGCTTTGTGCATTTATTTTCTCTCCCCGCTTCACCCTTGCCGATAGAACCTTGTCGGCAACATCAGTTCGACAACTCGAAAGGAAATTTGTTTCATGGCTAACTTCGGAATCAACGGTTTTGGGCGCATCGGACGCAACGTCCTGCGCGCGATGTCACAAAAACAAGTCGCGCGCGTCAGCGCGATTAACGACTTAACGGATACCCACACTCTGGCGCACCTGCTCAAGTGGGATTCGGTTCACGGCAAATTCGACGGCGAGATTTCGTACGACGACCAGAACATCATCGTTCGGGGTCATAAGATTAAGGTGCTGAAGGAACGCGATCCCGGCGCGTTACCATGGAAGGATCTCGGGGTCGCTGTTGTGCTCGAATCCACCGGCTTTTTCACCAGCCGCGACAAAGCCGAACTGCATATAAGCAAAGGCGGCGCTAAGAAGGTTATTATTTCGGCGCCCGCCAAAAATCCTGACGCCACGATCTGCGTTGGGATCAACGATGATGTCTATCTCCCGGACAAACACACGATCGTTTCCAACGCCAGCTGCACCACCAATTGTCTTGCGCCCCTGGCTAAAGTGTTGAACGACAACTTCGGAATCGAGCACGGCTTTATGAGCACGATTCACAGCTACACTAACGACCAGCGCATTCTGGATCTGCCTCACGAAGATCTTCGCCGGGCTCGCGCCGCCGCCGTCAGCATTATTCCGTCGAGCACTGGTGCGGCCAAGGCGATCGGCGAAGTCATCCCGGCGCTGAAAGGAAAACTCAACGGCGGCGCATTTAGAACGCCAACGCCGGATGGATCGGTCACCGATTTCACCGCGGTTTTAAGCAAGGACGCCACGGTTGATTCGATCAACGCCGCATTCAAAGCAGCGGCGGCGGACAAGAGTTACAAAGGTGTGTTGGAATACACTGAGGAGCCGCTCGTTTCCCGCGACATCATCGGCAACCCGCACTCCTGCATCTTCGACAGCAAACTCACGCTGACGTTAGGCAATCGCTTCGTAAAAGTGGTCGGCTGGTACGACAACGAGTGGGGCTACAGCAACCGCTGCGTCGAAATGCTGGAAATGCTCGCGAAGTAAACTTCGCGAAATGACGAAGCACGAATTTCGAATGCCGAACGAAATCGCAAATGACCAAATCGCGGTGACGTCGCATCTCGCCATTCCTTCGTCATTCGTCATTTGGAATTCTTCATTCAGCCATACCAACAGAAACCGTGGCTAAGCTCTCCGTTCGCGATCTCGACGTTAAAGGCAAACGCGTGCTCGTCCGCGTTGATTTCAACGTCCCGGTGGAGGAGCAATCGGACGGCGGGGTTCGCATCACCGACGACACTCGGGTCCGCGAGGCGTTACCCACTATCAAGTGGCTTCGGGAGAATGGCGCGAAAACAATTCTGATGTCGCACTTCGGCCGGCCCAAGGGAAAACCGGTGCCGAAATATTCACTCCGACCGGTAGGCGACCATCTGCACACCCTGATTAATCATCCGGTCGCGTTCAGTCAGGACACCATTGGTGATATCCCGCGCAAGATTATCGCCGATATGTGCGACGGCGACGTTACCCTGCTCGAGAATTTGCGGTTCCAATCGCAGGAAGAAGCTAACGACCCGGCTTTCGCAAAGGCGTTAGCGGATCTTGGCGACAAACTTTACGTTAACGATGCCTTCGGCGCGGCGCATCGCGCGCACGCCTCGACCGCGGGCATCACCCAATTCGTCGACAAGGCGGCGATGGGTTTCCTGATGGAGAAAGAGCTCAAATATCTCCATGACGAGCTCGATAAGCCGGCCCGGCCGTTTCTGGTGATCATGGGTGGCTCGAAAGTTTCCGACAAGATCGGGGTGCTGACCGCGCTGTTGAAAAAGGCCGACACCATTCTGATCTGCGGCGCGATGGCCAACACGTTTTTTCTGGCCGAAGGAATTCCGATAGGCAAAAGCCGCGTTGAAGCCGACAAAACCGACCTGGCCAAAGAGCTCGTTAGGCTGGCGAAAGAAAAAGGGGTAAAATTCCTGCTGCCGGTCGACGCGGTGGAAGCGCTGGAGATTCGAGCCGGCGCGCCAAAGCAAAATACGCCACGGTTGTCGCCTAACCACGGCATAACCGAGGGTTGGCAGGCCGTCGATATCGGCACCGCCACCATCGCGTTGTTCGAAGAGGAGATCGCGAAGGCAAAAACGATCATTTGGAACGGACCGCCGGGTATTTTCGAGATCCCTGATTTTGCCGATGGCACGACAGCCATCGCGGAAGCGTTAGCCAAGTCGAATGCCAAAACAATTATTGGCGGCGGTGATTCCGTGACCGCGGTAAACCAGGCCGGCTTAGCCGACAAGATGACCTTTATGTCAACCGGTGGCGGAGCCAGTCTGGAGTTCCTGGAAGGAAAAGAATTACCCGGCATCGCCAGCCTAACCGACAAGACCTAGCAATCCCGGAGCGACTTTGCCTGTAGCGGCGGTCTGTGACCGTCGCACTTTTGATCGACAATAAAGAGGTTAATGCGACGGTCATAGACCGCCGCTACACCGACATCAAATGAGAAAGAAAATAATTGCCGCTAACTGGAAGATGCACATGACCCAAGCCGAATCGGCTGAGTTTGTTCGCTCGCTGCTTTTGGATATTGGCGACTTCCGCGAAGTTGACGTCGTCATTGTTCCGCCTTTCACCGCGATTGCGAAGGTGACCGAGGCGTTAGGCGCAGCGCAAAATATCAAGGTCGGCGCCCAGAACATGCACTGGGAACGCAGCGGCGCGTTCACCGGCGAAATCTCGGCGGCATTGCTGCGCGATTTGTTTGTTCGCTACGTGGTGCTGGGGCACAGCGAGCGGAGGACGCTGTTTGGCGAGACCGATGAGATCGTAAACAAAAAGGTTCGGGCTGCACACGAAGCTACGCTCAAGCCGATTGTTTGCGTCGGCGAAACGCTGGAACAACGTGATGCCGGTAAAGTCGAAAAAGTCTTATCCAAACAGCTGAACGGCAGCCTGGCCGAGTTGGGTCCGAAAGAGCTACAGGAAACAGTGATCGCTTACGAACCAGTTTGGGCCATCGGTACCGGCCGGAATGCCACGCCGGCCCAGGCGCAGGAAGCCCACGCGTTCATTCGGCAGACCGTGGCTAAAATGTCCGATCAACCGACTGCCGATAAAGTTCGGATTCAATACGGAGGCAGCGTGAAACCCGGCAACGCGAGCGAATTAATGTCGCAGCCGGACATCGACGGTGCCCTGGTCGGCGGCGCCAGTTTGGAAGCGCGAAGCTTCGCCGAGATCATCAAAGCGGCAAAGGGAGCGGAATCGGAGTGATGGACGACTGGAGTGTTGGAGTAATGAGAGCATCTGCCGAAATCCACCACTCCATTACTCCAACACTCCATTGATCTGGTGCAACCAGATCAACTCCGGCCTGCGTTAGATAATTGCCATGCCTGATCCAGCCAGACCTAACGACATCGACCCGGCCGATCCGTTTACCCGGGTAGGAAACGATCAGCCGATCATCGAAACCATTGAAATCGCCACCGAGGGCGAGGATTGCGATGAATGTGTTCGTAAGTTGCGGGAGCCGCTGATGAAAGTCGCGGGCGTTCAGGATGTTCAGGTCGACACCGTCAATGAGCGAGTGATCGTGCGATTCGACGCCCGCACGGTGCACACGCCCGATTTGCACGATGCCATCCTGAACAGCGGCTATAAGCCCGCGCGATTCGCCGAGCCTTAAACTGCTTCTAGCTGTAGCGGCGGTCTATGAACGTCGCATTATTTCCCTGTGTCTCGCTCGCGCACATCAGCGCGACTTAGATATTCGTGACCCATGCATTCAGCCAAATGGTGGAATACATCTCCAGGCCTGTTTCGATAGTTGGGGTAAGTACTGCGAAGAATGCGACGGTCATAGACCGCCGCTACAGAAGAACCTGGTATTAGCACCCATCATCTACATCACTTTGGGTTGCTGCTGAGTCAGGCAGTGAAAGGCGCCCAAGCCCCAAATGAGTTCCTGGCAATCGATGCCGATAACTCTGCGAGTCGGGAAATGTTCGCGCAAAATGCCGAGGACCACCTCGTCGTTAGGCTCACCGTAAATCGGCGCCAGCACGGTCGTGTTCGCAATATAGAAATTGGCGTAACTGGCAGGGAGAACCAGGTCTTCGCGAACCATCCGCCTAACGGTTGGTAACTCAACAATATTTAATTTCTTTCCCCCGATCTTCATCTCGCCCAGGCGTCGCAGGTTTTCCTGTAGCGGCGCGTAGTTCGGATTGCTCTGATCTTTTTCCACAATCGCGAGCACGGTGTTCGCGTTTACAAACCGCGCCAAATTATCAATGTGGCCGTCGGTGTCGTCGCCTTCGGTGCCCTGCCCCAGCCAGAGAATCTCGTTAACCCCCAGATAATCACGCAGGCGCTCTTCAATTTGTTCTCGCGACAAATCCGGATTCCGGTTCGGATTCAACAAGCATCCTTCCGTCGTTAGGCAAACACCGGACCCATTCACCTCGATCGAGCCGCCCTCCAAAATCATCCTGGGATAAAACACCGGAAGGTTGAAAAGTTCGGCAATCCGTGTTGGCACTACTTCGTCAAGGTCGAACGGCGGGTACTTGTTTCCCCAGCCGTTGTAATCCCAGTCCACAATCGCCAGTTTGGGATCGCCTTCCCGGGTCAAAAAGATCGGGCCATGATCGCGACACCATGGCTCGTTAGTCGGAATTTGATAGAACGTCAGGCATTCGGGCGCGATTCCCTGGAGCACTGCCCGAGCCTCCGCTTCATGAGCGCCGTTACACACGTTGATGCACACCGGCTCCGATTCGGTGAGCGCCTCCACCATCGCCCGCAAGGTGGGGAGCACGCGATCGTAGGAATCGGGAAAGCTGATTCCTTCCCGCCGCGGCCAGGAAAGCCAGGTCGCAGCATGCGGCTCCCATTCCGCCGGCATATCGTAACCAAGCTGGGCCGGTTTTTTGCTGTCCGATGTCATTCGGACAGCAGCTTGGACGCTTGTAACCCCGTCAGCAACATGAGGAATTCGCAATACTGTAAGCCGCCCCGCGCTTTCAAGTTGAACCACTCACGCAGACGTCATTTAATACTGGGCCTCGGGACTGGCCACTCGAGGTGCTAAATGGGGTCCGCGAATCGCGAGCGAAAACGACAGGGACGGGTGGCCCGAAAGCCGGCCTCTCGCCGGCCTCGCGCGGTGTCAGAGAAGATATCCCGCGCCAGCAAAATCAAAGCGGCCGCTGAAGCGCAGGCGCGACTCGCCGCTATCGTGCATTCCTCGGACGACGCGATCGTCAGCAAGGATTTGAACGGCGTGATTAACAGTTGGAATCGCGCCGCCGAACGTTTATTCGGTTACACCGCGGCCGAGGCGATCGGCCGGTCGATCACGTTGATCATTCCGAAGGATCGCCGGGATGAAGAGACGCGGATTCTGGAAAGAATTCGCCGCGGCGAAATGGTGGAACATTTCGAAACGATTCGGCTGCATAAAGAAGGCAAACCGCTGGATTTATCCCTAACCATTTCGCCGGTGCGCGACGAACGCGGCCGAATCATCGGCGCGTCGAAAATTGCGCGCGACATCAGCGACCGGAAGCGCGCCGAAGAGACGCTTCGTCTGCGTGAACAAACGCAGCGGTTGCTGGCGGAAATCGGAATGTTAGGCACAGAAGCAGCGGCTACCGATCCATTTCGGCCCGAGCATCTGGTTCAACCGATTTGCGAAAAACTCGCCGCCGAACTAAACGCTTCACATTGCGGTTTTAGCCGGATCGAGGTGGAGACCGGCGAAGTTTTCCTCGAGCAAGAGGCGCGCAATGGATCTGCGCCACTGAAGGGCCGCTTCAAATTGAGCGACATGGCGCCGCTGTTTCTCGCCCACGGTTTAGCCGGGCGTACCACGGTCGTTAACGACATGGCCACTCATCCGCAATTGGAAGCGGATTACCGCCGGCGGTATGAGGCGATAAGGATTCGTTCGATCATAACCGTTCCATTGCTTCGGCATGGACAATGGATTGCAAATCTCGGCGTCTCGTCGGCGGAAGCGCGGCAATGGACCGCCGGCCAAGTTGAATTGGTGCAAACCGTGGCCGACCGGCTGTGGACGATTCTCGAACAGGCCAGATCGGCCATTGCCGAAAAGGAAGCCGCTCAACAGCAGGAAGCGCTTTACCGGTTCGCCAACCAACTCCAGCACATCGTTTCCGAGGCCGATATTTACAAGGCTGCGCTGGACGCGATTCTCGCCGCTTTGAAATGCGATCGCGCCTCGATCCTGTTATTCGATCAGGAAAAGGTGATGCGTTTCGTCGATTCGCGCGGCCTCTCCGACTCCTATCGGAAAGCGGTTGAGGGGCATTCCCCGTGGACATCGGACACCCGGGATCCGGAGCCAATTTACGTCAACGACATTGCGGTCGCGTACATGGACGACACGTTGAAAAACGTGATCGCGTCGGAAGGAATCCGCGCCCTTGGCTTCATTCCGCTGGTAGCTAACGGCAGGTTGATCGGCAAGTTCATGACTTACTACAACGAGCCGCACGTGTTTAAACGCAGCGAGCTCGAACTCGCCCTAACGATTGCCCGGCAGGTCGCGTTCGCTATACAGCGGAAACGCGCCGAAGACCAGTTACGTGAGAGCGAACAGCGTCTGCGCCTGGCCACGGAAACCGGCAAGGTCGGAGCTTGGGAATGGGACATCGTTGGAAATCGCGTCTCCTGGTCCGATTCCCTTTATCTGATGCATGGAATTCAGAAAAGTGAATTTGACGGAAGGGTGGAAGCCTTTGCCTCGTTAGTCCATCCCGAGGATCGGGATGGCGTTTCCCGCGCCATCGAGCGCAGCCTCCGTGAAAATATTCCCTACGAACTCACTTTCCGCGCCCTCAAGCCTAACGGGGAGACGGTATGGCTGTTCACCAACGCCATCGTGGTTCGTGATGGAGATCAGCCGGTCCGCATGATCGGTGCCACCACCGACGTGACTGAATTGAAGCGAGCCGAACAGGCGCTGGAACGCGCCAAGCAGGAAGCTGAAGAAGCGAACCGCGCCAAGGATCAATTCCTGGCGATGCTTTCCCACGAACTGCGGACGCCGTTAACGCCGGTGCTGATGGCGGCTACTTCGCTGGAAACCGATCTTTCGATCCCGGTCGAGATTCGCGAGCAACTGGCGATGATGCGGCGCAATATCGAACTGGAATCACGACTGATTGACGACTTGCTGGACATTACCAGAATCGCTAACGGCAAGCTGGAACTTCAGGAGGAACTGGTGGATGTGCACGCCGCGATCGAGCACGCCCTGAAGATTTCCGCGTCCGGAATCGACGCTAAACACCTGCGGGTAACGAAACGATTCAGCGCAGCCCATTTTTACTGTCGAGCTGACGCGGCGCGCCTTCAGGAAGTATTTTGGAATATTCTTCGTAACGCGGTGAAGTTCACCCCGGAACATGGCCGCATCGATATCCTAACCTGGAACGACGAGTCGCAGGTGGTGGTTGAAGTATCCGATAACGGCATCGGCATCGAACCGGATATCCAGCCACGCATCTTCGACGCATTCGCGCAGGGGGAAGCGGCCATTCGCGCTCGGTTCGGCGGACTTGGCCTCGGGCTGGCCATTTCGAAGAGCATCATTGAAATGCATGGCGGTACGATTGATGTGCGAAGCGCCGGACGCGGACTCGGTTCGACTTTCATCATCAAAATCGACTACGCCGATCGGCCTTCACTGCCGGAAGCTGTCGTTAGGCCAATTCAATCCCACCCTGGTGTGCAAGCACGAATCCTTATCGTCGAAGATCATGAAGACACAGTTCGAGTCTTGAGCCGGATCCTGGAAAAGTCCGGATACACTGTCACCACCTGCGGTAGCGTGAAGGAGGCATTGGACCTGGCAAGCGCGCAAACTTTCGATCTGGTCGTTAGCGATCTGGGATTGCCGGACGGCAGTGGCTTGGATCTGATGCGACACTTGCGCGATTCCCAACAAATGGCGGGGATCGCGTTGAGCGGGTTCGGCACCGCCGCCGATGTCGAACAAAGTCGTGCCGCCGGTTTCGCCACACATTTGACTAAACCGGTCGAGGTGGCGCGACTGCGCCTGGCTATCGCGGAGCTCTTGCATTCCACTCCGGTCGAACGTGACGTCGCAGGCATCGCGTGAGTGCTCCCAGGTTCAACGTCGCCGCATATTGGGACGGGCGCGCAACGGCTCCGCATAGTTCCGCCGGAATCGGTTTCGCGGACTTTACTGTCTTTTTTTCCATCGTTGCATAAAATTCGTCGCCATGGAGAAGGGAACCGTGCTCGCGCCTCAGCGGCTAGCCACTGGAATTACAGGACTGGACTACATCCTTTGCGGGGGATTGCCAGTCCACCGGCTTTACCTCATCGAGGGCACTCCAGGCTCCGGCAAGACAACCATGGCGTTGCAATTTCTTCTCCATGGCGTCGCCGAAGGACAAACCTGCTTGTACATTACTCTGTCCGAGACGCAGGAGGAAATTGAAGAAGTAGCCGCGTCGCACGGTTGGTCGTTAGCCAATCTGCACATCGTCGAATTATCCGCTCTCGACCAAAAGATCGCCGACGAAGTTCAAAGCACGTTGTTTCATCCGTCGGAAGTCGAGCTTACCGAGACGACCAAATATCTGATCGAATCGGTCGAGCGAACCAGGCCGCAACGGGTCGCGTTCGATTCCTGCTCGGAATTGCGATTATTGGCTCAGACGCCACTCCGTTATCGCCGCCAAATCCTGGCGCTCAAACAATATTTCGCCGGCCAGAAATGCACGACGTTATTACTTGATGATGCCAGTGGCGGTGAAGCCGATTCGCATGTGCAAAGTCTTGCTCACGGTGTCATTAGCCTGGAACAACTTTCTCCCGAATATGGGGGCGCTCGACGACGATTAATCGTGCGTAAGATTAGAGGCACGACCTACCGCGGCGGACATCACGATTTCGCAATCCACACCGGCGGACTACAGGTGTATCCGCGGTTGGTTGCGGCCGAGCATCGCCATTCGTTCAAGCCGGAAAATATCTCCAGCAACGTGAAAGGTTTGGACGCGTTACTCGGCGGAGGCCTGGCTCGCGGAACCAGCAACCTTTTTACCGGTCCGCCCGGCTCGGGCAAATCAACGCTGGCTTTGACCTACGCGGTGGCCGCCGCGCGCCGAGGCGAAAAGGTTTTGATGTACACCTTTGACGAAGCGCTCAACGTCCTCCTGGCGCGGGCTCGCGGCTTGGACCTCGATCTCGAAGGATTAATGGCGAACGGCTCCATTCGCGCGGTGCAGGTCGATCCGGCAGAATTGTCGCCCGGCGAACTGGCATTTCAGATTCAAACCGCAGTGCAGGATGAAAATGTGCGCATGGTATATCTCGATAGCCTGAATGGATATCTTCACGCAATGGGCGAAGAGCGATGGCTAAACCTGCAATTGCACGAGCTGCTCACTTACTTGAATCAGCGCGGAGTGGTCACCATCCTCGTGCTTTCCCCTCAAGGTCTCCTCGGCCAGATGCACGCGCCTATCGATCTGACCTATCTGGCCGACACCGTGATCGCTTTGCGATTCTTCGAAGCGGGCGGCTCGGTGCGCAAGGCAATTTCCGCGATCAAAAAGCGTACCGGCAAACATGAATCGACCATTCGTGAACTAACGATTGACCGTGCGGGAATAGGAGTCGGGCCACCGCTGGATAAATTCCGCGGAGTGCTGTCTGGTACTCCGGTTATGGCCGAGCCGGCAGAGAAACTGTCCAAAGTCAGAAATGCACGTCGCGACTGATAATGGAAGCGCCGTATTAGTGCTTTCGCCGAAAGGGCGCGACGCCAAACTGGCCGCCGAGGCGCTGGAGCAATCAGGAATTCGCGCTTGTATTTGTTCCAGCCTCGATGACCTAACGAATCGCCTGGCGGAAAATACCAGCGCTCTGCTCATCGCGGAGGAAGCGTTGGTTACTCGACAACTCCCTCCGCTATTGGATCGGCTTGGCCGGCAGCCGCGCTGGTCAGATGTTCCCGTGATCGTCCTAACCGCTCCCGGCGGCGGCGATCGCGCCAGCGTGCAGGCTCTCGAACTTTTCGGTCCCACCGCCAACGTCAGCTTGCTCGAACGTCCGCTGCGAGCGGTGACACTGGTCGCGGCGGTCAAAGTCGCCGTCCGCGCGCGTTCCCGTCAGCTTCAAGTGCGCGATTTGATCAACGAACGCGAAACGATTCTGGCCAGCATTAGCGACGCATTTTCCGCGCTCGACCGAAATTTCCGATACGTCTACGTGAACGACAAGGTGGCGGAGCTCGCCGGTTTGCCGAAAGAAAAGATAATCGGACAGGTCATCTGGGACATTTTTCCGGACGCGAAGCAGGGCGAATTTTACGAGCGCTGTGTTCGGGCAATGGAAGCGCGGCAACCGGAACACTTCGAGTTGTTTTACAAACCATGGGGCCGCTGGCTGGAAACGCGAATTTATCCCGCTACCGACGGCATCGTTATCTTCCGCGCCGACATTTCGGAACGAAAAGAGCACGAAGAACGAGCGCGGGAAGACGAGCGTAAACTCCAGGAATTGGAAGAACGGGTGCGGCTCGCAGTCGAAGCGGCGGACGTCGGCACGTTCGATTTTTATCCGCCTACCGGCGAGCTGAAATGGTCTAACCGATGCAACGAAATTTTCGGGCTGGATCAGAACGAGAGTGTCGACTACGCGACCTACGTTAACGGGGTGCATCCGGACGATCGGCACGTCATCCAGAAAACGGTTGATACCGTGCTGACACCGGGAAGCTCCGGATATTACGATATCGAGTATCGCGTGATCGGCCGGAACGACCGCCGGGAACGCTGGGTTTCGGAAAAAGGACGCGCCATTCTCGACGACGCCGGCCATGCGGTTCGTTTCATCGGTACTATTCTCGATGTCACGTCGGCCAAAAACGCCGCCATGGCGTTGCAGCGCGCGAAGCAACAGGCCGAAGATGCCAACCGCGCAAAGGACCAGTTCCTGGCCATGCTGTCGCACGAGTTGCGGACGCCGCTCACGCCGGTGTTGATGACAATTAGCCAATTGCGCCGCGACCCGAATCTCAGCGATGAAGTGTTGCGCGATCTGGAAATGCTCCACCGCAACGTTGAGCTCGAAGCGTTGTTGATCGACGACCTGCTCGACCTCACCAGGATTGCGCATGGCAAACTCGAGCTCCATAGCGATGCGGTTAACATTCACACGTGCATCGAACACGCGCTCAGCATCACGGCCGCTGACCTAACGAATAAAAAGCTCAAGGTCATGCGGCGATTCGACGCACCAGAGCATCATTGCTGGGCCGATGCCGCCCGCCTTCAACAGGTCTTCTGGAATGTGATTAACAACGCCGTCAAATTCACGCCGCCGGGGGGAAGCATCGAGATTCGTACGCATAACGATGACTCCCATCACGTCGTTATCGAAATTCAGGATAGCGGCGTCGGGATCGATCCGGCGTTGCAGCCGCGCATCTTCAATGCCTTCGAGCAGGGTGGGTCCGGCGTTACCAGCAAGTTTGGAGGATTGGGACTCGGCCTGGCTGTCTCCAAACGCATCGTGGATCTGCATAACGGCAGCATTTCAGCCCATAGCGCCGGCGCCAACCAGGGTGCCACGTTTACGATCGTTCTCAGCGCGATGGAAACCTCGTTGCTCGATGGTCCGGTGCATTTTGTTCAGGACACGACGTCCAAAGCCACTCGCGCCCGGATTCTTTTGGTCGAAGATCATGATGATACCGCGCGGGTCCTGCATCGTCTCTTGGAGCGAAGCGGCTATGACGTGAGCCACGCAAATTGTCTGGCCGCAGCGAAGCAATTGACCGCCGACCGCAAATTCGATCTGGTGATCAGCGACGTCGGCCTGCCGGATGGAAGCGGGCTCGATCTCATGGAAGAATTGCGGGCGCGCCACGGGTTGTCAGGCATCGCCTTAAGCGGCTTTGGCATGGATGAGGACCGGGCCGCCAGCAGAGCCGCGGGATTTTCCGAACATTTCACTAAACCGATCGATTCCGAACGTCTGCGTAGCGCGGTCGCGCAATTGCTGAGCGAGGCCAGGTAGCCCGTTGGTTCGTGGATTTCGTGGGCCGAAGAAATCAGTCGGCTCGACAGAGCGTCGCCTCACCGTAGGTTTGGAGTGATGTTCAGGCCCTTTTTTACGTTCGCATTTTTATTCGCCGCCACCGCGCTTTCGTTAGGCCAGGTCGATCGGATTACCGGGAAAACCTTTGCATCTCGTTCCGAAGTATTGGGACGCCACGGCATGGTTTGCACCAGCGTGCCCGCGGCCAGCCAGGTCGGGCTCGACATTCTGAAACGCGGCGGCAGCGCGGTCGATGCCGCGATCGCGGCCAACGCGACGCTTGGTTTGATGGAGCCAGTATCGAACGGAATCGGCGGAGATCTGTTTGCGATCGTTTACAGCGCGAAAGAAAATAAACTATACGGAATCAATGGCAGTGGACGTTCCCCGTTAGGCCTGAGCTATGATCAAATGAAGGCCGAGCTCGAAAAGTCGAGCGCGAACCCGGTCAAATCCACCAGAGCCGGCAAAAGCCCGCAGGATTCTCCAATCCCGCCGCACGGAATGTTGCCGATCAGCGTGCCGGGTTGTGTGGACGCCTGGGCCGAGCTGCACAAAAAGTTCGGGAAACTGAAACTCAGCGATGATCTCGCCCCTGCGGCTCGTTATGCCGAAGAAGGTTTTCCGGTGACCGAGCTAATCGCGTATTATTGGGGATTCGGGCCCCGCATTTACAAAGATTTGCCCGGCGCGTTTCTCCAAACCTACACGCTCGACGGCAAGGGCCGGACCCCGGGCAAGGGCGACATTTTCAAAAACCCGGCGCTGGCAAAAACGCTGCGACTGATCGGCGAAAAGGGCCGCGATGCATTCTACCGAGGCGAGATCGCCGACAAGATCGACAAATTCATGCAGGAGAACGGCGGATTCCTCCGCAAGATCGATTTCGAGAAGCATACCTCGACCTGGGTCGATCCGGTTTCGACCAACTATCGCGGTTACGACGTTTACGAATTGCCGCCTAACGGACAGGGAATCGCCACTCTCCAGATTTTGAACATTCTGGAAAGCTACGATCTCAAGGCGACGGGTCGGAATTCGCCCGATACGCTGCACACCATGATCGAAGCCAAGAAGATCGTGTGGGCCGATCGGGCAAAATATTATGCCGATCCCGAATTCTCTAAAATTCCCCTAACGAAACTGATTTCAAAAGAATATGCGGCTGAACGCCGGAAATTAATCGACCCGCAGCGCGCCGCGCGATCGGTAACCGCCGGAAAGATTGATCAGGGCGACACGATCTACATGTGCGCCGCTGATGATGAAGGCAACATGGTGTCATTGATTCAAAGCAATTATCGCGGCATGGGAAGCGGCATCGTGGTTCCGGATCTTGGATTCATGTTTCAGGACCGGGGACAACTTTTCTCCATGGAGCCGGGCCACGCGAATGTTTATGCGCCGGGCAAGCGGCCGTTTCACACCATCATTCCCGGCTTCGTGATGAAAGACGGGAAACCGTGGGAAGCGTTCGGCGTGATGGGCGGTGGAATGCAACCGCAGGGGCATGCGCAGGTCCTGACCAACCAAATCGATTTCGGCATGAGCACGCAGGAAGCGGGCGACGCGGCCCGCTGGCAGCATGAAGGCGATAATGAACCGAGCGACGAAAAAATGACCGAGCGCGGCGGATACGTGAATCTTGAGAGCGGAATTCCGTACGAAACCGCCCGAGAACTGGCGAAGCGCGGTCATGATGTGCGTATCGACGTTGGCGGCTACGGCGGTTATCAGGCCATCAAAGTTGAAATGCATGATGGCCAGCGCGTTTACGCCGGCGCCAGCGAATCGCGAAAAGACGGATTGGCGGCTGGATACTAGGGAAGAGAAGCAAACGCCGAACGGTCCGAGCCGGACTGGCGTACTACGCCCAACATCGAACGCCGAATCTCAGCGGCAGGTGCGATGTCGAGCTTATGCCGCCGATTAATCCTCCGGTACTTGAAGCTTAACCGGTGCCTAACAAGCCGTCCAGATCCAGCCGGCGCGTATACATCTGAATCTTGCCTTGAGAATCTCGCGGCCATTCTGCTCTTGGCCGATCCCAATATAGCTCGATCCCGTTGCCGTCGGGATCACGCAGATACAACGCTTCGCTCACGCCGTGATCGCTCGCGCCGTCGAGTGAAATCTTGGCCGCGTTCAAACGACGTAATGCATCGGCTAGCGATACACGATCGGGATACAAAATCGCAAAGTGATACAGGCCGGTCGTTCCCGGTGGTGGGGCAAGGCCGCCCGCGCTCTCCCATGTATTCAGCCCAATGTGATGATGATAACCACCGGCAGAAACAAACGCGACTTCATCGCCGTGGCGCTGCTGAAGTTGAAACCCGAGAACACCACAATAAAAGTTTAGCGCACGATCAAGATTCGAAACTTTCAGGTGCACGTGTCCGATGCACACCCGTGGATTGATTGGGTCTGAACTCACCGCTTGAAGTTACGCTCGTATCACTTGTCCGTCGCCGAGAAAGACGCGCACCGAGCACGCCGGCAGGGACACCGAATATTCCCGCGCAAATTGCGATAACAACCATCTGGATAGTAATCAAAATCCACGTCTCCGGATTCGTTAGGTTCCGCACCGACTCAGCGATCCAGCTGAAGAGCCGATCGAAGTTCTCGATCTTCCAAAGCCGGTAACCACATATATGCCAGATCACGTCGTAGATCGTGCCAATCGCCAGCAGACCAAAAAATACGCAGTGAAAGCCGATGTCGGCTCCTTCCTGAAGGTTCACCCCCTGGCCAGTTCTTCTTGCAGCCAACCAGACGCCTAACAATGGACCGGTGATCATCCCGACGATAGTGAGCGGGCCCGATCCGCTGAGCGCAAGCGCAGCAGTAACGAATGTCCCGCCGTAAATCGCCGGAGCGATATCGCGTTTACGCCAACGTGGATTCACCGGCCTCATTACACTGACTACACCGCTGGCGGGCAAGTCATTTGCCCGCTGCCGGCCTAACTAAAACGGGATCTTCATTCCGAGGTTCTTCACCAGAAAAGCCCAGTTATCGGTAACATCCTCAATGATTTTCGCGGTTGGTTTGCCTGCGCCGTGCCCGGCCCGCGTTTCAATTCGAATCAGAATCGGCGCATCGCCCGCCTGGCCTTTTTGCAAAGCGGCGGCGAACTTGAAACTGTGCGCCGGAAAAACTCGATCGTCGTGATCGGCGGTGACGATCAGCGTAGGCGGATATTTCCCGCCCTGCTTGATATTATGCAGTGGAGAATATTTGCGGATTGCCTTGAACTCCTCTGCGTTATCGCTTGATCCATAATCAGACGCCCACGCCCAGCCGATGGTAAATTTTTGGAAACGCAACATGTCCATCACACCGACGCCGGGCAACGTCGCCCCCCAAAGATCCGGACGCTGATTGAGCACTGCGCCAACCAGCAGTCCGCCGTTGCTGCGACCACTGATGGCCAGCTTCGGCGTCGAGGTGTACTTGTTAGCGATCAGCCATTCACCCGCGGCGATGAAATCGTCGAATACGTTCTGTTTTCGCAATTTCGTCCCGGACAAATGCCACTCTTGTCCGTATTCGCCGCCGCCGCGCAAATTCGCGACCGCGTAAACGCCGCCCATTTCCAGCCATGTCGCGTTGGCCGGAGAAAAGCTCGGCACGTTCGAGATGTTGAATCCGCCATAACCGGTCAACAACGTTGGATTGTTGCCGTTCTTTTCCATGCCCTTCCGATAAGTGATGAACATCGGCACCTTCGTGCCGTCTTTGCTCTTATAAAAAACCTGCTCGGTGGTGTAATCGTCCGACTTGAAATCGCTTTTCGGACCGAAAAGCACGCTGCTCTCTCGAGTTCTAAAATCGTAGCGATAAATCGTCGGCGGCGCGGTAAAACTAACGAATGAGTAAAAGGTTTCGATGTCGTGCCGTTTGCCGGTGAACCCTCCCGCGGTACCGATTCCGGCTAACGGAATTACGCCTGCGGGTTTGCCATTTAATTCAAACAGCCGCACCACCGATTGCGCATCCTTCAGATAACCGGCGACGAACCGCTCGCCCACCACCGAGACATTTTCCAGTTTGTCGGCGGATTGCGGCACGAGCTCTTTGATCTCTTCCGGCTTCCGCACGTCAATCGCCACAATTCGTGCGCGCGGCGCATTGAGATCTGTTTTGAACCAGAACACCGGACCATCGTTGTCGATGAAGTTGTAAGCCGCATCCTGCTTGTTAAGCAGCTCGACCACTTTGCTGTCGGACTGCTTCAAATCTTTGTAGAACACGCGATTTTTCGGATCGGTGCCCTGGGAAACATTGATGATAAGATAATTGCCGTCGTCGGTGACCGTGGCATTGAACAGCCAGTCTTTATGATCCTTTCTCTCGTAGATCAGCGGATCCTGCTCCTGTGGCGTTCCGACTTTGTGGTAATAAACTTTGTGGAAATAGTTAGTCTGTTTCAGCTCTTCCGCGTTCGGCGCGTCGTAGCGACTGTAAAAAAAGCCGGTGCCATCGTGGTCCCACGAAGCGGTAGAAAATTTGATCCATTTGAGATGGTCTTCCCGATCTTTGCCTGAATCGATCTCGCGAACTTTCCATTCCTGCCAATCCGAACCTGCGGTCGCCAGTCCGTAGGCCACAAGTTTTCCGTTTTCCGGAACTGCGGTTCCGCTGAGTGCGACTGTGCCGTCCGCCGATAACGTATTTGGATCAATCAGCGCCCGCGGCTCACCCGGCAGCGATGAAGCGAAATAAAATACACTCTGATTTTGCAGCCCGCTATTCTTGGAAAAGAAATAATTGTCGCCTTCCTTAAACGGAATTCCGAACTTCTCGTAATCCCAAAGAGCAGTTAGGCGTTTATTGATTCGATTGCGCTCCGGAATTTTCTCTAGATAATCGAACGTAATTTTATTCTCGGCTTCGATCCATTGCCCCGTTGCCGGCGCATCGAGATCTTCGAGCGGCCGATAGGGATCAGCCACTTTCGCTCCGTGATAATCGTCCGTCTGATCGCTGGTCGGCGGTTTCGGATAGTTGAACTTTTCCGCAACGAAACCGCAGACGGCGAGCGTGGAAACGATCAGGACAACGCGAAGCAATGCTTTCATAAAAGTGAGAGCCGGGAAGATGTCACGAGTGGCGAGCATCGACAAACCAAACGCGCGTTTTGGGGGCGGTACATCTTGCATGGCGCGGCCACACCAAAATGTCGTCATCCTGAGCGAAGTCGAAGGATCTCTCCTACTTGTGTGACGCCCTCCGCATTTGCGAGGTCCCTCCACTTCGGTCGGGATGACATTGCTATGCTTTGAGTGTTATAGCGGATGCAACGCGTAAAATTTCGGTCCAACCAGAGCCGAATGCCTATTCGTTAGGCTAGTTCCGGCCGGCCTTGAGATCGGCGAGTCTGCGCTCTGCTTTCGCTACGTCCGCCGGACGTGCGCTACCCATTTCGGCCAGCTTGCGTTGACGCTTCAGATTGGTCTCCGCCGCGACAATTTCAGCTCGATCGCGAGCGAGGCCGGCCGCTTCTGCTGCCTGTTCCGCGCTTTCCATTGTTTGCTGCGCGGTCGCCAGCGCTTCCTTCGAAATTTCCTTCATTTCAAATCGCGTCTGGGCAATCGCCAACTCTGCTGTCGCGCGTTCCAGCCGCGCCTTTTCCAAATCAGATTTCAGCCGGATGATGCGAAGCTGCCTAGACTCCACTTCCACCCGCGACAGCACACCGCGTTTGTAAAGTTTCTCCGCTTCTATCGCTACCCGCTTGGCGCGTTCGACCAACTTTTCTAATTCCGCTGGATCACGACTGGAAGTGGTGACTTGTCCAGTGGCCGCCTTTTCCGGGCCGGTGTCGCGGTTCGGCAGCAAAATCGGCGGTTCAACCTCAAAGGAATCGTAATCGTCGCTGTCGCTTTCCGGCAGGTCGGCCTGGCCAAATCCGATCAGCGGAATTGCCAGCAGCAGCACCAGACCTGCGCAACCCTTCATGGCTGAAAATTACCACGAAGATTCAGAGAGGCACCAGATTAACGTCCCCGCCCCAGTCCGTGTCCGCCACCAAGTCCCATTCCGCCACCGCCACCGCCGCCGAAACCGCGGCCGCCGCCCATTGAACCAAGCGATCGAAATCCACCATCTGAACCGGAAAAGTTCGATGATCCAAACGATCTCATCGAGGAAGCACCGCCCCGCGAAAATCCTGTGCCTCCGATCGTTCCGTTTGAACGTGAGGTAAGAGCAGAACGAGCGGCGATTCGCGAAGCCGGCGGCAGGTTCCGTGCGCCAGCGGAGTTGATCGAACGTTTTGCGGTTGCTGTTCTCGCTGCGTGGGAAGCGTGGTTGGCAATTTTCGACTGTCGCTGGGCAATCGCGCGATGATTTATTGCGCGGCTTCGGTTCATTTGCGCGAGCCGCCCGTTAGTCTGAGCGCGGATAGCCCCTTTTGCTTTGTCTGCTTTAGCGCTGCCGAAAGTCCTGGCGATCGCGGCCATTGCTCTTCGGAGCGGTGAGACCCGGGCGGCGCGAGCGGTCGCGACGCGCGCTGCCTGTCCGCCGGAATTCCTCGCCAGGCTGCTCACGCGGTTAGCCGCTTTGACCGCGCGCGTTGACGCCGAACTCGTTGCGCCGGTGGCGGTTTGCGCGGCGGAATTCGAGACCGATTGGGCTGCGGTCGACGCGCCATTTGCGATGCTGGAATTCGCTGGGGGTGCAGCCGTTCCTCCGCTGATTGGATTCAATCCCAATGCCGGATCCGCGATTGGGGCGACAGGATTATTCGCTGGGAACGTAGAAGCAGGTGATGAAATGGAAAGCCCCTCGTTAGGCCGGAGGATGTTGCTGCCTGGCAACGATTCCAAGCCTAACAATTTCCTACTGGAGGAAAACGGATCGCCCGAATTATTTATTGAGTTGGCGGCCAGAACTGCCGGATCGGGAATGGCCGCGATGACATCGGATATGTTGCTGTCGTCCTGGCGCTGAGCGATGGCTGCGGGCCGGCCGGAAAACAATTCGCGCGGCCAGGCAGCGACTTCGTGAAACAGCTCGTCGCCCTTGAATAGATAGGCTGCGCTAAACACTGCGCCAAGGCAGGCCACGATGACGAAGCCGAGATTGACCAGTTGGGGACCGGTGAATCGGAACTTGGAAAAAACGCTGGGTTGTACGACGGGAGTGCGATTCTCAGCGGCTACCAGGGGATTGGAAGAACGCCGAGGATCATCATCCGGTGGGGTAAACAGCGGGCGAAGATCGACCGAAGGCATGAAAAGTGGGGTAATTGTGGCAAAGCGATACTTTTATTGAAAGCATAAAATGTTCCGGTGGCATTTTTTGCTCGGAACCCGCTTCCCCGGTGCTACTTGCACTTTTTTGCTTTTCAAACCCCCATTCTATGGCATACCACACGCTCCCAACACCTTCTGTGAAACCCGCTCTCCCGAAATTAACGTTGCTGGCGCTCGTCGCCGCTGCTTTTGCCACTCCCGTTATTGCGACTCCTTTTCCAGAATACGGACCCACCGTTCCGGGGAATACCGCGCGTTTGCGAGGAAACGTGGCGTTAGCTCCACAGAATGCGCCGATCACGGTGAAGCGCGCGATCTGGGCCGCAAATCAACTTCACAGCAAGCCATACCGTTTTGGCGGAGGACATCGATCATTTAACGATAGTGCCTACGACTGTTCCGGCACCGTGTCGTACGCGCTCGGAGCCGCGGGCATTCTCAAATCTCCGATCTGCTCCAAGGAGTTTCGCAATTTCGGTCAAAAAGGCCGCGGCAAATGGATTACCGTTTACGCGCGTAATGGTCATACGTTCGCGATCATCGCGGGACTGCGACTCGACACAACGCCTTACGTGACTGGTCGCGACCGATGGGCGCCGGGGTGGCAACCAACGTTCCGCGCTCCTTCCGGCTTCGACGCGCGCCACCCAGTCGGTCTCTAACGAGACCGAAAGCACCAAGTTCCAAACCCCAAGCTCCAGAGAATCGCCAATCTTCAAGCCCCAAGGAGCTTTGGATTGCCCTTAGGTTTGCACCGCGAGCCAGGTTCGTTAGGCTGACGAATGCCGCGATCATTTGCAGCCCACTCCGGGTTCGGGTTTTCGCCGGCGGAACTGCGCAAATTGCGGTCCCTGAAAACGCCCGCTGGTATCCAGCGCTTTCTTGACGACCTTCCGTACAATCTCCGATTCGACGCCCGATCGCCCCGCCGAGTATTGCTCGATGGAACGGCGTCCTGCCTGGATGGCGGTATTTTCGCGGCAGCCGCGTTGCGTGTACTCGGCTATCCACCGCTGATCTTCGATTTGGAAGCGGATCGCGACACCGATCATGTCGTCGCCATTTACAAACTGCGTGGCCACTGGGGCGCAGTGGCTAAATCCAACTTCACCGGCTGCCGTTACCGGGAACCGGTGTATCGAAACCTGCGCGAGCTCGCACTCAGCTACTTCAACATCTACTTCAATCTGCGGTTCGAGCGGACGCTGCGTCGTTACTCGCGGCCGGTTAATCTGGCGCGTTTCGATAATCGAAATTGGATGAGCACCGACGAGCCGGTCTGGTTCATAGCCGAACATCTTTGCGAGATTCCCCACATCCGGCTGCTACCGAAAGGCGCGGAAGATCGCCTAACGAGAGTAGATCCACGCACGGTGAAAGGCGAGATGGTGGAACATCGGCGAAAGCCGAAGCGTTAGTATTCTCGAGTGCGAGTGGTGTGTGCCTCGCTAGGTATACGCGAATTTGTGATCGATCGCACCGCGGTCCGGCATGATTCCTACTTCGCCGGGAACATGGGGAACATAAACGAACGCGTAACGACGGTGCGGCGATTGCCATCCGGTTGCTTCGGCCACGATCTGTTTGCCGGATTTTTCGGCGTAATCAAAGAAGTCGGACTTGGTGGTGACGGTCCAATCCGAATAGTCGCCAATCTGCATTAACGCGGTGCGCAGATCTCCTTCGCCCCATGGCGCGCCCGACCGTTTCTGAAATGCGATGTAGCGAGCCTTATTATTGAAGAATCCGAACGTCACTTCGAATCCCTGGCTCATGTCGCCGGTGAGAAATGCATAACTCTTTTCGCCCTGGCCCACCATGCCCAACATGTTCGGAGCCATCACCGCGCCCTTGCCGAAGTGTTGCTCAGCGGTTTGCTTCGATTGTAACAGAAGATTCATGCGCTAGGCCCTAACGAGTTCTTCAGTCTTCAACACCCGGGACGCGGTTTCGACCGCTTCTGTCTCCAGGGGTGACTTGTGATATCCCACCGTCATGCATTCCATCAGATACTGCCCCAAAAATCGCTGGATTCCGCCTAACCGTTCGAATTGCGCGGTGTGAACAAGTTCATGAACGATCAACGCTCGATCGCGCCAGTAATCGGCCCGGATGAAAATGCCGTGGTGGAGGGTCAGGCCACGAGGGGCCGTTGGAACAAAATTGGCAACTTGGTAGGCCGCTTGTAAAACCGGATGAGTCGGTGCTGGAATAATTTCCACCTGGAGCAGACGAACCCGCTCCGGATCCTGGACCCCGACCTTTAGCGCGGCCGCGAGCTCGCGCATCGACAGCGGAACGCCCTCACGAAGAATGCGATTTTGCTGTTCGGTCGCCCACTGTGTAGCCAGCGGAATCAGCGTTTCGAATTGGGAAGACAGGGCATGCACTTGCACGCCCGTCTCTCAAAGCAGGATTTCGGCCCGACTGAGGTGAAAAAGCCGGTTCAGACGTTGCCGAAACCCTTCGAAACGGTATCCGATGCCTCCCGTTCCAGCGGGGAATTAAGGTATCCGACGGTTAGGCATTCTCCGAGGTATTGGCGGAGGAAAGGCTTGATTCCGCCGAGCCGTTCATATTGCGCAGTGTGAACGAGTTCGTGGGCGATCAGCGCCCGATCGCGCCAGCAATCTTTTCGAATGAAGATGCCGTAGCCGAGCGTCAGACCGCAGGTGGCGCCGATGTTGAAACTGATCGCTCTCGCGGCCGCGCGCAACGCAGAGGCTCCGGGCCAAGGCACAATTTCTACGGGCAACAATCGCACCCGTTCTGGATGGCCAACTCCAACCGTTTTCGCGTCTTCAATCTCGATATCGCTAAGCGGAACGCCGTCGCGCAAAATTCGACGTTCCTGCCGGCGCACCCACGCGAATGCCAGCGGGAGCAATACCGGAAATCGTTTAGCAACCCACTGGCGCCTCATGCTCCCGAACTTGCTCACTTCACGCACGGTAGCGGCGGTTCACCGAACCGCCATGGTCTTGAAGCCGCAGTCACAAACAAAAACACATCGGCTGCGGCACAATCGGCCCTGACCGCCATGGCGATTGAGGTCAATCGCCGTTACCTCACAATGCATCACGCCTCGCGCAATATCTCCCGCTGCACGGCAGCGGCGGTTCACCGAACCGCCATGGCAATGGAGGGGTGAGATCTCAGCGCCATTTGTCGGGCGATCACAAGCAAACGCATCAACCCGAGCAGGATGCACCAGACCGCCGAATAAGCCCGGCCGAAAGCCGTCCAATGTAGAAAGGGAGGAATTACATGAAACGAACGATATCGATCATTGCGGCGTTGCTGCTTAGCGCGGCGGCCTTCGTGCCAACAACTACGAGTGGAGCTGTCGGGGTCTCAATCGCCATCGGCGATCGACCCTATTACCACGGGCGATACTATTATAGTGGGCCGATTCGTTACGGCTGGGTTCCAGGACACTACGCCTGGCGTCATCACCACCGCGTGTGGGTGCACGGTCATTATACCCGGGCCTACGTGCGGCACTGGTAAATACGCCGGTTAGCTAATTCAAGCCGCGTCGGACACTCTGTTTCCGGCGCGGCTTTTTTTGTTCCACGTTCCGTCTCGGGTAGGGTGGACATCCTGCCCGGCGTTCACGGCATCTTGCCGCGAACATTGGACACAACGACTGTCGGCCGATCTCGGACACGGCAGCGGAAATCATCCGGCAAGATGCCGAATGAGACGGGCAGGATGCCCACCCTGCCCGAGAATTTTTCGCAGGGAATCCGGCAGAAGCTTAACGACTCGCCGGTTTAACGATTCGACGGTCACCCAGCCGCATCCAGCGCGGCGCCGTTAGGCGCGCCCCATATACACGCCGGTCCGGGTATCGATCTTGATCGTCTCGCCTTCTTTAATGAAGAGCGGGCTTTCCAGCACAGTGGGATCCGAAGCTTGGAATTCACGTGACTTGAAGTCGCGG
>JADMIO010634465.1_pt1 | contig 36839 bp, 33 predicted proteins | sample 8958161 | NCBI WGS metagenome assembly JADMIO01 (sample SAMN16585339, study PRJNA669376) | soil metagenome | isolation source: Crop rotation soil | place: USA: Cullars Rotation, Alabama | collected 2011
GGCGGCCGTGGCGGTCGCGGCGGTCAGTAAACATTGATCGTGGGGGCCGCCTTCAGGCGGCTCAAGAGCCGGCTGAAGCCGGCCCCTACGTCAGACACGGGGTATAACAAAGGGCGGCCTGCAAGGGTCGCCCTTTTCGTTTGATGACCTACTTAATCACGCAAACGCTGAACGGCCTCTTTTCCGCCGCACTCCTGTTCCTGATCGCGAGCGGCCTGACGCTCGCGTTCGGCGTGATGAAGATCGTCAACATCGCGCACGGCTCGTTCTACATGCTCGGCGTCTACGTGGCCTACACCGTCATCCTGCGGACGCAGAGCCTGCTGCTCGGCGCGATCGCCGCCATGCTCGTGGTCGGCGCGGTCGGCTTCATCATGCAGCGCTTCTTCCTGCGCCGCTTCGGCAACGACCCGCTGGCGCAGATGATGATGACGATGGGGTTTGCGCTGCTGTTCAGGGATGCGGCGCTGATGATCTGGGGCGGGGATCCGTTCACGCTGCAATACCCCGGGCCGCTGCGCGGCTCGGTGGAAGCCGGCGACGTCGTGTTCCCGTTGTACCGGCTGTTCGTGATCCTGGTCGCCGCACTCGTGGGCGTGGCGCTCTGGGCGATCAACGAGAAAACGCTGATCGGCGCGCGGCTGCGCGCGACGGTGGACGATCCCGAGATGGCGTCGGCGACCGGCATCAACGTGGCGTGGCTCTCCGGCTTGGTGTTCGCGGTGGGCGCGGCGCTCGCCGCCTTTGGCGGCGTGATGGGCGGGCCGATTCTCGGCGGCTACGCCGGAATTGACTTCGACCTGCTGCCGCTGGCCTTCGTCGTCGTGATCATCGGCGGCATGGGCAGCCTGAAGGGGGCGCTGGTCGGCAGTATTGTCGTCGGCATGATCGACAACTTCGGCAAGGCGCTCGTCCCCGAGCTCTCGTACTTCACGCTGTTCGCGCCGATGGTGATCGTGCTCGCGCTGAAGCCAACGGGCCTGTATGGCCGCGCATAGCGAGCCTCGCCGGGGCGGCCTTCCGAAGGGGGGGCCCAGGCTCGCGATCGCCGTCGCGCTCGGCGCCGTCCTGGTGGCCGGGCCGCTGCTGTTTTCGTCCTACTGGGTTGGCCTGCTTACCGAGATCACCATCCTGGCGATGCTGGCGATGAGCCTCGACATCCTGCTCGGCTACACCGGGTTGCCGTCGCTCGGCCACGCCTCGCTGTTTGGCGTCGCCGCCTACGCGGTGGGCGTGTTCGCGACCCGGTACCAGATGGGTTTCTGGGGCTGCGTGCTCGGCGGCATCCTCGTCGGCGTCCTGCTCAGCGCCGCCATCGGGTTGATCGTGTCGCACGTCCGCGACGTCTACTTCCTGATGATCACGCTGGCGATCGGCATGGTGCTGTGGGGTCTCAGCTACCGGTGGATCCCCGTGACCGGCGGCGACAACGGGTTGAGCGGCATCCCGCGGCTCGAGCTGCACGCCGGCCTGCCGTTCGCCGGACCGAACACGTTCTACTACATCGCCCTCGGCGTGTTTGCGCTGTCGGCGCTGGCGATGGCGATCCTGGTGCGATCGCCGTTCGGTCTGACCCTGCGCGGGATCCGCGAGAACGAGGGGCGGATGAAGAGCCTGGGCTTCAACACCTGGCTGCACTGCTACCTGAGCTTCATCGTCTCGGGCTTTTTCGCGAGCATCGCGGGCATCATGTGGGCGTATTACAACGGCTTCGTCAGCCCGACCTATCTCGATCTGACCGCCTCGTCCGAATTGTTCCTGATGGTCACGCTCGGCGGCCCATCGACGCTCATCGGCCCCGTCCTCGGGGCCGGCATCATCGTCCTGTTGAAGAACGTGATGAGCGCCTACACCGCCCGCTGGCTGCTCATCCTCGGCATCGTCTACATCGTCGCGATCCTGGCCGCCCCGAAGGGCGTCTGGAATCTGGGAGATCGAAGGTCCGGCTAAAGCTGGCGTAGTGTCCGCCTTTAGGCGGACCGTGATCACATGAACACAATTCGGATTGCCGTCGTCGCCTTGGCGCTGATCGCTGGCATCGGCATTGTCCGCGGTCAATCAGCCACCGATCCGATCAAGATCGGCTTCATGGTGCCCCTCTCCGGCGCCAACGCGCAGAACGGGCGCGACATCCTCAATGGCTTCGTCATGCTGCTCGAGGAGGCGGGATACCAGGCCGGTGGCCGCAAGATTCAGCTGATCGTCGAAGACGACGAGGGCATTCCCGCGGTGGGGCTGACGAAAGCGCGCAAGCTGGTGGAGCGCGACCAGGTCCACATGATGGGCGGGCCGCTGCTCGCCTCGTCCGCATATGCGATCGCCCCGTACATCGACTCGCAGCAGATTCCGATGGTCTACCCGGTGGCGTCGGGCGACGACCTGACACAGCGGCGCCGCAGCAAGTGGATCGTCCGCACCGGCTATACCAGCAGCCAGCCCAATCATCCATTCGGCGAATACGCGTACCAGACGATGAAGCTGCGGCGGGTGGCGACGATTGCGCTCGACTACGCCTTCGGCTGGGAATCGGTCGGCGGATTCGAGCGCACGTTTGAAGAACAGGGCGGCGAGATTACCAAGAAGCTGTGGGTGCCGCTCTCGGTCCACGACTTCGCGCCCTACCTTGCGCAGCTGTCTCGTGATCTCGACGCGGTCTACGCGCTCTTTCTCGGCCGCACCGCGCTGCAGTTCATGCGGCAATACCAGGAGTACGGCCTCAAGGGGCGGGTGCAGCTGATCGGGATGGGCACGACGACCGACGAGCACGTGCTGCCGGCGATGGGCGACGAGGCGATCGGCGTGATCACCGCGCTCCACTACAGCGGCGCCCTCGACACGCCCGCCAACCAGAAGTTTGCCGCCGCCTATCGCGCGCGTTTCAAGCGGGTGCCAAGCTACTACTCGGAAAGCATGTACACCGGCGGTAAGTGGCTGCTCGATGCGATCGAGGCGCTCGACGGCCGGGTGGAGAACCGGGAGGTGCTGCTCGAGGCCATTCGCAAGGCCAAGCCCGCCGATCTTCCGCGCGGCCCGGTGACCATCGACGAGTACGGCAACCCGATCGAGAACATCTACGTGCGCCGGGTCGATCGCGTCAACGGCGCGCTGCAGAACACCGTGATTGCCACCCTGCCGGCGGTGTCGCAGTTCTGGAAGTACAACCCGGCCGACTACCTCAAGCAGCCGCTCTACGCCCGATGACCTCGCCATGCCTGGCGCTCGAGCACGTCTCGCGGCATTTCGGCGGCCTCAAGGCCGTTGACGATGTGACGCTGGCGGTGCAGCCGGGTGCGCGGCACGCGGTGATCGGGCCGAACGGCGCGGGCAAGACCACGCTCTTCAACGTGATCAGCGGCGAGCTGCCGGCCACCGGCGGCAGCATCGCGGTGTTCGGTACCGACGTCACGCGCATGGCGCCGCACCAGCGCGCGGCGCTCGGTGTCGCCCGCACCTTTCAGATCACCAAGCTCTTCACCAACCTGACGGTGATGGAGAACCTGCTGCTCGCTTGCGAGGCGCTCGACAGCCGGAAGCTGGTGATGCACCGTGGAGTGTCGTCGTTCCCCGACCTCGCCAGCCGCGCCGAAGCGCTGATCGAGCGGTTCGGCCTGACCGGGCGGACCGGGGACTACGCCCGCAACCTGTCATACGGGGAACAGCGAAAGCTGGAAGTGGCCTTGTCGATGGCGGGGCAGCCGCGGCTGCTGCTGCTCGACGAGCCGATGGCCGGCCTCTCCGCCGGCGAGAGCCAGTCGATGCACGCCATCCTGGAACAGATCGATCGCTCGATCGCCGTGCTGCTGATCGAGCACGACATGGACATCGCTTTTGCCTTCGCCGAGCGCGTGACGGTGCTTCACCAGGGACGGGTCCTGACCGAGGGCGGTCGTGACGAGGTCAGCGCCAACCCTGCCGTCCAGCAGATCTACCTGGGTACTCATGCTGACGCTGACTGACGTCCACACCTACTACGGCGACAGTCACGTCCTGCAGGGCGTCTCGTTGACCGTCGAACAGGGGACGGTCACCGCCGTGCTGGGCCGCAACGGGGTCGGCAAGACCACGCTGTGCCGCTCGATCGCGGGGCTCACGCCGGCGCGCGCGGGGAAGGTGATCTTCAAGGGCGAGGACATCACGGCGCTGCCGCCCCATCGCATTTACCAGCGCGGCATCTGCCTGGTTCCGCAAGGGCGGCGCATCTTCTCGTCGCTGACGGTGCACGAGAACCTGGCGATTGCCGCGAAGGGCGGTCTGGACACAGTGCTTTCGGTGTTTCCCCGGCTGGCCGAGCGCCGCAACAACCGCGGCAATGAATTGAGCGGGGGAGAGCAGCAGATGCTGGCGATCGCCCGGGCCCTGGTCGCCCAGCCCTCGCTGCTGATCATGGACGAGCCGACTGAGGGGCTGGCGCCCATGCTGATCGCCGAGGTCGGGCGCGTGATCAGGCGGCTCCGGGACCAGGGAACCACCGTCCTGCTGGCGGAGCAGAACGCCGCCTTTGCCGTGAAGCTGGCAGACACGGCGCACGTCATGAGCAAGGGAAGGGTCGTATATTCCAGCGATCCGGAGACTTTATGGCGCGACGAGGCTATCAAGACGCAGTTACTGGGGGTTCCGACCACCCCTGGGCGGCCCCCGGTCCGGCGCGACTTGTGAATACTGCTCTGCCGTGCTCAAGGTAGAGCTCCACACGCACACCTCGGACGATCCGGCCGACTGGATCCCGCATTCCCCGTATGCGCTGATCGACCGCGCAGCCGCCCTGGGCTACGACGCCCTGGCGATTACGCTCCACGACCACCAGTTCGACGTGCGGCCGCTCGAGGCCTACGCCGCCGACCGCGGCCTGATCCTGATTCCGGGTATAGAGCGGACGATCGAGGGACGCCACGTCCTGCTCCTCAACTTTCCGGCTGCCGCCACAGAAGCCGTGCGGTCATTCGACGACCTCGCCGCGCTCAAGCAGCGGTGTCGCGGTCTCGTCGTCGCCCCGCACCCGTTCTTTCCGATGCCGTCCTGCCTGCTCGGCAAGATGAACCGGCACGCGGATGTCTTCGACGCGGTTGAATACAACGCCATGTACACCGGGTGGATGAACTTCAACGTGCTGGGGGAACGCTGGGCCCGCCGGCGCGGCAAGCCCGTGGTGGGCAACGGCGACGTGCATCGCCTGGAGCAGCTCGGCACGACCTATTCGCTGGTGGACGCCGAGCGCGACCCCGCCTCCATCTGTGAGGCCGTCGCCGCCGGGCGGGTGAGCGTTGCGACACGTCCGCTGCCGTTCTGGACGGCAATCCGCATCTTCCTCACCCTGTTCCTGCCGATTGAACGGGTCACGGCCAGTTTCAGTCCTGCGGTTTTGAAAACGAATTCGTAATTTTTACACGGTAGTTCTCACCCGGCTCCATGTGGCGGCCTGGCGTTCGAGGCCTCGATCCACTTGAACGTTGCACGCAAAAACGCCGACGGTGCCGTCAGTTACGGGCACGGTGTGTCTCTGGCGCACATCAGCACCAGCGATGGGCGTTTCTGGCCCGTGGCACGGCTCCCCGTTTGCCATGTCGCTTCACCATTCTTCAGACACCCCCTGGGGAATACTCGTCGTTGACGAGGACCTGGCCACGCTGAGGCCGCTCCTCGAGCTGCTGCGAAATACCGGGTACAGCGCCGCCGGCGCGCTCCAATCCGAAACCGCCTCCAGCCTCGTCCGCGCCATCCCGTTCGACCTGATGATTGCCGGGGTCCGGGTCGGCGCCGACTCCAGCCTTGACCTGATTCGGCTCGCGCGGGACCAGCAACCCGGGATGGCGGTCATTGCCATCACCCCCAGTCACGATGCCGCCGTCGAAGAGCAATGCCTCCGCCTCGGCGTCACCTATCTGCTCAAGCCCACCGACCTGCCGCCGTTCCTGGAGATCGTCGCCGAGAAGGTCAGTGACTTGAGCCGGCGCCGCCGCTGGGCGCGCAAGCATATCCTCGGCGGGTTTGCCGCCAGCGTCGGCGGCCACAAGGCGAAGGTCGTGGACATGAGCTACGGCGGGTTCCGCGTCGAGATGCCGGCGCCGCTCGAATCCACGCTCCCGGCGCCGGTCGAAGTGACGCTGCTCTCGTTCGGCCTGTCGGTGAACGCCACCCTGGTCTGGAGCCGCAATATCAATCAGCCCGGACCGTGGCTGAGCGGCGGCGCCCTGCGCGAGACCGACGAAAGCACTACCCGCGCCTGGCGCGTCGTCGTCGACGCGCTGCCCGACTGGATCCGCCCCAGCCAGGCCAGCGCCGGAATGTAATATGAGGTAGCTCGGTGGCGCAGCCACCCGGCTACCCATGCTCACCCAGCTTCTCCACGACATTCTCAAGAGCCGCGTGTACGACGTGGCGCGCGAGACGCCGCTCGACCTGGCGCCGCGCCTGTCGCGTCGCCTGTCCAACGAGATCCTCCTCAAGCGCGAGGACCTGCAGCCGGTCTTCAGCTTCAAGCTGCGCGGCGCCTACAACAAGATCGCGCAGCTCCGCGAGGAGGAGTGGGCGCGCGGCATCATCACGGCCAGCGCCGGCAACCACTCGCAGGGCGTCGCGTTTTCCGCGCGCAAGCTCGGACTGAAGGCGACCATCGTGATGCCGCAGACGACGCCGCAGATCAAGGTGGATGCGGTGCGATCGATGGGCGCGGTCGTCGAGCTGTCGGGCGACAGCTACGCCGACGCCAAGGCCCACTGCGACACGCTCGTCGCCGAGACCGGGCTGACCTTCATTCATCCCTTCGACGACCCGCTGGTCATCGCCGGCCAGGGCACGATCGGCGCCGAGATCCTGCGCCACAGCCAGGACCGCCTGTCGGCCGTGTTCGTGCCGGTGGGCGGCGGCGGCCTGATCTCGGGGATCGCCGGCTACCTCAAGTCGCTGCGGCCCGACGTGAAAGTGATCGGCGTCGAGCCGTACGAGTCCGACGCGATGTACCAGTCGATCAAGGCCGGCCGCCGCGTGCGGCTCGACCATGTCGGCATCTTCGCTGACGGCGTCGCCGTCCGCGAGGTCGGCGAGCTGACGTTTCCGATCGTCCAGAAGACGGTGGACGAGATCGTCCGTGTCAGCAACGACGAGATCTGCGCCGCCATCAAGGACGTCTTCGACGACACGCGCACCGTCATGGAGCCCGCCGGCGCCCTCTCGCTCGCCGGCCTCAAGGCGTGGGTCGAGCGCGACGGCGTGCGCGACCAGTCGCTCGTCGCGGTGCTGAGCGGCGCCAACATCAACTTCGATCGGCTGCGGTTCGTGGCGGAGCGCGCCGAAGTCGGCGAGGCGCGCGAGGCGCTGCTGGCGGTGACCATACCCGAGCGCGCCGGCGCCTTCCGCGAATTCTGCGCCGCGCTCGGCCGCCGCGTCGTCACCGAGTTCAACTACCGGTTGAGCGGACGCCGGCAGGCCCACATCTTCGTCGGCGTGGCGACGCAGTCGCGGCAGGACGCGACGGCGCTGGCAGCGCTGCTGAATGCCAACGGCTACGAGACCGTGGATCTCACCGACAACGAGATGGCGAAGCTGCACGTTCGCCACATGGTGGGAGGGCACGCGCCGGAGGTGCACCACGAGCGGCTGTGCCGCTTCGAGTTCCCCGAGCGGCCCGGCGCGCTCACCGAATTTCTCGACAAGCTGGGTGGGCGATGGAACATCAGCCTGTTCCATTACCGGAACCACGGCGCCGACTTCGGCCGCGTGCTGGCGGGGTTCGAGGTGGAGGAGCAGGACCTTCCTGATTTCCGCGCGTTTCTCGAGGCGCTCGGGTATCCCTTTACGCCCGAGACCGGCAACCCTGCTTACACGTTCTTTCTTGGATAACGACGTGTGTGGGGGCCGGCTTTAGCCGGCTCACGTGTCAGCCGGCTCGAGCAGATGTCACACGAAGCGTTCATGCAGGAGGCGCTGGCAGAAGCGCGCCGCGGTCTCGAGCGGGGTGAAGTACCCGTCGGCGCCGTCGTGGTGATCGGCGATCACATCGTGGCGCGCGCGTACAACCAGCCGATCTCCACCTCCAATCCCACAGCCCACGCCGAGATGCTGGTGCTGCGCGATGCAGGCCAGATAGCGGCGAATTACCGGTTGACGGAGGCCACGCTGTACGTGACCCTCGAGCCCTGCCTGATGTGTGTTGGTGCGCTGGTGCACGCCCGGGTGCGCGAGGTGGTGTACGGCGCGCCCGAACCAAAGACCGGTGCGCTCGTGTCTGCTGTGCGTGGCCTCGAGCTCGCCGGCCTCAATCACCGGTTCGCCGTCACTGGTGGGGTGTTGGAGGACGAGTGCCGGCGGCTCATCCAGGACTTCTTCAAGGAAAGGCGCCGGTTATAATCGATCGGTTAGGAGAGGTACCGAAGTGGTCGTAACGGGGGCGCCTCGAAAGCGTCTTGTCGGGTAACCGGCACGTGGGTTCGAATCCCACCCTCTCCGCCACCTCCTTCGCCTGCGGCTCAGTCGCTGGCGGTTCGGGTGGTCTCGACGCATCGAGCGCCGCGCTGCGCGCGTCGCTACTTGGCGCGAATCCCACCCTCTGCCAATACATCTCCGGCTTCAACGACAGGCTGAAACAAGGGACAAGTCCTGATGAAGAGCGATGCCGCCACGCTGAAGCGCGTCTATGCCATGAGCCTTGCGGGCGTCTATCCGCACTATGTCGCCAAGGCCGAGAAGAAGGGACGCACGAAAGCCGAGGTCGATGAGATCATCCGCTGGCTCACCGGGTATACCCAGAAGCAGCTGGAGGGCATTCTGGAGAAGCGGACGAATATCGAGACTTTCATTTCCAAAGCCAGGATGAATCCCTCGCGCACGCTCGTGACGGGCGCAATCTGCGGTGTTCGCGTCGAGGAGATTGAAGATCCTGTCATGCAGGGAATCCGCTACCTCGACAAGCTGATCGACGAGCTGGCCAAAGGCAGGCCGATGGAAAAGATCCTGCGGAAGGGCTGAAAAGCTCAGTCGCCAGTCGCACGCGCAGACCGGTGTGTCGCGGGATCAAGACGATTCGCGATACTGTTTCCAGCCGCCGAAGTGCGTGATCTCGATCGCCCCGTGCACGGCCATGGCTTCACACAGGAAGCCTTTCACCCATTCACCGCTGCTCAGCCGCACATTCCCGATGCCCAGCGGTGGTGGCACCGCGGCGACGAATCCGCCGAACTGGTTCTCAGGGATCGCCCACACCTCGACGTCAATACCGGCGCCGTCATAGTGCTGTTCGCGCACGAGACCCGGCTTGGGCGGATTCGTCCCCGCAAGCGCAAACAGCCGGTAGTCGCCTGAGGTACGCGTGGCGCGCATGAGCCGTGCACGCCGGTCGGTCAACTGGTGATTGAGCGGTTGGCCGGTCAGGTGCGCGCCGACCACCGCCAGGGACACGCACCCCGGAGGGCTGGCCGGCGAAACGCGCGGCTCGCCAAGCAGATCCGCGGCAAGCGCCATGAGCGCGGGATCCGAAAACGTTGGTCCCACCAATGACACGCCGAACGGAAGTCCGTTTTTCCGGAAGCCTGCCGGAAGGGCGATGGCCGCGAGGTCCATCAGGTTGACGAAATTGGTGTAGTAGCCAAGGTTCGAGTTCAGCTGCACGGGATCCTGTCGGACCGCGCCTCGGGTGTAAATCGTGGCTGCTGTCGGCAGCAGCATCACGTCCATCGCGTCCCACTGCTTCTCTGCCTCACGACGCAGCGTCTCGAGGCGATAGGCGGCGCGAAAGACATCCGCCGCCGAGTACCTGGCTGCGGTGCCAATGATCCCGGCAACGGTGGGATCGACGTCCCGGGCGCCTTCGATAAATGCACCCAGACCCGCCAGGCGCTCGGCGATCCAGGGGCCGGCATACAGCATCGCGGCAGACTCGCGAAACGGCCCGAAGTCGATTCGGGTGCGAACGCCGCCGATCGCCTCGAGGCGTTCGGCGGCCGATGCATACAGCGCGGGGGCCTCGTGGTCGCCGAAGAATTCGAGGTCAGATTCCGCCGGCATTCCGAATCGAAAGGCACCGCCCAGCCACGGAGCGGCACCGGTGGCGGCGTCGAACGGTCGCGAATACGGATCTTCCTCGTCGAACGCCGCGGCCACGCGCCAGACCGCCTCGGCATCCGCAGCGGTCGTCGCAAACACCGACACGCAATCGAGCGACCGGCAGGCCGGGACGACCCCCGTCGTGCTGAGCACGCCGCGCGAGGGCTTGAGGCCCACGAGGTTGTTGAAGGCCGCCGGCACCCGGCCCGAGCCGGCGGTATCGGTGCCGAGTGAAAAAGCGCAGAGCCCGCGGGCCACGGCGATGGCGGACCCGGAGCTCGATCCGCCCGAGATGTACCGAGAATCAAAGATGCTGGAGCACTCCCCGTACGGCGTTCGCATCCCGACGAGGCCGGTGGCGAACTGATCCATGTTCGTCTTTCCGATCAGGATGGCGCCGGCGTCCAGCAGGCGGCGCACCACCGCCGCAGAGCGCGCGGCTTGGTACGCAAACGAGGGGCATGCGGCCGTGGTGCGCATGCCGGCGACGTCGATGTTGTCCTTGACCGCGAACGGTATGCCGCCGAGCGGCAGCGCAGGATCGACGCGCGTCGCACGCGCGAGCGCCTCCTCCCTGTCGGCAAGCGAGATCCAGATGGGGGACAGGCTCTCCGCCTCGAAGCTCGCGAACACGCGTTCGATCACATCGGCAGGGGTCTGCATGCCGGACTGATAGTCACGGCGCAGGCCGGCAACGGTCAGCATGGGGGTCACGCCTGCACGGTGACGGGCGCGGCGTGCCGCTCGCGGCCGTGCTCGACCATGTGCTCGACCCGTGTCACAGCAGGGACGGTGACAAACCTGGCGCAGCCCGCGAAGATCGCGGCCACCGCAAGGTAGCTCAAAGCGACGGTCGGACTTTCGCCGATACCGATGCGCTCGCCGTGCATCAAGCCGAAGAACGTGAACACCGCCCCGGCCGCCGCGAATGCCGCTGCCGCCGCGAACTGTCGCTCGATGACGTACACGGTCGTCGCGCCCAGGACGATGCCGGAGAGCGCGGCGCCTCCGCCGAGCACTTCGAGGCCGTGCAGCAACACACCCTGGCTGGCGAGCGCCGCCATCAGCTCGGGCGAACGTGCAACATTGGCCGCCGCCAGCGTGCCGTTCACCTGGTTGAGCGCCCACGCGCCGAGGTTCGGCACCATGGCCAGCAGAATCGCCGGGGCATGGTGGCGCGGCGTCTCCTGGAACGCCTGCGAGCCGATCAGCATGCCGATGTAGAGCAGGATGGGCAGGATAGCCACGACCGGGACCAGGGCGAGAATCAACGGCACGATGCCGAGCCAGCACAACACGATGACCATGAGGCCGGTGCCGAGCGAGTAGCCGATGCGGCCGCCCATCGACTTCCATCCCGGGTGTCCGATGTAAACGGCGAGCATGAAGGGGCAACCCACAAGACAGCCAATCAGGCTGATCACCCCGTCGGCGCAGAGCACGCGCGTGGTCGGGAAACTATCTCCGGCCACCGCCGCGCTTTCCACGTTGTCAAGCGCCTCGATGAGGTCGTAAAGGCCAAACGGGATCGCCGTGACGAGCAGCAGTCCCAGGAACTCGAAACCCGAGAACACATGGTCGAAGGCCGGCAACGGCAGGTTGAAGCCGAACTGCGTGATCGACTGGCTCACGCCGGCCACCGACAGACCGCCGTAGTCGAGATCAAAATACGTCGACGCCCACGCGATCACCGTACCCGCGAGCAATGCGACGAGGCCCGCCGGCAGGCCACGAAAGTACCGCACGCCGCCAAACCAGCTGACCAGGAGTATCGCGAAGCAGACCAGCCCGATCGCGGGGGTGAGGAACATGTCCAACGCGGGCCGCATCGAGATGAAGGTGATCGACACACCCGCCAGCGTGCCGAGCAGCGCCGCGCGCGGTGTCACGCGCCGGACGTAGGGGCCGATGAAGCCGCCGAGAATGAGCACAACGCTCTGAATCGCCACCCACGTGAGGCCCGCTTCCCACGCCTTGACGGGATCGCCCGTCTGCAGCTTGATTGGCAGCATGACGACCAGGACGACGATGAACATGTGTCCAACCCCGGGACCCGACGGCAAGGCACAGACGTCCTGCCGTCCGGTTCGGCGCGCCAGGTCGTACGCCAGCCACGCGTAGTAACTGCTCGAGAGGAAGAGCATCAGGCCGACGGCCGGCAGCACCCGGCCGAAGACGAGTTCGTCAGGAAACCCCACACCGAAGCGCAGGAGCGCCGTCAGTGTGAGCAGGTTGACCAGGATGTTGGTGCCGAACCCGAAGAACGCGTTCCAGTCACCCGGCACCCACAGTCGCGGTCGGAATGCGCCGGCAGACATCGCGGGCGTCACGCGCCCACCGCTGGCCGCGTCACGGGGGCACTGACGATTCCCATTTGCTCCAGGGCGTAGGCGACACGCAGCGCCTTCTCCTCCTGATATGGCGCGGCGATGATCTGGATCCCCAGCGGCAGCTGCCCGGCTCTCTGCACAGGTGCACAGACGACTGGCAGTCCGATAAACGAAAGCGGCTGCGTGAAAAGTCCGGCACTCGGCCGCGCCGGCAGGGCGACGCCGTCCACCGTGAACTCCTCCTGGCCGACAGTCAACGCCGCGCATGGCGTCGCCGGGGCCAGGACGACGTCGACGTTTTCAAACAGCGTCCGCACCTGGTCGCGGAACCATGAGCGAAAGCGCTGCGCCTTCGCGTACCACGCCGCGGGCAGCAGCGCCCCTGCGAGAAAACGATCGACCGTGAGGGGATCGAAATCCTGCGGTCGCGCTTTCAAGTCAGCGAGGTGAAGCTGCCCGCCTTCGCAGGCAGTGATGACATACGCCGCCGCCCGTGCGCGAGCCGCCTCGGGGAATTCCACCTCGCGATCGGTGTGGAGGGCGGCAGCGGCGCGCGCGACCACCTCGAACACGTCGGGGTGACCCTGCTTCGCGAAGAACCCTCCCGCCACCGCGATGCGAAGGCCCTCGTGTCCGCGGGCCACGCGCCCCATCGTTGGCGTGGGTGGTCGTGTCGAGCACACGGGATCGCGGGAATCCGGTCCGTGCAGTATGTCGAATGCCGCCGCGAGGTCAGCAACCGACCGCGCGAAAGGACCGACGTGATCGAGGCTCTCGGCGAACAGAAACGCGCCGGTACGCGAAATCCGGCCGTAGGTGGCCTTCAGCCCGAAGATGCCACAGAAGGCGGCGGGTACCCTGATCGATCCGTTGGTGTCGCTGCCGAGCGTCAACGGGACCAGCCCCGCCGCTACGGCCGCGGCCGATCCGCCGGACGACCCTCCAGCCACCCGGCTCAGATCGTGCGGGTTGCGCGTCGGGCCGTAGTGCGAGTTTTCGGTGGTGAAGCCGTAGGCGTATTCATCCATGTTGAGGGCGCCGACAAGCACGGCGCCCGCGGCCTTCAATCTCGCCACCGCCGCCGCATCGGCGAGGGCCGGCGGCTGTTCCGAATGGATCTTCGACCCGGCCGTCGTCGTCACGCCGGCGATGTCGAAGAGGTTCTTCACGGCGAACGGCACCCCTGCCAACGGACCCGGATCCGCGCCGGCACGGATGGACGCATCGACTGCATCGGCTTGCGCGCGCGCTTCGTCGGCAAGGACCCGCGTGAAGCAGTTCAGGCGGCCGTCCCACGTGGCGACGGCGTCGAGCGCCTCCTCCGTTGCGGCGCGTGCGCTGAGCGCGCCCGCTCGAATCAGCGACGCTGTTTCAAGCGCGCCCTGCGACCGTGTGTCGGCGCTGATCGCACTCATGGCTGGAACACCGGCGCCGATTCGACGGTGTCGGGCAGCGGGAAATCGAGGACCGCCTGTGCGATCGCTCGCGCCCGCGCAAGATTGATCTCGACGCCGGCTCGATAGGCGGCCGGAATGGGAAGCCCGACCAGGCCGGCGAGCTGATCGACGGTGGCATCCTCGAACGTGAAGGAGACGTGCGCGGAGACAATCCGCCAGCCTTCGGCAAACCGCCGCCAGACCTGCGTCTGGCGACCGTGTCGCATCGCACCGAACGCCTGACGATCGAACTCGATCGTCGAAATCGCCATGTCGCGCCCGAACGTCACGACCTTCAGGCGGGTGACCGTCCGCGAGAGGTCGATGTTGGGACGGCCACGCCGGAAGGCGCCGATCTCCTCGGATCCGTAGAGCGCCTCCCTGATGCCGAGGCGCACCGAATCCGGCGACTGCCAGAACATGCGTTCGAGAACGGCGACGTCGTTGCCGACCAGCGCGGCTTCGTATTCATGGTGGAGCGCGGACACCTCCGCGACCAACTCCGGGTCGTTTATCTCAGACACGAGTGACTCCCCAGGGCCGACTAGAAGTCCTTGGTGAAGGTCAGGCTGACCGTGCGATGCTCACTCGGCTTGATGAAGGTGTCCCAGAACAGGAACTGCGACTGGTAATACTCCTTGTTGAAGAGATTGTTGACAGCGAGGTTCAGTCCCCACGAGCTGCGCTGGAAATAGACCGACCCCCGCCACACGGCGTACCCCGGCAGCACGACGGGATTGACGTATCCGGCGTTGACCGCGGCCACGGTGGTCGCGCCCAGCGTCAGGCCGGCATCGCGCCGGAACGCGTAAGTGCCGAAGAGGCTTCCGACGTGCGCGGGTTGGCCCGGCACGCGGACGGGCAGTTCGATGTTGAAGATGTCCGCCAGCCCGATGAAGCGGCCGGCGTAGCCCTCCTCCGGCGTCAGGCCGAGGAGCTGCGGGGGAATCGCCAGCATGAATGGCACGTTCAGCTGTTCGGGCTTCTGCCAGGTGTAGGCGCCGGTGAAGCTCAGGCTGCGGCTCACCACGCCCCGCCCTTCCACTTCCAGGCCGGTGGTTCGGAAGTAGTCGATCGCGCCGCTCTCCTTGTTGGCCGAGGTGCGTTCCTGTCGGAACATCGCGGCGGTCGCGAAGAGCCGGTTGTTCAGGCCGCTGAACTTCACGCCGCCTTCGTAGAGATTCGAGTCCTGCAGATACGTCCCGTTGGCCACCATCGCGGCGTCGAGCTCACCACCCTGGCCAAGCTCCAGATAGGTGGAAGTCGCATACGTGAAGTACGGGTGCACGGCGTCGGCGACTGTGAGGCTGACGCTGGTGTTGTAGGTGAACGCGTTGTCGCTGCTCGTCGAGTCGGCGAGCGCCTCGCCGTTGAAGCGGCCGGTGAAGTTCGGCGTGTAGTGGTCGATGCGAAGGCCGCCCACCACGTCGAGGGGCCCTAACGTCAGATTCGAGAGCCAGAACAGGCCGGCATTGCCGTACGAACCGTCCTGGTAATAGTTGTAGGTGATGTTGCTGTCGTCGAACGGCCCCTGGAACCGGTCATTGGGAAGCGCACCGACCGAGATATCGCGCCGGTCGATCACCTGGTAGCCGCGCCCGCGCGACTCGCCCGCTTTCACTCCGGCGTAGCGGTAGGAAAAGCCGGCGGTATTCTGCAGGACGGCTGCGGCCGATCGGCTCATTCGGAAGTCGACGCTGGACTTGTTCTCGACCACCCAGGGCTGATAGTCCGCCCCGAAGCCGTAGGTGCTGAACTTTGTGTGATCGAGGCGGTCGTAGAACGTCTGGTTCTTGAAGACCAGCCCCGGCCGGATTTCATTGACGACGTCGAAGTAGGCGGTTGAGGTGAAGGCATCGGAAAAGTCGCGGCTGTCGACGAAGATCTGTTCGTGGCTGAGCGTGACCAGGTGCACCGTTGACGGGTCGAGCTTGAACAGCGCGGCCTGCGCGGCGAAGCCGGGGACGAAGCGAAACAGCGCGCCCATGTTCTGGGCGAAGGCGAACTGCTCGAGCGCACCGTTGCGGAGGTCGGCCACGGAGAGGTCGGTGCCGTTGCTCGAGAGGTTGACCAGCGGCACGCCTGCCAGGTACTGCTTGTGGTCGACGAGCGCCTGGGTGACCCGATTCCACCCGATATTCTGCGGCCGTTTGGCGTCGTAGCCCTGGCCGCCGAATTCGAGGCGCCATTTCGGCGCGATCTCCATGTCGAACGAGACCTGCGCAAGCGTCGACTTGCTGTAGATGCCCTTGTAGTAGCTGTTCGAGTTCTCGCCTTGCACGAATGCGTAGAGTCCGGCGCGGCGCCCGTTGACGGTGAACGGCACTCCCACTTCGGCGCTCACAATCTTCTGGTCGTAGCTGCCGTAGGTCGCCGTCACCTTGCCGAGGGGGTTGGCCATCCACTTGGCGCTCGTGCTGCGGGTGGTCTTGGGAAAGAAGTTGAGAAACCCGCCGATCTTCCCGCCGCCATAGATGGGCGACGGCGGGCCCTTTACGATCTCGATGTGATCGGTCGCCGCCACCGGCGTGGCGTAGTTCCCGCGATTCTCGACGCGGCGAAAGCCGCGGAAGAAGTTGTCTCCCGGTTCGCCGCGCACGAAGAGACTGCCGGGCACGCCGAAATAGCTGCCGGTGAAACTGCCAGGCGCGACGGTGACGAGATCGTTGACCGTACGCACGTCGTAGCGCGCCATGTGGTCGGCCTCGATGACCGACACCGACCGCGGAATCTCCGCCAGTGATTTGTCGAATCCGAACAGGCTTCCGGTCTGACGATTCGGCACGATGGCGAAGCGGTCGATGCTGGCGTCGACCTGCACCGTGTCGGTGAGAGCGGCAACACCCAGCACGGCGTCGAGGGTCACGGGAGTCGCGCCGATGACGACATCGGCTTTTTCGTAGGACGCGAATCCGGGAAGCACCGCGCGAAGCGTATATTCACCCGCCGGGAGCCCGGTGAACTCGTAACGTCCATCCCCGCCGGTGACGGTGGAGCTCTCGGTCCCTGATTTCTTCTCGACCAGATCTACGGTTGCGCCAGGCAGCGCGCCGCCGCTGGGATCGCGCAGCGCGCCGGATATGGAACCGGCGGGGGCCTGTGCGTAGGCGGCTATGGGTGAGAGACAGAGAACGAATAGCGCGACGGACAGCATGCGAAGCATGCAGAACCTCCAGTTGGAATAGCCAGGAAGATAAATGCCGCCAGGTAGGTCCAGCGCACTGGCTCTACAGCAACGGTCGTTCCCTCGGTAGGTGGCGGGACCGAGCGAACCTAATGTTCTGCGTTACAAGTGGTTAGGTGTGATGAGAGCAGCGTGACGCGCGATGCCTCGAGTAGGACATGTCTGTAGTAACCGCAGAATGTCCAGACGTGCTTGTAGGTCTAGGGCCGATGGCCGACAGAGGCAAAGGCTGGTGTCGCGGAGTGCGTGCGTCAGGAACTGCCCGCCTCGGTGTCACAGGAGAGTACGACGAACAGGAGTGTAGGAATCTGTTTCTGCCCCGACAACATTGGCGCGAGCGCTGGACGCTTACGCGGGTGTCACGGCAGGGTGATCGGCGCCGACGGCGAGTGATGCCCGATTCCGGCCGACCCACAAGATGGCCACGGCCCCCATCGCGGAAAGACCCACCAGAGGCAGCAGCGCGAGGGCGAAACTGCCGGTCGCATCCTTGATGAAGCCCACGGCATAGGTGGTCCCGAACCCGGCCAGGTTGCTGAGTGCGTTGATTTGCGCGAGACCCGCAGCGGCCGATCCGGCAGACAGCCATTCGGTCGAGAGCGCCCAGACCGGGCCTTTCCCCGCGTAGATGCCGATGACCGCGAGGCTCAGAATGACGACGATTGAGAACAGCGAATCGAAGACGAGCGCTGACGCCAGGCTGACAGCGGTGAGCATCAGCGGCAGGGCGGCATGCCAGATGCGCTCGCCGGTCCGGTCGGATCGCTGGCCGACCCAGATCATGATCACCGACGCGAGCGCGAACGGGATGGAGTTGAGCAGCCCCGTCTGCATGTTCGTCAGGTCGTACGACTGGATGATTTGCGGCTGCCACAGCTGAAGCCCGCTGCTGACCGCCGTGCTTCCGGCCAGCGCCACGGCCAGGAGGAGCACGTCCTTGTTGCAGAGCACACGCCAGAGACTCATCTCGCCGACCGGCCTCTGACGGCCCCTGTCCGCCTCGAGACGTGCGCGCAGCCACATCCGTTCGTCGGGCCGCAGCCACGTCGCGTCACGTGGGCCGTCACTCAACACCACGAGGCACATGAGACCGAGCACGACCGCGGGCACAGCCTCGAGAATGAACATCCACTGCCATCCGCGAAGACCCATCCATCCGTCGGTCCCGACGAGGAGCGCGGCGGAAATCGGCGAACCGAGAAAGCTGGAAACGGGAATCGCAACCGTGAACCACCCGATGATGCGGCCTCGGTACTCGGCGGGAAACCAGTACGTGATGTAGAGAATGACGCCGGGAAAAAAACCCGCTTCTGCCGCACCGAGGAGGAACCGAATGACATACAGCGACGTCGGGCCTGTCACCAGCGCCATGGCGCCGGCGAAAATGCCCCACGTGAGCATGATCCGCGCTATCCAGCGGCGCGCCCCGACCCGCGCGAGCAGCAGATTGCTCGGCACCTCGCACAGGAAGTACGACAGAAAGAAGATGCCGCCGCCGAACCCGAAGGCCGTGGGTGACAGGTGCAAATCCCCAACCATATCCAGCGCCGCGAACCCGAGGTTGACGCGATCCACGAACGATACGAAGTAGCAGATCATCAGGAACGGGACGATGCGCAGGGCAACCTTCCGGATCGTGCGCGCCTCGAGGGTGTGTTCGCGCATCAGGCTGGCGTGCATTGTGGCAGTCTCGAGCGAGGATTCTATAATTCCGCGCACGAGGCCGGCGCAGGTGTAGAGTAGTCGTCGCAAAACAGCTGGGAGGTTGTGATGAAACGCACAATGGTCATCGCTCTGAGTGTGCTGGCGATATCCACCTACGCGCTCGCGCAGGGTGGCCGTGGCACGCCGGCGCCGCCACCGCCGCTCGAACCGGGAGTCTCGCAGGCCGACGTCGACAAGCCGCTGCTCGCGGCCCCGCCCCAGCTCCGCGATCAGGCGACGGTGATCCGCTGGAAATCCGACTTCACCTACGACACGCTGCGGAAGGGCACCAACCGGATGGTGTGCTACGACCGCTCGGGCCGGCCGCTGCATCCGGCGTTCTCGATCGAGTGCACCAGCATCGCCAATCTCGATCGCGCCGCGCAGAACCTGAAGCTCGAAGCCGTGGGCGATCGCGCCAAGGCCAACGCGCTGCTCGACGCCGCGGAAAAAGACGGCACCCGCGCGAAGCCGGAGTTTGGCTCAGTCTGGTATCACCTCGAAGGACCCGACCAGGCGACCGCGCGGCCGCACATGACCATCGCCGTGCCGTTCGCGACGACTCAGTCGCTGGGATTGCCCGACAACAATCGACAGGGCGGCGTGTGGATCATGAATGCCGGCACGTCGACCGCGCACCTCATGACGCCAGGAGAATAGCGGAGCGCGATCGGTGGGGCGGCGTCCGCGCCGCCCCTGTCCTCAATAAGCCATGAAGCACCTGATCATCGGTTGTCTCGCGCTGGCGTCGCTCTCGGCCGTCCAGAGCACGCAGACGTTCACCGGCACCATCACGGACGACATGTGCGCGGGCGTCGGCCACGAGCGCATGCGGATGGGGCCGACCGATCCCGAGTGCGTGACCGCCTGCATCATGTATCACGCGTCCAAGTACGTCCTCGAGGACGGATCCACCGTGTACATGCTCAGCAACCAGACGCTTCCTGCCGCCTTCCCCGCAGAGAAGGTGACGGTCGTCGGCATCCTGGACGCGAAGACCCGTACGATCCAGGTCGAGTCGATCACCGCGGCGAAGTGACGCCGGGAAAAACCGCCAGCTGATACGTGCCCGGCGAGAGCATCGTCGCGTAGCCTTCCGCAACCAGTGCGCGATTGCCGCGCCCGGCCTCCGGCCGCGACAGCCCGGCGACGCGCGCGAGCTCGCCGCGAACGGTCAATCCGGCACCGGTCAGAAAACAGCGCGCAATCTCGCGTAACGCGGCGTCGCGACTGACGCGGCGTCGCAGCGGTTCAGGAAACCGTCCGATCCCCAGCGTCCAGACATACGTGAACTTCGGCACGTAGTACACCGCACTCGGGACGACGATCATGGCGGCCTGGAGCTCGTCGATCGCCCGGGTGAATGTCGCGCGGTCGCGCACGCCCGATTCATCGCGCAGATCGCCGGTGCTCATCTCCCATTCCCTGCGGAGCACTTTCAGGACGGCTTGCGCACTGCGGCTCAGGCGCCGCGACTCCTCGGATCTGCGGACGCCCCACAGGGCGTGAAAGTAGGGAATCATGCGCGGCGCCAGGAACGTGGTTCGGCCGCGCGAGAGCTTGGCGTAGTACACCTTGCCTCGCAGCACCAGTTCGTCCTTGAGCCGCCAGGTGAGCGAGGACTCCGGATCGGTCTGGACGTTGCGTGGCATCACCGCATCGCGCCGTCCGCAGACCGCGACGTAGAGCGAGGGCCCAGGGCGGCGCGCGTCGGACATGCAGGCGGTGAAGCCCACCTGCTCGATGAAACGCTCGGCCTCGAACGCGGTCTCGATCTGGCGCGCCCCTTCACGGCGCCAGCCCTCGTCACGGTAGTCCTCGATGTCCGCCGGAATCGGCGGTTTTGGTCTCATTCGTAACGATTTTCGCCGAAATCCGTCGCCTTACCCGGACCGGCGCCGTCGCCCGGGCGCCTAATCTCCCTGCCTCCTCCGGCCGAAAAAACCATGTGGGAGCGCAGACATGGGCCTGAAGGAATTCGTCAAGGGCGAGCTGATCGAGATCATCGAGTTCAGCGATGACTCACGCGACACGCTCGCGTACCGGTTTCCCGACGAGGACCGCGAGATCAAGCGCGGCGCGCAGCTGATCGTCCGCGAATCGCAGGCGGCGCAGTTCGTCTACCTCGGGCAGTTCGGCGATCTCTTCCAGCCGGGGAAGCACCGGCTCACGACCGACAACCTTCCGGTGCTCGCGACGCTCAAGGGCTGGAAGTACGGCTTCGAGTCGCCGTTCAAGGCCGACGTGTACTTCGTCACGACCCGGTTGTTCGCCGGCAACAAGTGGGGCACCTCGAACCCGGTGATGATGCGCGACGAGCATTTCGGCGTGGTGCGGCTGCGTGCCTTCGGCACCTACGACTTCCGCGTCACCAACGTCGCGCGGTTCCTGAAGGAAGTGGCGGGCACCGACGGGCATCTCCGGGTTGACGAGTTCGCCGAGGTGATGCGGTCGCGGATCGTCAGCGTCTTCAGCGACGCGCTGGCCGCCAGCCGGGTCGCGGCGCTCGACGTCGCCGGCCGCTACAAGGAGCTGGGCGACGCGCTGCTGCCGCTGATCAACCCGGCGCTCCAGGCCCGCTACGGCGTCGAGCTCTCCGCCTTCGTCGTCGAGAACGTCTCCGTGCCGGCCGAAGTGGAACAGGCGATCGACAAGCGCGCCGGGATGGCCGCCGTCGGCAACCTCAACGACTTCGTGAAGTACCAGATGGCCCAGGGCTTTGCCACCGGTGGGTCGGGCGCCGCGGCGCTCGGCGCCGAAATGGCAGTGGGCCTGGCGATGGCGCAGCAGATGCTGCAGCAGCCGGGAACTGGAGGGGTGGGTGCAGGCGTGCCCGAGACCCTGAGCCCGGCGGAGGCGGCGGCGCTGCTGCGCGTCAGCGAGGCCGACGTGATCGCCAGCCTCGAAGCCGGCGACCTCAAGGGCCGGAAAATCGGGTCGCAGTGGCGCGTCACCCGCGCGCAGCTGGCCCAGTTCCTTCAGTAGTCCGCGTCGGTCATCGCTTTCTTCAGCTGCTCGAGCACCTGCTCGGCGTGCGGCAGGTCCAAGATCGAGAGCGGTGAGCCGCAGTGGCCGCACGCTGATCCCCGGGCCAGGTCTACCGGCCCGCCGCAGTTGGCGCAGTTGACGGTCTGCACCTGCTGCCGGAGCTGCTCCAGCTGGTCGTGCGACAGCGGCCGCACGAAATCCTTCTCACGCAGAAAATTGAAGAAGGTCGTGAACCGCCCGTGGCCGTGCGGGCAGCGGAAGTAGCCGAACCGCGTATTGCGCTGCATGTCGTGGGTCTCGACGAGCTGCGAACGGCAGCGCGGACATTTCAGGACCCGACCGATCGCTCCGCTCCGGCGAGGGAGCGCTTCGGCGATCACCGAAAACAGTTTCAGCGTGGAGGCGGGGGACAGGCGCGGGCTTTCGTTGGTGTCGAACCAGAAGGCCTGGCACGCCTCGCAGCAATCGATCTCGAGGCGCGCCGCCAGCCGGCCGTCCAGCACGTGGACGGTCGTCGCCTGTTCGCAGCTGGGGCAGTTCAATCGGCTGCGGGCGTCAGGCCACCGCCTCGGCCAGCACGACAGTGCCGACCAGGCCAGCGAGCTGCGCCGCCAGGATCGCCGCGAAGGCGCGCACCGTGTCCTCCTGCTCGCCGCCGTTCTGCACTTCGATCGCGAGCACGCCCACACACCCCGAGGGCCCGAGCAGCGGCGCCGCCAGCGCGCCGGTCATTCCCTCTCCGCCTCTCACCACGCAGGTCTCGCGCGAGCGGAATGCCGCGGCAACTGCATTGGCGGCATCGGCGGGGACCGTGGGCAACTGCGCGATCAGGGCGTCGGAATAGCCATCGGCCAGCGACGCCCTCAGGGTGGAGGCTACCGGGTCCCACGACCACACGATCACGCCGACCGCATCGAGCATCCGCGACGCCTCCGCGAGCAGCGCCCGTAGTCCGCGGGTGTCCGAAAGACGCGCCAGCCTGGTGCACAGGCCGGAAATGGCCACGAAATCGAGCTGTGGACGGGCGGCCGGCTCCTCGGCCCTCTCCTCGATCCGCTCCTCGGTCTCGGTAACCTCTTCGACCATTTCAAGGATCGTCTCGGCCGTCTCCTCGGCTACCAGCGGCGGGTAGGGGTCGACGGTCGCGGCAGCCACGATGGGTGCCGACACCGGTTCGCTGCGCGAACTGCGCCGGAGCAGCGCGGAGACGGCCGTAATCGGCGAGGTCAGAAGGAGCCTGCCCGGTATTGGGGTGTCTGCCGGGTCGGCTTCGACCGGCTCGGGATAACGCTCGAGGAACTCGGCGACGACGCGCTCGGGATCGAGGCCGATGGCGCGGGCATAGGCACGCACATAGGCCCGGCGGAACAGGCCCCCCGGCCACCAGGAGAGATCGTCGTGCTCCAGCCCTTCGAGCAGCGAAATCTTGATCTTTGTGTCTTCGGCGATCGTCGTGAGCGACACTTCTTTTCGCTCGCGCTCCGCGCGAAGGCGAGCGCCAAAACTTGGAACCATGTGTGTACACCTCGCGGGCCGCAATGAGACGGCTGCCAGCGACAGGCTGGACGTTATTGAACGTAAACCGCGGAACTCATGGCGCTGAGGGAAGGCACCGCGCAACCCCGAGCGGGCGAGGTTGCCCCGCGCGGTGTGGCCATGAACCACTGGAGAGTAGCAACATGCGCAGGACGGTTCAAGACTTATCGTCACCGCGCTGCCGGAAATGCATAGTCCGCCCTCCGGCGCCGCCCTAGAGTACCCGCCGGTCATGACGTCCGATCAGCCAAAGGTGCTCATTGTCGACGACCAGCCGCGCAACCTCGACGCGCTCGAGGCGATGCTGGAGCCGCTCGATTGCGTCCTCGTGCGCGCCGAGTCGGCGGACGCTGCGCTCCTGAGCCTGCTCAAGCACGACTTCGCGGTCATGGTCCTCGATATCCGGATGCCGGAGATGAGCGGCATCGAGCTGGCGAAGTTAATCAAGCAGCGCAAACGCTCGCAGGACGTGCCGCTGCTGTTCATGACGGCGCACATGCTTGACGAAACCGACGCTCTTCAAGGCTACGGTGTCGGCGCGGTCGATTACCTGAGCAAGCCGGTCAATGCCGACATCCTGCGTTCGAAGGTCGGCGTGTTCATCGACCTGTTTCGTCACGCCCGGGCATTGACCGCGTTGAACGGCACGCTCGAGCGGGAAGTCAGGGAGCGCGAGCGGGTGCAGCACGATCTCGAGGCGGCGAATCGGCAGCTCCACGCCAACGAGGATCGCCTGGCCTTTCTCCTTCGGCTCAACGACGGACTTCGGCCCCTGGGTGATCCGGGTGAAGTCCAGGAGACCGCCGCACGACTGCTCGGGCAGCACCTCGGCGCGACCCGGGCTGGCTACGCGGAATTCGACGGGGTCGAGTACACCATTCGCCACGAGTACGTTCACGGGGTCCCGCCGCTCGCCGGGCAACGGTCGTCCATCATGGTCAGCGATCAGTTGCGCCAGCGGCTCGAGCGCGGCGAGACCGTCGTCGTCAACGACGTGGCAACGGATCCGCGGCTGAGCGACGCCGATCGGGCTTCACTGCGCGGCCGCCAGATCGCGGCCCTGGTCGGCACGACGTTGTTCAAAGACGGGCGAATGATTGCGGCCTTCGGCGCCAATCACGTCGCGCCGCGGGTCTGGACGGCGTCAGAGGTCGAACTGGTGCGCGACGTCGGCGAACGCACCTGGGACGCCATCGAGCGCACCCGCGCTGCGGCGGAGCTCCGCGCACAAAAACAGCGGCTCCGTATCGCGCTTGAAGCGTCGGCCGGGGGCTCCTGGACATGGACCGCGGGCAGTCCCCTCATCGACTGGGACAAACGGTTCTGTTCGCTCTACGGTTTCGCGCCCGATGACCCGCCCACGCGCGATGCGTGGCTGGCGCGGGTGCACGAAGACGATCGCGAGCGGTTGCGCGCCCTGAGCGACGAGTTGTGGACGTCGAGAACGAAGGGCTCGTGGGAAATCACGTTCCGGATCGTGCGTCCCGACGGTACGGAGGCGTGGATTCAGAGTCGCGGGCGCGTCGACCGCGACGCGGACGGCAGGGTCACGCGGATCACCGGGCTCGATTTCGACTTCAGCCAGCACCACCGGACGGAGGAAGCGCTGCAGGCGCGCCGCGAGGAGGAACACGATCGCGTGCTGCGGACGCTGCTCGAAACAGCCACACAGGGGATCGTATCGGTGGACGAGCATGGCCTGGTCGTCACCGCGAATCACGCGTTCGAAGACATGTTCGGCTGGATGGAGGGCGACCTGATCGGCCGCCAGATCGAGCCGCTGATGCCGTTGGCGTTTGGCGACGGGGATCGCCGGCGCGGCGGCCTGCACCTTGTCGGGGTATGCAGCAACGGCGCGACGTTTCCAATCGAAGTCAGCATGAACCGCGTTCCCACGCCCGGCGGCAGGCGGACATTTGCGTTCGTGACCGACATCACTGAACGGCAGCGCGCGGCGTCGGCGCTGCAGGAGCGTACCGCGGAACTCGAGGACCGAACGACCCAACTGAGCCGGATGGCCTCGGATCTGACGCTGGCCGAGCAGCACGCGCGCGAGCAGATCGCCAAAACGCTGCACGACGGCCTTCAGCAGCAGCTGGTCATTGCCGCATTGAATGTCGAGCAGCAGCTGAAGCGCGACAGCGACCGCGGCCTCGCAGCGAGCGAGCTGCTGACCGAGGCCCGGCACCAGCTCGAGGAAGCGATCGCCGCGGCCCGGTCGCTGAACTTCGAGCTGTTTCCTCCCGTGCTGCAGCGTTCCGGGCTGCCCGCGGCGCTGTCATGGCTGGCAGACTGGATGCACGACAAGTACAAACTGGAAGTCCGGGCGTCGCCGACCCTCGGGCCGATTCCGCGCGGAAAGACGTGCGCACACTCCTGTTTGAGTCGGTCAGAGAGCTCCTGTTCAATGCCGTGAAGCACGCCCAAGCGGATCGCGTCACGCTGGAGCTGACGCTCGACGCCGCAGATCAGTTGTGCATCACCGTGTCGGATCAGGGCATCGGGTTCGATCCGGCGGGTCTCGACTACCGATCGAAGGGGGAGCAGGTGGGGTGGGGGCTGTTCAGCATCCGCGAACGGCTCACGCTGCTCGGCGGCCGCTTCGACATCGACAGCGCACCCGGCAAGGGGACCCGTATGCGGCTGATCGCGCCGCGCGGCATCGCGCAAAGCGTGGCGGTGGAGCCGACGGTGTCGATCTTCGCACCGACTGGCGCAGCGCCCTCAGGCGATCACGCCCGGGTGTCCGCGCGCGCCCTCCGGATTGTCATCGCCGACGATCACGCCGGGGTGCGCAGCGCCTTCCGCGACATGCTCGAACAGCCGCCCAAGCTCTCGGTTGTGGGCGAGGCGTGCGACGGCCTGGAGGCGATCGCCCAGGCGCACGCGCTGCGGCCTGACGTCATCCTGATGGACCTCTCGATGCCGCACATGGACGGCATCGAAGCAACCATGCGCATCCGCGCCGAGCTCCCCGACATCCAGATTCTCGGGCTGTCGATGCAGCCCCGCAGCACGGCTGCCGAAGCGATGGAGAAGGCGGGAGCAGCCGGCTTTTTCGTCAAGGGCATCGACATGCAGCGCTGATCGAGCACCTGCTGGCCATCCAGGCGTTCCGAAGCACGGGTAAACGCCAGCGTCGTCAGGCCCAATCGTCGCCGAGTCTGGCCGCGGACGGTCGTGGCCGGGCTGTGAAGGTAGGGGTTCGGAGACCTGGTGGGAGAAAACCGTAGCCGGAGACCTTACGGTCTCCAGCTACCAATCCTCACCGCCGACTATTTCGCGGGCGGCGGAGGGGCGTTCTTCTGCTCGGCCATCAACCGATTCCAGTTCATCTGCATGTCGTCGACCCACTTCTTGTAGCCAGCGGGATCGATGTATGGGTTCGGGTTGGCGCTCTTCTGCGCCCGCGCGTACTTCCCGGCGGGATCGTAGAACCATGCATGCGAGGCGAGGAACACGTCGGCCGGCAGCGAGCGGTAGATCTTGATGCTCTTGGCGAAATCCTCGGCAATCTCGGGATAGTTCCGGTTGCCGACCAGCCGCGCATCCTCCTGGAGGCCGCCGCAGGCGATCACGACATTCAAATTCTTCCCGCCATCCTGCACCGTGGTCGTCCAGGTCGTGCAGCCGCGGGTGTGGCCCGGCGTCAGGTGCGCGGTCAGCGTCGTGCCGCCGAGCGTCACCGTCTCGCCGTCCTTGATGGTGCGGTCCACCGGCTGCACTTTGCCGGTCGGCGACTTGAGGGCCTTATAGGCCATCACGTCCTGCTCCATGACCACCACCTGCGCCCCGCCGGTCATTTCCTTGAGCGCCGCGTTGCCCGACATGTGATCGGCATGCGCGTGGCTGCCCAGGATGATCTTGACGTCGGTCATCTTGAAGCCAAGCTTTTCCACCGCGTCCTTGAGCAGCGGCAGCGTTTCCTCGAAGTTCGAGTTGACCAGGATGTGACCCTGGGGCGTCGTGAACAGGAACGAGTTCAGCGTCCCGGTGCCGACCGAATACACGTTCGCGATCACCTTGTGTGAGGGGAACGCGACCCGATCCTGGGTCCGATCCTCGACCGTTTGCGCCGGCGCCAGCGACGGCAGGACGGCCAGGCCGGCGATGAGCATCAACGTGCGCAGTGTGTTCGAAGCATTCATGCGTAAGCTCCTGAATTTGCAGACAGTTGTAGACCGGACGCTATAGCACGCCCCGCCGGGTGTCAAGGCCACCGGCGGCCTATTCAGGCACCCGCGTTGCAGGAATCCGCCCTGCGATGTCGGCGACGCTCCCCCGCGTTCGCCCCGGCGAGCCGTTTCCTCTTGGCGCCACGTGGGACGGCCGGGGCACCAATTTCTCGATCTTCTCCGAGGTGGCCACCCGGGTTGAGCTTTGCCTGTTCGACGCGCAGGGCCACCAGACGTCCGTGGACCTGCCCGAGCGCACCGCGTTCTGCTGGCACGGCTACCTCCGCGGCGTCGGCCCCGGCCAGCGCTACGGCTTCCGCGTCCACGGACCGTGGGAACCGGCACAGGGACATCGCTGCAACCCGGCGAAGCTGCTGATCGATCCGTACGCCAGGGCGATCGCCGGAGACATCCGCTGGGACCCGGTCGTCTTTCCCTACCCGCTCGGCGGCGACGATCTCGCGCGCGACGACCGCGACAGCGCGCCCAACATGCCGAAGTCGATCGTCATCGACAACGAGTTCGACTGGCAGGGCGACCGGCCGCTGCGCCGCGGCCTTCACGAGACCGTCATCTACGAGGTCCACGTCAAAGGGTTCACGAAGCGTCATCCCGGCGTGCCCGAACATCTGCGTGGCACGTTCGCCGGCGTGGCGTATCCGTCATCCATCGAGCACCTGAAGTCGCTCGGGGTGACAGCGGTGGAGCTGCTGCCGATCCACCAGTTCGTGCACGAGAGCCATCAGATCGACAAGGGACTGCGCAACTACTGGGGATATCACTCGTACGGGTTTTTCGCGCCCCATGGCGAGTACTCGTCCGGCGGCGACGGCGGCGAGCAGGTCCGCGAGTTCAAGGGGATGGTGAAGCTGCTGCATTCCGCCGGCCTCGAAGTGATCCTCGACGTCGTCTACAACCACACCGGCGAGGGCAATCACCTGGGGCCGATGCTGTGCCTGAAAGGGATCGACAACCGCGCCTACTACCGGACTGTCGATGGCGACGAGCGCTTCTACCTGGACTACACCGGCACCGGCAACAGCCTGAACATGCGGCATCCCCATGCCCTCATGCTGGTCATGGACTCGCTTCGCTACTGGGTGCAGGAGATGCACGTCGACGGGTTCCGTTTCGACCTCGCCTCGACGCTGGCGCGCGAGCTGTACGACGTGGACCGGCTGTCGGCGTTCTTCGACATCATTCACCAGGACCCGACGCTCAGCGGCGTGAAGCTGATTGCCGAGCCATGGGACATCGGCGAGGGCGGCTACCAGGTGGGTAATTTCCCGGTCCGCTGGTGTGAGTGGAACGGCAAGTACCGCGACACCGTCCGCGACTACTGGCGCGGCGAGGGGGGCGGGCTCGGCGAGTTTGCCAGCCGGTTCACCGGCAGCGCCGACCTCTACGAAGACGACGGGCGGAAGCCGTATGCGAGCGTGAACTTCGTGACCGCGCACGACGGTTTCACGCTGCGCGACCTGGTGTCGTACAACGAGAAACACAACGAGGCGAACGGCGAGGGGAACAACGACGGCGAGAGCCACAACCGCTCGTGGAACGGCGGCGCCGAGGGGCCGACCGATGATCCGGCGATCAACGAGCTGCGCAGCCGCCAGCAGCGCAACTTCCTGACGACGGTGCTGTTGTCGCAGGGCATCCCGATGATTCTCGGCGGCGACGAGCTCGGGCGGACGCAGCAGGGGAACAACAACGCCTACTGCCAGGACAACGAGATCTCGTGGTTCGACTGGGAACACGTTGACCGTGACCTGCTGGCGTTCACGCGTCGTCTCGTGCAGCTGCAGGCGGCGCATCCGGTGTTTCGCCGCCGCCGCTGGTTCAAGGGCCGCCCGGTGCGCGGCGCCGGCGTGAGCGACATCGCCTGGTTCCGTCCCGACGGCGGCGAGATGTCAGAGGAAGACTGGCAACAGCCGCACGCGAAATCGTTCGGCGTGTTTCTCAACGGCGACGCGCTGCGCGATCGCGATGACGACGGCAAACCGATCCGCGACGACAGCTTCCTGCTGCTTTTCAATGCGCATCACGAGGCGCTGACGTTCACGACGCCGGCTGAAAAGTTCGGGGTGCGGTGGAAGGTGGAGATGGATACGGCCGGGACTCACGAATCGGCGAGCGTGGCCGGCGACGCGCCGCTGGAGGTGGCCGCCCGATCGGTCGTCGTCTTATCGCGGCCGCGAACCTAGGCGCCGCGGGCTGCTTCTGTACTGTTCGAATCCAAATCCATCCGAGGGACGCTCCAGGCGCTCGATGTACATCTGGGGCGCCCCGCGGCGGGACGGACTGCCGGTGACGACCAGGCGATCCCCGGTCTTGATCGTCCCGTCGTTCACGCCAATCGATTCCAGTTCGCGGCGGTTGTCCATCTCGAGCCGCCACGTCTGCGACGTCCGTGAATCGCGCAGGTCGAGGTAGGGATGAGGGCTGACGAAGCGGTACTCGGTGACGACGCCGTCGATCGTGACCGGGCGGGTGCTGTCGTACATCCCGGCAATCGAATGATGCGCGTGCAGGGGCGCCGCAGCGAGCAGCACGAACGCCAATACGGCCTTCATCAGCCAGACGATACCATTCCGGGGGGGATCTGGCGTAGACTTCCCGCCGGGTAATCCCGTTTTCCGGGCATTGCGCCCAGCAGGAGGGTCCATGAATCGTTGTATGACCTCGGCGGTTGGTTTCCTCGTCGCGCTGGGCATGATCGCCACCGTGTCCGCGCAGCAAGCCGCCCAGGGCGGGCGCGGCGGCGGCGGTGGACAGGGTGCCGCGCGCCCGGCGCCAGTCCCGGCGGCGCTCGTCATGAACGTGACATTTCAGCCGGCCGTGCCCGGAAAGACCGAGCAGGTGGCGTTCGTGCAGGCGAACATCGCCAATGCGGATATCGAACTCAAACAGTACGGGTCCGGTAGCCAGGTGTTGACGAACGCGGGGAACCCCGCCCAGTTCATTCCGTTCAGCCTGTGGACCGGCGAAACCACCGGCCCGTTCGCGCTGACGTTCCGCAGCAAAACGAACGCCCTCGACCTGACGGGCGGCGCCAAGATTCGATGGGCCACGAAGACCTCCGGCTTCCACTCGGTGCAGCCGGTCGTGAAGCTCGTGGATGGCAGCATGTTCATCGGCGACGTGATGAGCCAGAACGTGGCCGCCATGATGATCACCGAATTCCCGGTCGGCACCGTCCGCTGGATGAAGCTCGATCCGATGCGCGTGGTCACGATGAGCAGCCCGGGCGGCACGTTCAATCAGATCTGGGCGGCCCCGGACCTGAGCAAGGTCGATGAAGTCGGCATCGCCGATCTGATTCCCGGCAGCGGCCACGGCACGGGCGGATGGGTCCACGTCGGTTCGCTCGAGGTGTACGGCAAGGCAGTCCCACGCGGGGCGGCCACGGCCAGTCGCTAATCCATAGATCAAGGCAGGGGGCGAATGATTCCGCTGACACGCGCAGTGTTCGCCCTTGGCCTCCTTTTTTCTCCCCTTGCCGTGTCTGATCTCGCTCCGACCGGCACCCTGAGAGCGACCTTCATCGGCAACAATCCAGTTCAAGGGCGTGTCGAGACCGGCGGGGCGATCACGGGGCCGTGTCCCGACCTCGTGCGCGAATTCGGCCGCCGCAGCGGCGTGCCGGTCGTCGTCACGCCGCTTGCCGACGCCAACCTGGTGCTCGAGAGCGTCGCGACCGGCAAGGCCGACATCGGCTGCCTCGCGATCGAGGCGGCGCGCGCCACGCAGGTGGATTTCTCGCTGCCGTATCTCAACATGGGCAGCGCCTACGCCGTGCGCGCCGATTCGCCAATCAAGACATCCGCAGATATCGATCGCGCCGGCATCACGGTCGGCGCGGTCAGCACCCAGAGCCAGGGCGTATGGGTGCGTGAACATCTCAAGGTGGCAAAGGTGAACGCCCTTCCCGTGGTGCCGCCGAACGCCGAGCTGGCCGCGCTCCTCACCAAGGGTACGGTCGATGCGTTTGCCGCCAACCGCGCGCGGATGGAAGAACTTGCCGCGGGCTTCCCCGGCATCCGCGTGCTCCCCGATGACTTCATGGTGGTGGGCCAGGCGATCGCGGTGCCGAAGGGCAACCGCGCACGGATGGCCGAAGTGAACCGTCTTCTTTCCGAAGCGCGTGATTCGGGTTTCGTCAAAGCCTCAATCGATCGATCGAATATCCCGGGGGCCGTGGTCGCCCCCGCGCCAACCCGGTAAGGGAGGACTCATGAGTAAGTCAGCCACAGTCGCACTTGCGCTGATCGTCGGTCTCGCGGCGGGAATCCCGCTCGGCACCCGCGTGATGCCGCAACAGAGACCCGATGACGAGGGCGCGGAGATCTCGACTGCCTTTGCCGCGGTGCCGGGAGAAGTCGGCGCCGAGGACGTGTCGGGCCCGTACACGGCGGCCGATTGGCCGAAGAACCTGAGCACGCTGCCGGGCCACGAGAAGTGGACGTGGGGCGCCGCGCAGGGCATCTTCGCCGAGAGTCCGAATCGCGTGTACCTGCTCGGCCGCGGCGAGCTCCCGAACCTGCCCGAGCCCGAGACGACCAAGCTGCCGCAGCTCGGTGCGAGCCTGCAGTTCCCCGTCGGCGGCCTGCCGTGGCGCAGCGCGACGGCGACGGCGCTGCCGGGTTCCGGCGGCACCGGCCAGGATCCGGCGAAGGCGATGGAGAACTGGCGCGGTGACAAGCCGCCGTACCGCGAAATCGGCGTCGACGCCCGCTGGGAGCACTGCCTCGTCGTCGTCGACGCCCAGGGCAACATCATCGAGGAATGGACGCAGTGGGACAAGATCTTCAAGCGTCCGCACTCGGTCTACATCAGCCCGTTCGATCCCGAGAAGCACGTGTGGGTAGTGGACGATCACCAGCACGCGATCTACAAGTTCACCAACGACGGCAAGCAGCTGCTGCAGACGATCGGCACCGTTGGCGAGCCGGGGGCGGATGACAAGCACTTCAACCGTCCGACGTTCATGGCGTGGGGCCCGGATGCGAGCATCTACATCGCCGACGGCTACAACGGCACCCGCGCGGTGAAACTCGACAAGGACGGCAAGTTCCTGACCGCCTGGGGTGAGAAGGGCGAGGCGGGCGGCAACGAGACGCGTCCCGGCTACTGGAACAACGTGCACGGCATCGCCGTCGATCACGCCACGCGCCGCGTTTTCGTCAACGATCGCGGCAACCACCGCATCCAGATCTTCGACGAGAACGGCAAGTACCTCTCCGAATGGAGCATCAAGGTCCGGCCGTCGAGCCTGCACCTGATCCAGATCGGCGCCGACGGGATGCTGTGGACCTTCGATCGCAACACCCAGAAGCTGCTGAAGTACGACCTCGAAGGTCATCTCCAGTACGCGTGGGGCGCGGTCGGCGACTTCCCGGGCCTGCTGTGGGGCGTCCACGGTATGAGCGTGGACCAGGAGGGCAATCTCTACACCGCGTCGGTGGACTCGGGTCTTTTCCAGAAGTTCGTCCCGCGTCCGGGCGCGAACCCCGCTTACCTGATGAGCAAGGGGATCTACTCGGCCTGGCAATAGCCGCTTGGAAGTTGGGAGTTGGTCATTGGGAGTTCAACCCCAAGTCAACTCCCAACTCCCAACTCCCAACTCCCAACTCCCAAAGACCCAGCTACCTGGCGACCCAGCTACCTCGCAACTTCTGACGGTCCACTTCGTGACCGCGTAGAAATACCCTTCCAATCCGCCGTGTGTTCGTGATGTCGTCCAGCGGGTTCGCGTCGAGGACGACGAAGTCGGCGCTCTTGCCGGCGGCGACGGTACCCAGATCGGTCAGCCCGAGGATCTCCGCCGAGTTGCGCGTCGCCGAGACGAGGACCTGCGCCGGCGACATGCCCGCCGCCACCATGTTCTCGAGCTCGGCGTGCATCGTCCACCCCACGAATTGATCGCCGGTCTGGCCGCCGCCGTCGGTGCCGACGCCGATCTTCACGCCGGCGGCCGACAGCAATCGAACACCGCGTGCCAGGCGATCCCAGGCGCGGCGGTCGGCGTCTGACGCCGGCATGGCGAGCCGATCCTGGAGGCGCTTGATCTGCGCCGCGGAGACGGTCTCCTGTATCAGCGGGTGCGGCGGGTTGATCCAGGGCGCCGAGACGACGCGGCGAGGCGCGCTGAGCGCCAGCAGGATCGAGGTGTTGGGGTGCTGCTTGAACAGCGCCAGCAGTTCATCGTCGACGTCGCTGATCATGTGCGCGAACACGTCGATGCCCGCGCGCAGCAGCGCCTTGGCGTCGTCCGGTCCGGTTGCGTGCACGGCCACCCGCATCCCGTGCTTGTGCGCCTCGTCCAGGATCGCGCCGTAGAGGTCGGGCGTCAGCGTCTTGATCGTGCCGCCGCGCGTGTCGACCCACATCTTGATCAGCGGGACGTTGCGCTGCGCCAGCTCCTGCACGTCGGCACGGGCACCCTGCACCGTCGTCACGACATAGGCGGCATGCCGCATGTTGCCGGGGCTGATCTCCTCGAGCGGCGCCAGCCCGCGGCCGGCGGTCAGGAAGCGCGCGGCATTCGGATCCTTGCCGGCGCGCAGTTCCTCCCTGAGCTGGAAGGGGAGCTCGCCGAAATCGCTGCCCATCGCCTGGCTGGCCGCGACGCCGAAGTAGGCGAACCGGTGCATGTGGTCGAGGATGTTCTCGCGCGTGTAGTTCTGCGGCCCGCTGGTCAGGTCCTTCATGTAGCCGATGTGCGAGTGCGCATCGATCAACGCGGGAATCACTGTCTTGCCCGTCAGATCCACTCGGGCCGCACCCGCCGGCGCCTGCACCTCACCCTGCCGGCCGACGCGGCCGAACCGCCCGTTCTCGACCACGAACGCCGCGCGTTCAATCGCGGCGCCGCCGTCGCCGGTGATGAGCCGCGCGCCCTCGTACAGCACCGCCCGCGGTGCCTGGGCGGCAGCGGTCACCGATGTGGCAACGAGAAGAGCGACCAGCAGTCGTGAGATGTGCATGGCGGCTGCAGCTTATCGGCACTGACGGCGGACGACAAGAGCCGGAGGATTCGGACGCAACGTGAACCCGTTCCGTCCGTCCCCTCCGTGCATCCAGTCGGCAGACTATACTTTCCGGATGCGCCTGCTCGTGTCTGTCCTCGTAGCCGCGATTGCTTTGGTCGCGGTCCCGGACGCACAGACGAAGTATCCGAAGAACGTCGTGATGCTGACCACCCACTCCAGCCCGGGCGGCGGCAGCGACGTCTTTCTGCGCGAGATGGCGCCGTACCTTGCGCGCATCATGGGTGTGCGGATTGTCGTCGACAACCTCGCGGGCGGCAGCGGCGCCAAGGCAATGGCCGTGCTCTCGAAGGCCAAGCCGGACGGCGGGATGTTCTATGCGACGACGCCGACCTTCATCTACACGTCGCTCATGAGCCGGACCGCGGCCAGCTATCGCGACCTCGAGCCGATCGTCAACATCTTCTACGACCCGGAAGTGCTCTACACGGCATCGAACTCCCAGTTCAAGACGCTGCAGCAGGTGCTCGATCACGCGCGCACCGGCAAGGGCCGCTGGGGCGCAGCCAATCCCGCGTCGCTCGAGCGGCAGACGATGGAGCGGTTGAAGCAGCGGGCGAAAGTGGCGCCGGTCGTCGCGACGTTCGAGGGGGGCGGCGACATGCTGATCAACGTGTTGAACCACACGCTCGACATGGGGATCGGCGAGCTGCAGGAGATTCGTGCGCAGCTCGATTCCGGCCGCGTGCGCCTGCTCGCCGTTGTCGGCGATCAGCGTCTGACCCAGTTTCCAGACGTGAGGACGGCGAAGGAGCAGGGGATCGATCTGTCGGTGCGCAAGTTCCGAGGCATCGCCGGTCCCAAGGGCACCCCGCGCGAGGTGATTGCCGCATGGGAAGCGGCGGTGCCGAAGCTCCTTGCCGATCCGGCGTATCAGAAGATCTACATGAAGAACAACCTGCTGCCCGGTTTCGTCGCCCACACCGAGTACGTGAAGTTCATGAGCGACTTCGGCGCCCAGACCGAAGCGTTCCTCAAGGAGTCCGGCGTCATACGGTGACCCTTCGGCATGCTCAGGGTCACCCCGGGCGAAATCTGATCGGCGGAGTCGAGGGGTGAACCGGGACCTGGCGTTCGGCGCCGCCTGCCTGGCGCTCGCCGCTGGCTACTACGTGATGGCGGCGGCGATTCCCGAGAGCGCGCTGGCCGACGCCGTCGGTCCGCAGGGGCTGCCCAAGACCTACGCCTTCGTGCTGGCGGCCTTGTCGTCCGTACTCATTCTCAAATCCCTCAACCGCTCGAAGGGCGTCCTCGCAGCTCCGAAGCACGCGTCTCCGATTCTCCGCGTCGCCGGCATGCTGCTCATCGGCATCCTCTACCTGGCAGTTGTGCCCTGGCTGGGTTATGTCGTCGCGCTGGCCGGGCTGATCGCGGCGACGACGTATTACCAGGGAGGCGGGTTGAACGGACGCGTGGCGATTGTTGCGTTGTCGGGCGCGCTGTTCTTCTGGGTGCTGTTCGTCGCCGTGCTCGGCATCCCGCATCCGCCGGGCATCTGGCCCTCGCTCTTCTAGCCCGTGCTCCTGCTGTTTACGTCCATCGTGCCCGCGGCGTGCGCCGGCGTCGCGTGGGGCATCCTGGGGGGCGCGCTGCCCGGCATCTCGCCGTCGATCACGATGGCGCTGCTGCTGCCGCTGACCTACACCCTGGATCCCACTGTCGCGATCGTGATGCTCGCCTCCACGTATGTCGGTGCCGAGTACGGTGGGTCGATTCCAGCCATCCTGATCCGGACGCCCGGGACGAATGCCGCCGCCGCCACCGTCACCGACGGCTACGCGATGAAGCTCCAGGGCAGGGCCGGCGAGGCGCTGGGCATCTCGCTGTACTCGGGGTTCGTCGGCGGCCTGTTCGGCCTCGGCGTGCTGGTGCTGCTGGCCGAGCGGCTTTCGAGCGTCGCGCTTGCGTTCACGCCGCAGGCGTACTTCGCACTCGGGGTGCTCGGGCTCAGCGTGATCGCGTCGCTGTCGCGCGAGTCGCTGGTGAAAGGACTGATGGCCGGCGTCCTCGGCCTGATGATCTCGACGGTCGGCACCGATCCCGTGACCGGGCTCACCCGGTTCACCTTCGACAGCCCCGAGCTCCTGTCGGGGATCGCGCCGATCCTCGTCATGGTCGGACTGTTCGCGATCGGGGAACTGCTCGCGCAAACCGGCGAGCCGGCGTGGCAAGAGCGTGCGCGCATCGTCTTTCCCCGGCCGGCGATGTGGAAGCGCATTGCGCTGCCGCAGCTGATCGGATCAGTAATCGGGACGTTCGAGGGCGTGATGCCTGGCGGCGGCGGGGCGGTGTCGTCGTTCCTGGCCTACAACGAAGCGCGGCGCTGGTCGCGGCACAAGGAGGAGTTCGGCCACGGCTCGCCGGAAGGCATTGCCGCCCCCGAGGCCGCGAACAACACCGTC
>JADMIO011434990.1_pt1 | contig 36839 bp, 34 predicted proteins | sample 8958161 | NCBI WGS metagenome assembly JADMIO01 (sample SAMN16585339, study PRJNA669376) | soil metagenome | isolation source: Crop rotation soil | place: USA: Cullars Rotation, Alabama | collected 2011
CGCCCGACGGCACGCCGCTGACGCTCGCGGTGTCGCTGCGCTCGGGCGGAGTTTCTCGCGAGACGCAGACCCAGTGGCAGCACGACATGGATGCGATCGGCCTGCGGATGACCTATCGGATCACGCCGTTCCAGGATCTGATCAAGGACTTCCTGGCAGGCAAATACCAGGTCCTGTTCGGTGGTTTCGGCGGCAGCCCTTCAGGCTACGCGGTGTTGAGCCAGCTCGACAGCCGGCAGCCATCGAATCCGAACGTCTCGCGCTTCAAGCTGCCCGAGTATGACCGGCTGCTCGACCAGTTCGTGCAGAGCCGCGGACCTGCAGAACGGATCGCGGCCGCGCGCAAAATGAACGACATCGCATGGACGTATGCACCGGAGATCCCGACCATTTTCCGGATCGAAAGCGACTTCCTGCAGCCGTGGTTGAAGGGATTCAGTCCGCCGAAATTCCAGACGTATTGGAAGTATCTGGATATTGATCTCGCGCGGCAGGCTCGGAAGACAGCGAAATAGTCTGGGGCGCGGGGCATCGGTAACGACGGCAATCGTCCAGCGATTGCCGCAGCGGCCCCGATCGAACTTCCCCGCCCTTCACCCCCGCCGTCGAGCCACCATCCCGATCAGCGCCGACGTTCCGCGATGGCGTGCGCCTTCGCTCAGCTCCGCTTCATATTCACGCAGCTCGAGAATGTCGAGGTCGGCGAACGCCTCGCGCAGCATCGGCTCGGTGTAGAGGTGCGCGACTTCGGGCGATCCGCCGGTCTTGTACTCGAGTTGCTTCGGCGTGTAGCCCTGCAACACCAGCACGCCGCCCGGCTTCAGGCTTCCAACGATTCTTGCGAACAACTGCCGCCGCAGCGCAGGATCGGCGAACTGGATGAAGATCGCAACGACACCGTCGTAGGCATCGACCGGCCACGCGAAACTCTCGACATCGCTCACCGACAGGTTGACCGAAACGCCTTGCGCGGCCGCGAACCGCCGTGCCTTGTCGACGCCGACGTCGGAAATGTCGAATGCATCGACAGCACATCCGTGGCGCGCCAGCCACACGCTGTTGCGGCCTTCGCCGTCGGCCACCGACAGAACGCGATCGCCGGGCTTGAACAGATTCGTGTGCACCCGCAGCCACTCGTTCGGCTCGGTGCCGAAAAGAAACTCGTCGCCGGCATAGCGTCCGTTCCACGTGCCCTTGGGATCCTTGAAATGAGTCGAAGCAGTCATGGCGCAATGTTACGCGGTCGACGCAGCCGACAGCGCGCGCAGCTTCGCGTCGGACAGGTAGCCATAGCGATTGATCCAGGCGGGCCCGCGTTCCCGTGCGAGCGCCACGCGCGCTTCGACATCGGCCAGCGGTCCATAGCTGTGCGCGAATGCGATGACCGGCACGGCGCCGGCGGCGGCGCGCACGGTGTCGAGCTTGCGACGCTGCGCTTCGTGGCTGACCGGATGCGGCTCTTGCGCCTCCGGATACCGGAACTTCGACGGATCGGCCGGCGCGTCGATGAAGTCGAACAACGCACCAAACGCCAGCGCGACTGCATCGGCGTGCGGCCCGGTCATCGTTCCCACGAGGTCGCGCGTCCAGTAGCGGGCAATCATCGGCCAATGCATCGTGTAGAGCTTGATTCCGACCGCATCAGCAATGCCTTCGAGCTCGCGCAACGGAAAGCCGGACAGCGCCTCGAAGGGCGGCGGGAATGCCTGCGGCTCGAGACGACGCCTGGGCCCGCCGAGCGCATCGAGCGCGCCGCGGCAATGCGCCAATAGCGCCCGGGAGGCCGCGCGCTTCGCGGCGAACAGCGGCGCGAGCTCGCCCTGCGGGTCGAACAACGTACGCCAGGAAGGTTCGAGCGCGGCGCGCGCGCCTGCCCCTGTTTCACTCGCGCGCGACGCGGCGGCACGCGCTTCGGCGAGCCAGTCGAGCGTGGCCCGCGCCACCGCCGCAGGATCGGCGCCCTGCCCGCTCATCAGTGCCTGCGCCGCCGGATTGAAATCGAACAGCGCGCTCTTCAGGTCATACGGCGGGTACTCGGGCCAGTCGAGCCGGAATCCGACGACGGCCGGATAGCGGTCGGCGAGCTCGGCCAGCAGGGTCCCGACGTACGCGCGGACATGCGGGGACGCGAGGCTCGCATTGCGATCGACGCGCGCGTCGTGCCGCGCGCCATCCGGCCCGAGACATTGGTCATCTTCGGTGGCCCCGGAGAACTGCACCCGATAGCCGGGCGGGCTCGCCGCCATCACCTGCAGGTAGACGGCGATGCCGCGACGCGTTGCGGCTTCGATCATCCGGTCGAGCAGATCGGCGTGTGCGCGCGTCAGGTCGGCGGGCGGAGCGGGCTGGTAGCGCAGGCCCTGATAGCGCGCGCGCTCGTGGACGAACGCGGGCGCCGTCCGCACGAACAGCTCGCGCGCGCCGAAGAGATCGCGATCCAGCGGCCGCACCTTGCCGGCCTCGCCATCGGGCGGCGGCTCGCGCGCGCCTTCGCCCGCGGCGACGCGCTCGAGCAGATAAGGGCTGGTCACGATCGCGCGCGCCCCCAGCGACTCGATCCGATCGAGCACCGGATCGATTCCTTCATGCTGGAACCACTCCGGCATCACGGTGAGGCCGAGGGATACGGGAAGTGCAGGTAGTTGTGCGGAAGCGCTCATGTCGACTAGTCTATTCGCTTCGCCCACGAACCCGATTTGTCTACATGACCCTCGCTCCCCGCTCTCTGCTCGCGCTCATCCTGTCCACGATCGCATCGCTCGCGATGGCGCAGGACGTTTTCCCCAGCCGGCCGATCCGCTTGATCGTCCCGGTGGCCGCCGGCGGCGGAATCGACACCGCGTTCCGCGCGATCGCGCCCGCATGGGGCGAAGCGCTCGGGCAGCCGGTCGTTGTCGAGAACAAGCCGGGTGGAGGCCAGGTGCTCGGGACCGATGCCGTCGCCAAGTCGAAACCCGACGGTTACACTTTGCTCGCCGCCGGCGTGCCGATCGCATTCAACACGGCGCTCGGGCGCAAGCTGCCTTACGATGCGATCAAGGACCTGGCGCCGATCGCCGAGGTCGTCACGCAACCGCTGATCGTCGTCGTCAACCCGTCGGTGCCGGCGAAGAGCATGAAGGAACTGGTCGCGTTCGCGCAATCGCAATCGCTGCCACTCCAGTACACGACCGGCGGCATCGGCAGCTATGGACACCTGTGGTGGGAGATGGTCCGCGCCGATCTTCGCTTTCCGGGCCAGCATGTCCCCTACAACGGCATCGCGCCGGCGCTCAAGGACGTGATCGGCGGTCAGGTTCCGGTGCTCATCGATGCGATCGTACCGACCGGCGTGCAGGTGAAAGCGGGCACGGTGCGCGGCATCGCGATCGTTGCGCAGAAGCGCGCGAAGTCGGCACCGGACCTGCCGACACTGGCCGAGCAAGGCTACACCGGCCTCGACGCGGCGCCGTTCTACGGCGTGCTCGGGCCGGCGGGCATGGATCCGGCGATCGTGCGCAAGCTCAACGCGACGCTCGTTGCGGTGCTCAAGAGTCCGGCGGTTCGCGCGCAGCTCGAGGAACAGGGATTCGACATTATCGCCAGTACGCCGGAGGCTTACGCAATGCTGATCCGCGACGAGATCTCGCGCTGGAGCGGCGTTGTGCAACGTGCGGGGATCAAGGTCGAATAGGGCTCATTGGGGAGTTTTTGATTTCGAGGTCAGGTCAACCTCCCAAAGGGTTGCGCATCATACAAGTTAGAATTCCGAGTGACACATTGCCAAACCGTACGCAGCGCGGCCAGGAGCGCGCTCGTCTTGTCCACCCAGCCCTTTGAAAGTTGATTGATGTTCGGACGAAGCCGGTTGGCGATAAGCGTTGGCGCGGGCCTGACGATCGGCTTTCTGGCGCTGATAATGATCGTGGGCACCACCATCTGGCTGGTGGAACGCGGCAACAGCCTTTTCGAGCAATCGGCGTTGCAGCGCACGATCCGCATCACCGCAGTGGAGCTGCGCGATCATTTGCGCACCGCGGAGTCGAGCCAGCGCGGGTTTCTCCTGACCGGCAACGAGATTTATCTGGCCCCTTACGACACGGCCAAGACGCGGGCGCTGCAGGAGCTGGATGATCTGGGCCGGATGATTGCGCCCGATGCCCCCAACCGGGCCATGCTGCCAAGATTGTCGGAAGCGGTGGGCGAAAAAATCGCCGAGATGGACAACAGCATTGCGCTGAAAGGCGCCGGCCGCGATTCCGACGCCCTGGCATTGCTCCAGAGCAACCGCGGCAAGACGCTGATGGATGAGATCAATGTCTTCCTCTACGGCGCGATCTTGATCGCCGACGAGAACGGAACGCTCGACAGCGCAGAACAGCAACGCAACGCGTCGCTGCTGCGTTGGATATCGGCGGGAGCGGCCGTGGTCATCATCCTGGTGGTGTTCGTGGTGGCCTTTACCGTCTACCGCAACGGGCAGGATTTGAAGCTGGCGCGCGACGAAGTGCGGGCCATCAATCTGACCCTGGAAGAACGGGTGAAGGCCCGCACGGCCGATCTGGCCATGGCGAGGGAACGCGCAGAAGTCCTGCTGGCCGAGGTCAATCACCGCGTGGCCAACAGTCTGCAGCTCGTGGCGGTGCTGGTGCAGATGCAAATGCGTTCCGTCACCGATACGGCGGCCAAGGATGCATTGCGCGAAACGCAATCGCGGATCAATGCAATCTCGCTGATCCACAAGAGCCTCTACACATCGGGAGACGTGACAAGCGTGGCGCTGGACGATTATCTGCGCGCCATGCTGGGCAATCTGGAAACGGCGATGAAGAAGGACGGCCATACCGCCATCCTGAAATGCTACCTGGAGCCGATCTCGCTACGCACCGACGCCAGCGTCAGCCTGGGAGTGGCCGTACAGGAGTTGGTCACCAACGCCTTCAAGTATGCCTACCCCGACGAGAAGCCTGGCGAGGTGCGGGTGCGGCTGAAGCGGTTGGACGACGGCAAAGCCGAACTGACCGTCGAGGATGATGGCGTGGGGATTGCGCCGAACGCCAAACATGCGGGCACGGGTCTGGGCAGCAAGATCATCCATACCATGGCGACCGCTCTGAAGACACAGGTGGAATATATCAATCGCCGGCCGGGTACGGCGGCGCGGCTGGTGTTGACGACGACGAATGCGTAATGACATTGCGACGAAATTTCGACTGCCTGCGGTTGCTCTACTGATGTCTCTCAGCGGCGCTTCGTTTGCCGCCGGCGGCGAGGGGCTGACCACGCCGGTCAAGTTGCCCCCATTCGATGCAGCACGGGCTTCCTGCAGAGCGCCAACTGGTTTGCAGAAAAAGCTGGTATTCGTGCAGGACAATGGGCGCGAATTCATGCAAGGCGCTGGACGCGGACTCGAAGCCGCCGCGCGGGCGAGGGGCTTGGGCTTTAGCGTTGCCTTTGCCAATAATGACCCTGCGCTGATGATCAAGCAGGTGGCCGACATGGCCATCGACAAGACCGGCGCCATTGTGGTCGCGCCGATCGATCCGCCATCGCTGGCGCCGGCTCTGAAGAAGGTAATCGGCGCGGGCGCCTACGTGGGTGCCATCGTGCCGCCGCCGGCGACGACGGTGCTGAACGCGCCGCAATATCTGACCGGCAAAGTCCTGGCGGAAGCGGCGGCAAATTACATCCGCACGCGGCTTGGCGGAAAGGCCAAGGTTGTGCTGCTGACGCATGACAGCCTGCAATTCCTGGCACCGCGTTTCACTGCCATGCGCGATACACTGCGGATACTGCCGGGCGTGACGATCGTGGCCGACCTTTCGCCCGCCACGGTCGACAAGGAGGGCGGATATCGCACGATGAAGACGATCCTGCTGGCGCAACCGAATATCGATGTGGTGCTTGGCGCGGACACGGTGGTGCTGGGAGCGCTGGCGGCATTGCGCGACGCGGGCAAGGCGCGGGCGGACCAATTTCTGGGCGGTATCGACGGCGAGCAGGAAGCGGTCGTCGAAATCAAGAAAGGCGGCAGTCCCTACAAGGCGAGCATCAGTCTCGCTTCATCCATATTCGGTTATGCGATGGGCCAGCAGGCCGCTGATTGGCTGGAGGGAAAATCCATCCCGCAGGCAATGGATATTCTGCCCAGGGCGCTCACCGGCAGCAACATCGCGGACTATGAACGCGATACAGCCAACCCCGGCGCGGTGTACGCCGACCCGTCGCGGCGCGCGTCTTATCTGAAGATGTACGGCAATATCTGTTTCGATACGCGCGAAAACTATATCAATTTCCCCTGGTCATCCGAAACCAGATAGTCAAACAAGCCGCGGCCCTGCTCCGGATGCGCGACGCGCCCGCCGAGCCCGCCTGCAGCCTCGCACAAAGCCGAGCAGCCCGCCAGCCATGCCCACCGACCCTTTCGTCATCCTCTATGTCGAAGACAACGACTTGATCCGCGAGTCATTCGCGGAGCTGCTCGCCACGGCCGAGCGCCGGATCGTGCCTGTTGCTGACGGCGTCGGCGCGCGGGCGGCGCTGCGCGAGCAGAACGTGAACCTGCTGATCACCGACATCAACCTGCCCGACGGGTCGGGCCTCGACGTCGCGCGCGAGGCCCTTCGGCAGAACCCGAGGCTACCGGTGATCGTCTGCTCGGGGCATGACTTGAGTGACGTCGCCCAGTCGCTCGGCCCTACCGCTCATCCGCTGAGGAAGCCCTTCGAACTGGACGAACTCGAGGCACTGGTAGCGCGGCTCGGGCGATGAGCGAGTTGACCGCCGCGCCCGCCGGCCGGGCGGCGACACTTTTTGATTGCTGAGGCGGATGCAAAAGTACAGCAGCTCGGGGACTTCGGCGCGAACTTGCGACCGCGCTGCCTTCAGGACGATCGGATCGAAAGACCGGTCATTTCACCGGATGACCTCGTCCGCGCGCTGGAGCATCGATTGCGGGATCGCGAGGCCGAGCGCCTTCGCGGTCTTGAGGTTGATCACCAGTTCGAACTTGGTCGGTTGCTCGACCGGAAGATCTGCAGGTCTGGCGCCGTTGAGAATCCGGCCAGTGTAGGAGCCTACCTGGCGATATGCATCGACAAGGCTCGCTCCATAACTCATCAGGCCTCCAGCCGCGGGAAACTCCCGGATATGGTAAATCGCCGGAATCGCGTTACGGGCCGCGAGTTCGATGATCCGATCGCGCCGGGTGTCGAAGAATGGGTCGTTTTGAACGACGAGCGCGCCGACCCGCTTACGCGCGAGCGTCGCGAAGCTCAATGCGATTTCCGTGTCGTTGCTTGCGCGCAGAACGAGCAGCCGTCGGCCGAGCGAATGTGCAGCCGCCGCCATCTTTTGTGCTTGGGACTCTGCTTCCTGAAGACCCGGATTCAGAAGGAACGCACTCACGCCGACGTTCGGCACCAGTTCGTAAAGTAGCCCGAGCCGTTTGGCGCCCAGCTCGCTGGTGACGAAGGTGATGCCCGTAAGATTGCGGCCAGGTCGATTGAAGCTTGCGACGAGACCGAGCTTTGCCGGGTCCTCTCCAATCAGGAAAACGATGGGAATGGTCTCCGACGCCGCCTTGGCCGCCAGCGCGGAAGGCGAACCGCCAACCACGACCAGCGCAGTCACGCCAAGCTTGACAAGCTCGCTCGCCATCGCAGGCAGGCGCTCATAGTCGCCCTTTGCCCAACGGTAGCTGACGGTGACATTCTTTCCGTCAACATAGCCCATGTCGCCCAGGCCTCGACGGAAGGCAGCAGCATGTGCTGCAGATTCGTCTGGTGATCTGCTGCTCAGGTATCCGACCATCGGCGGCGCCGCTCGTTGCGCAAGCACGGACAGGGGAGCGGCGAAAGCGGTGCCCGCCGCAGTCCTGAGGAAAGTCCGCTTATCCATCGTTGAACGCACAGCCGACAAGTCGAAGGTCAGCCATGGTACGCCTGGGAACGTATGGCAGCGCCGGAATCAGGACGAAACGTGCTGCTCTAGCGTCTAGCGCAGTTCACCCGCAAAGCCCTGCTGCAGCTGCGCCAGCAGATCGAGCGCATCTTGCGGCAGCGGGCCCTTCTGCACAGCGCTTAGCGCATCTTCCAATTGTTGCGGTATCGCGACGCCGACGAGGATCGTCCCCATCGCGGGATGCGTGATGCAAAAGCGCACGGCCGCTTCGGCGATGCTTGCGGCAAATCCGTGCTCGACCAGCGGCGCCAGGCGCTGCGCGCGGCGGAGGTCGCCCTCATAGCTCTGCGCCGAGCCGATCGGCGCTGGCGGCGGACTGGCAATCGGGTGACGCCAGGCAGAACCCGACAGCGCGCCGCCTGCCAGCACGCGAATGCCAACCACGCCGACACCTGCAGCCTGCGCGTGACCGAACAGCCGACCGTAATCGTGTGCAGGGTAATCCGCCGGCAACGCGGTCGCGGCCGATGGATTGAGCATGTTGTAGATCACCTGCGCGGAATCGAAGATCCCGGCATCGATGACTGCATGCAACGCCGGCGTGTCCCCGATCGCCGTGATGCCGAGCAGCCGTGTCTTGCCCTGCCGGCGCAGCATCTCGAACGCCGGCACGACTTCGTCCAGCACCTGCCGGGTGCTGAGAGTGTCCCCGCCTCCATTGGCCGTGATCGGGTTGTGGAGATGGAAAATGTCGACCCGCTCCAGCCCCAGCCGCTGCAGGCTGCCCTCGAGCGATGTTGCGACGACCTCCGCCATCGACTTCGTATCGGGCGGCACCCGCACCTTCGTGCCGACGACGACATCCGCGGGCTTGAGCTTTCTCAGCGCGCGGCCGAGGTTCCTCTCCGATTCGCCGTTGCCGTATTGGACTGCGGTGTCGAAATAATTGACACCGGCATCGAGCGCCCGGCCGATCGCGCGCTCCTGGTCGGCAGGATCGCCACGCACCATCAACCCACCCACGGCACCGCACCCGAAGCCGAGGATCGAGATCTGCATTCCGCTGCGGCCGAATTTTCGCATTTCCATCCCGGATACCTCGCTGTTGTAAGCCTTCGTCCTGCCACGAATCACGCGGCGATGACCAATGCAGTATGGTGCCACCGAACTGCGCGATAGGCTTGCGCCCCGCGGACCACGGCGTCGATCTCCGCGTCCGAATGATGGACGCGATGCACTCTCCAACGCGAGAATGCCAGTCACGTCTGCTCCTGATTGCGGTACGCTCGCCGGGAGATGCGTAACGCGCGTTCCTTCTCGCGCTGTACCGACATGGCCACCATAGCCGGCGATCCGACAACCATCAAGCACTGAGAGCCATGTCTGCCGCCGCCCTTACGAGCACGATCACCTGTCCCCGGTGTGGGTTCCGCAAATCCGAGACGATGCCGACGGACGCCTGCCAGTATTTCTACCAGTGTGCGGGCTGTAATGAAGTCTTGCGGCCGAAGCTCGGGGATTGTTGTGTGTTTTGCAGCTACGGAACGGTCAAGTGCCCGCCCATTCAGGCCAGCGAGGGATGTTGCGGCTCCTCGGCCGCCCCGACGGCAGGATAAAACGGCCGTCTAACTGGCATGTTTGCCTGGCCCTTTAGGGAAGGCGTCAACCGCCTTCAGCAACTGGTCAACCAGGCGGTAACTACCGGCGCGTCGCAGTTCGAACATCATGTCCGCCTCCGGCCCGAATCGTCGATGTTCTCGGCAATCAAGTTACGAATGGACGATTGCCTCGGGCGAATGGCCACCGCGGCGCTGCCATGGTACGCGGCCTGCGCATCAGCAGATACGCCGCGGGAATAACAAACATCGACAACAATGGCGCGGTGATCATTCCACCTACCATCGGCGCGGCGACGCGTTGCATGACTTCAGACCCCGTCCCGCTGCCGAACATGATTGGCAGCAGTCCCCCAAGGATGACGGCCACGGTCATCGCCTTCGGGCGGACACGAAGAACGGCGCCTTCGGTGATTGCTTCGCGCAGATCCGCTTCTCCGACCCGCCCTGCCGCTTCACGTTCATTCCATGACTGGCTCAGATATAACAGCATGATGACGCCGAATTCGGCCGCAACGCCGGCGAGGGCGATGAAGCCGACTCCACTCGCCACGGACAGGTTTTGGCCTAATGCCCAGAGCAGCCAGAAGCCACCGACCAGGGCGAATGGCAACGTTGCCATGATCACGAGTGCGTCGGAAGCACGTCCGAACGTCAGGTAGAGCAACACGAAGATTATCAGCAGGGTCGCCGGCACGACGATCTTCAACCTTTCACTTGCGCGCTCGAGGAACTCGAATTGGCCAGACCACGAGAGCGAATAGCCTGCCGGCAGCTTCACCTCTTTGACGACGGCCTGTTGCATTTCCCTTACGGCGGAGCTGAGGTCACGTCCGTGCAGATCCACGTATACCCAGCCTGACAGACGAGCGTTCTCGCTCTTGAGCATTGGCGGCCCATCGGTGATACGGATCACTGCGACGTCGCCGAGGCGGATCTGCGCTCCGCGCTCCGTAAGCACCGGCAGACTGCGAATCATCTCCACCGAGTCCCGAACCTCGCGCGGGTAACGAACGTTGATGGGGAAGCGCTGCAATCCTTCGATGGTCTCGCCGATGTTGTCGCCGCCGATCGCCGCGGAAACGACGCTTTGCACATCCGCGATGTTCAAGCCGTAGCGGGCCGCCCTATCTCGATTGATCTGCACGTCGATATAGCGACCGCCGGTTAGCCGTTCGGCGAAGGCGGACGTCACGCCCGCGATGGGCTTGACAACGCGTTCGATGTCCGCCGCAATGCGATCGATTTCGTGCAGGTTCATGCCCGCAACCTTGATTCCGACCGGACTCTTGATGCCGGTCGCCAGCATGTCGATCCGGTTCCGGATCGGAGGGACCCAAATGTTGGTAAGTCCTGGGACCTTGACCACCCGGTCCAACTCCTCGACGAGCCGGTCTGGCGTCATCCCGGTGCGCCACTGATCGCGCGGCTTGAACTGGATCGTCGTCTCGAACATCTCCAAGGGTGCGGGATCGGTCGCGGTCTCAGCGCGGCCCGCCTTGGCGAAGACCGTCGCAACCTCTGGCACGGTCTTGATCAGCCGGTCGGTCTGCTGCAGCAGTTGCGAAACTTTTCCCGCGGAAATCCCCGGCAACGCCGACGGCATGTACAGCAAATCACCTTCGTCCAACGGGGGCATGAATTCGCCGCCGATCTGGCTCGCGGGCCAGAGCGTAGCGGCAGCAACGAGCAGAGCGGCGATCAGCGTCAGCTTCGGGAAGCGCAGTACGCCGTCCAGCAATGGTCGGTACAAAGCGATGAGAACGCGGCTCAACGGATTCCTGCGCTCTTCGGGAATGCCTCCGCGGATGAGATAACCCATCAGCACCGGCACCAGCGTCACGGCCAAGCCGGCCGCGACCGCCATCGCGTAGGTCTTTGTGTACGCCAGCGGGGAGAATAGTCGACCCTCCTGTGCTTCGAGCGTGAAGACCGGGATGAAGGAGAGCGTGATGATCAGCAGCGAGAAGAAAAGCGCTGGCCCGACCTGTGCCGCCGCCTCGCCGACGACCTGCCATCGCGCCTCGCCTTCCAGCTTCTGGCCTGGATTCGCGACGTGCCAGGCTTCGATGTGCTTGTGCGCGTTCTCGATCATGACCACCGCGGCATCCACCATCGCGCCGATGGCGATCGCGATTCCTCCGAGGGACATGATGTTCGCGTTGACACCCTGGTAGTACATCACGATAAACGCCATCAGCACGCCCAGGGGCAGCGAAACGATCGCCACGAACGCCGAGCGCAGGTGGAAGAGGAACACGAGGCAGACGAGTGCCACCACGATGAACTCCTCGATCAACTTTTCCTTCAGGTTGTCGATCGCACGTTTGATCAGGCTGGATCGATCGTAAGTCGGCACGATTTCGACCCCGGGTGGCAGGCTCGACTCGAGACTATGGAGTTTTGCCTTCACCGCATTGATCGTCTCCAGAGCGTTCTTGCCCGATCGCATGACGATGATCCCTCCGGCTACCTCACCTTCACCGTCAAGCTCGGCGATGCCCCGCCGCATTTCAGGGCCGATCTGTATGCGAGCGACATCGCCCAGTCGCACCGACACACCGGCCTCGGTCGTCAGCAGCGGGATCTTGCGGAAGTCGTCGAGCGACGCGAGATAACCGGACGCGCGTACCATGTATTCGGCTTCCCCCAGCTCGAGCACCGAGCCCCCGGTTTCCTGGTTTGCCTTCTGCGCAGCGTCGATCACTTTCCCGTGCGGAATGTTGTAGGCGCGCATCTTGTCGGGGTCGAGCACGATCTGGTATTGCCGCACCATCCCGCCGACACTTGCCACCTCCGACACGTTGGCGACGGTCTTCAGCTCATATTTGAGGAACCAGTCCTGCAGCGCACGCAGCTGTGACAAGTCCGATCTGCCCGTGCGGTCGATCAGCGCGTACTCGTAGACCCACCCGACTCCGGTCGCGTCCGGGCCGAGCGAGGGCTTTGCCTGCGCCGGCAGCCGCGACTGCACTTGATTCAAGTATTCGAGCACCCGCGAGCGCGCCCAGTAGGGGTCGGTCCCGTCCGCGAACAGGATGTAGACGAACGAGTCGCCGAACATGGAATAGCCGCGAACTGCTTTTGCGCCGGGTACTGACAGCATCGTCGTCGTCAGCGGGTAGGTGACCTGGTTCTCGACAATCTGAGGTGCCTGCCCCGGAAAGGTCGTGCGAATGATGACCTGCACATCGGAGAGGTCTGGAATTGCGTCGAGTGGCGTCCGAACCAACGACCAACCTCCCCAGAGCGCAAGCGTCAGGGTGGCGAGCAAAACCAGAACACGATTGCCGATCGACCAGCGAATCAGGCGGGCGATCATGGCTTCATTCCCGGCGAGCTGGCACCGGACTTGCCCTTTTCGCCAGGCAGCAATTGATACGCAGGCTGCTTCGCAGGCGTCAGGGGTGCGATGGAGGTGATCTGGTACGCCCCGTCCTGGCCTTCGCGGACCTCGAATTTGACGCTGTCGCCAACCTTGACGCCTTGCGGCAGCCCTGATGCTGGCAGTTTGAAACCCATCGTCATGGGACCCCATTTGAGCGATGGAATGGGTCCATGTGACAAGGTGACCTCGTCCTTGGCGACGCTCTCCACCTTGCCTTCGCCGCGGTGTGTTGCGCCAGCGGCCCCTTTGCCGTCGCTTGCCGGCGTTGCGGCCATCCGCGTCGTCGTTGCTCTCAGGCTCGCTTCCGAATCGATGAGAAACTGCCCGGATACAACCACTTTCTGACCAGCCTCGAGGCCTTGGCGAATTTCCGTCTGACCGTTTACCTCTGCCCCGATCTCGACATCGACCGGAGCAAACTTGCCGTCTGCCAGCGCGACGATGACGACGATTCTCTTGCCGGTCTGGATGACAGCTTCGGTCGGGACCAGCAATACTTCCTTGCGTGTGCGCGAGGTGAAGTGGATCGTCGCGAACATACCTGGATACAGTTGACCGGACGGGTTCGCCAATTCGACGCGCGCCTTCGTTGTACGCGTCTGTGCATTGAGTTCGGGCAGGATCCTGCCGACCTTGCCCTTGAATACCTTTCCGGGAAATGCCGGTGTACTGACCTCCACTTCAGTCCCCGGACCAACAAGCGCGGCAATGTTCTCGGGCACTTCCGCATTGACCCAGATCGTGCCGATCCCGTTGATCCGGAACAGCGTTGCGCCGGCCATCACCGCCATGCCTTCGCGAGCCATGAGCTCGGTGACGACACCGCCGATCGGCGCCATGATGGTCAGGCGTGGTTGTACCTTGCCGCCGGTTTCCACTGCACGGACCTGGTCGTCGTTCATTCCCGCAAGCCGCATCCGTTGCCGTGCTCCGTCGGCCAATGATTCTGTACCCCTGCCCTGCATTTGCCGCACCGCGAAAAACTCTTCCTGCGCAGCGACCCAATCGGGCACGTAGAGATCGACCAGCGGCTGGCCTTTCCTCACCGGATCGAGGGGCGCGCGCACATGCAGGCGTTCGACGAAGCCGTTGTTGCGGGCCTGCACGACGGCGACGTCACGATCGTCGTAGGCGATGCTGCCGACGGCACTCACCGCTGATCCAACGCTTCCCCTGATCACCTCCGCGGTGCGGATGCCGAGGTTCTGCTGGACACGGGGGCTGATGCTTGTCTTGCCGTCGTCGCCCGCCTCATCGGAATAGACCGGCACCAGTTGCATGTCCATGAAAGGTGACTTGCCGGGCTTGTCGAACTTCTGGCCGGGCACCATCGGGTCATGCCAGTACAGCACCTTGCGGTCGCCGCCGGTCTTGTTACTGCCCGTTCGCGAAGATTCCGACACGACCGCAGGCGCTGCCATCTTCATTCCCTGGTTCATTCCGAGCCAGTAGAGGCCGAACCCCGCCGCGCCCAGGGCCGCCAACGCGACGGCGGCTATGACGATCGAGCTGGATTTCATTTGGTTTCACCTTGCTTGATAGCGGCCGGATGGAGCCCATGAGCATCGGTCGGAAACAGAAAATTGATTTGCGCCCACGTCCTCGCGGTGTCTGCCGCCAGTTGCAGCGCCTGGATACGCACGTCGATTTCGTTGCGCCTCGCAGCAAGCACATCTCCAAGACTGGATTTGCCGCCGCGATAGGCGGTGATCACCGCTTCGATCCGCGCGGAAGCCAGCGGAATCAGGTCGCGCTGATACCGCGCCTGGCGCTCGCGGCCGTTTTCCCATTCGTTGATCAGGGCTCGGGTTTCCGCGACGTGTGCGCGCAGCATCTCGTCCCGCTCGGCGCGCGCCTGCTCGACCATTGCCAGCTTCGATGATAGCTCGCGGTCCTGCCGGTTTTTCTGATCCCATTGCCACGGAATGGATACGCCGACCGAAATCATGTTCGAGTACGACGGCCCGCGTTGCTGATACGCGAGCTCCACGGTCCAATCGGACTTCCTGTTCACCTGCGCGATCCTCACTTCAGCTGCTGCGATATCTTCCTGTCTGTTGAGGACGGCGATTTGCGGATGGTGCGCAAGGTCCGTGTCGAGCGTCGCCGGATCCAGGCGGATCACGTCGATTGCAGGCTCGCCGGACAGCGGCAGTTCGGCGGCATCGCCGACCCAGCGCGCCAGGATCGCCCTCGCGTTCAGCACCTTGCGCCGGGCCTCGCTCGCACGGTCCTCGAACGCGACACGCGCACTCTGGGCAGTAATCACATCGGCCTGGTTGCCGCGCCCCGCACGATAAGCCCCTTCGGCCGCCTGGATTTCGAGTTTCGACTGAGTCGCAATTTCGTAGATGACGGCCGCCATCGCTTCGGCGTAATAGGTGTCCAGCCATGCCAGCGCGGTATCGCGCTCCGTTGTCGCGGCCGCCGCCAACTTCTGCGCAAGGGCCTTGTCGGCTTCCCGTTCGAACCGATCGGCGCGCAACTGCCGCTTGTCCGGGCGCGTCAACTCCTGCATCAAACCGACCCGGGCCATCGTCATGAAATCCCGAGTCAAGCTGAAGCGATCGGCTCCCGAGACAGGAAGGTTGTCGACGCCGAGCTTGACGACCGGATCGGGTAATTGGGCCGCGGCGATTGCCCTCTCGCGCGCGGACGCAATCGCGAAGTCTTGCGCGACAAGTTGACGGGAGCGCTCGAGCGCGGTGCGCTGAGCGGATTGCAATGTCAGCGGCGGTTGGGCCGCCTGTGGCGCAGAGGAAAACAGGATCAGTCCGGCGATTGCGGTTACTGCGATGCTGCGAGAAATTCGCCTCATCCTGCGCGAACGACAAGGGGAGAACAGCGGTGTCGACATGAAGCCTCCGAAACGCAATGGACAACACGTTCCGTGCAGGGCACGGAATCGCGACGGTCATGCGATTGGGAGGGCTAAATCCGGAAACAGCAGTTGCGAATGGCGATCGGCGGCGCTGTGCTGCGCGTCAACAACTCGCGATCGGCCCATTTCGCGGGGAATATTGCGGCTTCGCTCTGATCAGGCGTGACGATGGCGAAGCCGACGGTCACAAACGGTGGAGTATCCGGCGCTTGGGGCTTGTCGATCGACTGGTTGCCAGTCTGCGCATGCGCTTGACACAGGCCAGGCTGTTCGAGGTCCATGCCATCGCAGCCAGCCATTGAGGGACCAGGCACATCATCCGCCGACGCGACCATCGGTGCACCGGTGATGGCTGAATCTGCGGGGCACTGATACCAGGCGAGGGCAAGCTGCGCGAAGAGCAGGCTTGCCAGCGCGAAGAGGGCGGTACTACACCGGAGATGGCGAGGAATTCTCATCTATTGCATGCAGGTGCCTGACTGATCTTAGGTTTCGCGCAATCTGAAGTCAAGCGACTGAACACTGGAAGGTGCAATGCCGCTGAACGTTTCGGTCATTGATCGCGCCAGCGTGACCGCCGGATTAGCAAACGATGTCGACGCCGTGAACCAATACGCCGCCGCGATGTAGCTTGCGACGAGCGCGGCGACGATCGGAATGGAAAGACTGCGCGACAGCCCAAGCACCGTGATCAGTCCGAACGTGGCGACAGTTTCGGAGAACCGTTCGCCCGTGCTGTCCCGAGTGTGCTGGCTGGACTGGACCAGCGGCAACGCGAACATTGCGTGCGCGGCCAATACACCTGCGGCGCCACCGGCCATCTGGGCCGCGACGAATCCGGCGACACGCGCGGGCGACAGCCGGTCCCGCCATCCGATCCACAGCGAGACCAGCGGATTGAAGTGCGCGCCGGAAATGGGTGCCAGGCAAGTGATCAGCACAAACAACCCGGCAGCCATCGCGAGCGTGTTGGCCAGCAGCGCCCCGCCCTGCGAGCCGGCAAACATCCTTTCGCCCATGGTCCCCGAGCCGACGACGATTGCAAGGAGCGCGGCTGTCCCGACAAATTCGGCGGCGACGGGCCGCATCAGTCCCATCACTGCTGGCCGATCTCTCGCAGCTTGGCTTGCATCGTTTGCGGTTCCACGTCCGGAGGCAACGCAACGAGCAACTCGATCCGGCGCTTCAGGCTTGTGAACGCATCGACGAACGCGTGCCGTTTCGCCTCCATGCTGCCCTCGACCGCAGCAGGATCAGGGACGCCCCAGTGCGCCGACATTGGATGTCCGGGCCAAATCGGACACACCTCGCCCGCGGCACGGTCGCAGACGGTGATGATGAGGTCCATTGCCGGTGCGCTTGGGCCGGTGAACTCATCCCAGCTCTTGCTGCGTGCGCCGTCGGTGGCAATTCCGTTGCGCGCAAGCAGTTCCAGCGCGAGCGGGTTGACGGTTCCGCCAGGATGGCTGCCGGCGCTTAACGCGCGGAAGTGTCCGCGGCCCAGCGCGTTCAGCATCGCCTCGGAGAGGATCGAGCGGGCCGAGTTGCCGGTGCAAAGGAACAGGACGTTGAGCGGTCCGCTCACTGCGACGTTCCACAGCAGCCGCTTGTCGCGGCGACAACCTGGATTTGCGCAAGTCGTGCCTTCTTCCTTGCGGACCCTGTCCCGGACGTGCCAGTCGATGTGGAACAGCCGCATCCCCCGCCGCCGGACAGCCTGCTCGCCTCGTCCTCGGCGCAGCAGGCGGTCGCGAGCTCCGTCGGCGGCCCCCCGCAGCATGCGGCGACGATCCGGTTGTCCGCGTCGGTCGCGAAGTCTGTTGAGCACACGCCGGTTTCGGGCAGAGCAAGCTGGACATCGTCGGCCGCGGCCAGGTCGCCGGACAGCGCCGCGGCGACAGAGCGCACCTGCTCGTAACCGGTCGCCAGCAGGAAGTTCGGCGCGCGCCCGTAGCTCTTCGCGCCGACTGCATAGAACCGCGCCTCCGGATGCGCGAGTTCGCGATGGCCGTGCGGGCGCACGCTGCCGCAACTGTGGAGGTTCGGATCGATCAACGGCGCGAGTGCTTCGGTCGATTCGACCCATGGATCGAGCTTCACGCGCAACTCCGACGTGAGGGAAAGGTCGGGGCGCCCACCCGCGGCGACGATGATCTCGTCGATGTCGTCGATACGTGCGTCCTGGCCGCCGACGCCCGTTCCCACGACCGCAATTCGGCCGTGGGACTCGTGCAGCGCGCGGGTGCGAAAACTGGCGTGAATCTCCAGCCGCCCGCTTTCCGCAAGTCTCTTCAACCGTGTACCAAGCGCGCCTCGCGCCGCCAACCCGTCGTTTTCTCCGCCGCCGAAAATGTGCGTGAAATTGCTGCCACGAATCGTCCACACGAGCGTCGTGCCGGGCGCTTCGAGCGCGAGTTGCGCCAGCCCGAGCAAATTACCGGCGGCCGAGTGTCCGGCCCCTGCCACCAGCACGCGCTTGCCCGCGTATCGATTGCGCGCACGACCGAGGATGTCGGGCATACCGTAGACGATCCGGTGTGCGAGCGCCTTCTCGCCCAGTGCCGGCAGGCCGTTCGCGCCGAGGGGATTCGGCTGCGTCCAGTTGCCGGTTGCGTCGAGCACGGCCCATGTTTGCATCTCGCCAGGCCCCTCCGGCGTATCAAACCGGATCACGAACGGGGCGTCGTCGCGACCGTTCGATTTCAACTTGTCGAAGCCGTCGCGCGCGATGTCGCGCACGCGCGTGTTCAGCCGAAGCGCGGGTGCGATGGATGCGTGCGCGGCGAGCGGCGCCAGATAGCGATCGACGATCTCGCCGGCTGTCGGCAGGCCGTCCGGGTCCGGCGCTGTCCAGCCTTCGCCCTCGAGGAGCCGCCGCGCGGCCGCATCGATATTGAAGCGCCAGGGAGAAAACAGGCGCACATGACGAACCGCCTCGAAGTTGGAGGCGACCGACGGCCCCGCTTCGAAGATCGTAGGAATGAGGCCACGTTCGATCAGGTGCGCGGCCGCGGCAAGGCCGACCGGCCCCGCGCCGATCACTGCGACGCTTCCGGGAATGACATCCGCTTTCATGTTTGGCTCCTTGCAGTGGCTTTCCGGCGCACCGGCGTGCACCTACGCTGGCGGCTCCCCGGCTCGCAGTCGAGGGTGATGACGCCGAGTTCCGAGTCGCGGCAAAGCCTTCTTTCTTTTCCATGTTTCTATGATCGTCGAACTATAGAAACATGTCAACCCCTTTCGAATCGGCCTTAGCCACCAACCGAGCGAAGTTCGGCGGGTCGACCGGACCTTGAAACCTTCAGGTTCGCCCGCGAGTGCAAGCCACAGGCGCCTGACTACGGAGCTGGACGCGCGCCGGCTCGCGGATTGCGCGACGGCCCGCACTTGACAACTATCGAACACACCATCTCCGAACGGTGTAATCTGGTAGCCACCCCATGATCTTCGACGCCATCCGCGAGAGCCACGACCTGCAACGCGACCTGTGCCGCAAGCTCACGGCGTCACGCGGCGACATCACTGCCCGCCAGTTGCTCTTCCTGCAGTTGAAGGTCGAGTTGAAAGCGCACGCCGCGGCCGAGGAACGTCACCTGTACGTAGCATTGCTGGCGGAGGATGGCGGCCTCGACGCATCGCGTCATGCACTGCACGAACATCATGAGATCGACGAGCTGCTCGAAGACTTGTCGGTGCGCAACAAGAAGCAGGCGGGCTGGATCGCAACTGCGAAGACTCTGAGCTTCAAGGTCCGCCATCACCTGAAGGAGGAGGAGGCGAAGTTCTTCCAGCTTGCCGGACGCCTGCTGTCTGCGACGAGGAAGAAGCAGCTTGCCCGCGAGTACACGCGCGAGATCGCGCGCATGCGCAAGCACTACGCTGCGGAGTACGAAACGGTGGCCATCGCGGCCGCGAGCGGCCTCGTAAAGCCCGCGAAGCGAACGGCCGACAAGCCCGCTGCACGGGGCAACGCGCGAACGGGCGCGCAACTGCGCGGCAAGAGCGAACCGCGCCGTACGCGCTGATCAGGCATCAACGCTGGCCGCCGCGCTGTGCAGCTGTCGCGAACGAGGATATGCGCATGAGAACTCTAAAGGTTGTGATTGGCGCAATACTGACAATCGTATTCGGCGCCGTTGCCTTTGCTGCCGACAAGTATCCGGCCAAACCCATCAAGCTGATCGTTCCCCAGGGGGCAGGCGGTGCGAATGACGCCATTGCGCGCATCTACGGACACGAGTTGCAGGCCAGCATAGGCCAGCCGATCATCATCGAAAATCGAGCTGGCGCCGGTGGCGGGATCGGCACCAATGCGGTCGCCAAGGCGGCTCCTGACGGCTACACGTTGCTGCTTACCGTGACCAGTTCGCACACCGTCGCCCCTTTCCTGTACAAGAACATCGGTTTCGACCCGGTGAGAGATTTCGCGCCCATCACCACACTGGCTACTGCCGGATACTTGCTGGTTGCGGCCGCGAATTTTCCTGCCAATAATCTTGCCGAACTGATCGAGCTCGCGAAGTCCAGGCCGGGCCAGGTCAGTTACGCCTCCGCCGGCAATGGCACGCTCAACCACTTGCTGGGGGAGCTGTTGCAGAAGCAGGCCGGCATCCAGCTCGTACACGTGCCGTACAAGAGCTCGTCGGCCTCGGTCACGGACGTGATTGGTGGACGCGTGCCGATTTCGTTCCAGAGCGTCGCATCCTCGATCGCGTTCGTCAAAGCCGGCAAGCTGAAAGTCCTGGGCGTTGCGAACGAAAAGCGCATGGCGCTATTTCCCGACTATCCGGCAATAGCGGAAACCCTGCCGGGTTTCGGTGCGACGCCTTGGTACGGCCTCCTCGCGCCGGCCGGAACTCCACCGGATGTAATTGCGGAGCTTTACTCCCACACGGTCAAAGTGATGTCCACCCAAAAGATGTCCGACGCTCTTGCGCTGAGCGGCGCGGAAGTCATGACACTTACCTCCGCACAGTTTGGCGCATTGATCCAGCGCGAACTGCCGAGGTGGGAGCGCGTTGTTAAGAGTTCGGGCGTGACGGTGGATTGATTCGCTGCACCCCCGGCATGAATGCGGGCAATTCGAACGCCGACCTCCGATACGACCCTACGATACGCCCCGACGGCGTGACGCGATGCGAGGTTCAAAGGGACGCCGGGGACTGGCGAGCGTCCGTTGCCCGGATCAACTGCCCCGACCGTTACTTCCGGAGCGCCGGCGGTCCGCTCACGTGCGGGTTGCCCGCTTCGTAAAAACGCAGCAGGCGCGTCGTCTCCTTCGAGATTCCGATGCGTACCGACGTGGCGACGCGCAGCGGCGAACGTATCGCGGCAGCAAGCCACAATGGACCGCGCGAACACAGGTCGATGCCGTCGAGGCCGCGGTCGATCTTCATGGCTTCCGCCAGTCGGCCCGGGCCGCGCGCAAGGTCGGTGAGGCGATGCGTGCGACGGCGCGCCCGCATGATCGCCAGCCCTTCGATCGGCTCGAGTGCCCGCAGCAGCACGCCGGCGCCGATGCCGGGCCGCTCGCCGGACACATTGAGGCAAAAGTGCATGCCGTAGATGAAGTAGACATAGGCGTGACCGCGGCGCATGAACAATGAGCGATTGCGATCCGTCTCGCCGACATAGGCATGACCGCTGGCATCACCCGGTACGTAAGCCTCGGTTTCGACGATTCGGCCGCTCGTGCGGCCCTCGGGGGCATCGCGCACGAGAGTCTTGCCGATGAGAAAGACCGCGAGCGCGGCGGTATCGACGGGCAGCTCGGCGCGCTTCAACCGCCGCAGAGAAGGCTCAGGCATCTGCCCGCCCGACTCGGACCTTCTTACCGGAGTCGAGACCGTCTCCGGACAGTCAACGCCGCATGCGAAAGTCGTTGCCGCCGGAGCGATCGACGCCGCTCATCAGGTAGAGCGTGCGCAACGAATGGTCGGCCAGAGCGAACTCCTTCGCCTGGGCGCGCGCGATGTCCCGATCGAACACCGACGTGGTCGGCATGAAGCGCAGCGTCATGGCACGCCGCGGGCGCGGCGAGTTGTTGGGCTCGGAGCCGTGCAGCAGGAAGACATCGTGCAGCGACATCTGCCCCGCTGCAAGCACCAGGTCGGCAGCCTTCGACTCGTCGTATTCCGAGGCAAGCAACTCCTGATTCAGCGTGGCGTCGTCGCCGTCGAGCTTGCGGTGGGCGCGCAGTTTCTGGCCGTGGTGCGAACCCGGGATAACGCGCAGGCAGCCGTTCTCCGTCGTGGAATCGTCGAGCGCGATCCAGACCGTGCATGTCGCCAACGGGCGGATCGGCCAGTACTGGCCATCCTGGTGCCAGGGCGTGCGCTTGCCATCGTTGGCGGGCTTGGCGAACAGGCTCGAATTCCACAATGCGAGGTCGGGTCCGAGGACCTGGCTCACCATCGCGACGATTTCGGGCGTGCGCGCGATCTCGAGGAAGCGCAGATCGTAATGAAGCAGATTCGGACAATACTGGCGCAGGTCGGGGTGCCGGGTGACCAGCCGGGCATGGTCGGCGCGCAGGTCTTCGACAACGGATTCAGGCAGCCGGAAGTCCGGGATGACATAGCCACGGTCGCGGTAGTGCTCGAGTTGCGCGTCAGTCAGCATGGTTTGGGGAGATCACAGTGCTTTGCGAGGTTGGGAGCGCCTCGATTATAGGGGGATTCATGCCCCGGATCATGATGCCCTCCTTCGCACTTCGGTCGCGGCGCGCTTCTCCATGAAGCAACGGTCGACCCGAAGGCCGAGCCGCAGTACTCCGGCTTGGGGGCGCGTCCTTGCGTGCTAGACTGGTCGCCGTAGTTTACGACGGCGCTGCGATTCGCCTCGTTCCAGCCTGGCGGCAGCGTGACGTTTTACGCACGACCCAACAGGAAGGGGGATTCATGATTGCTTCGACGCGTGTCACAAGCGCAGCATCCGGGTGGCTCGTTTCATGGTTGTCGGCGATGGCATCGATCGCCGTACTGGCGTTGCCCGCGTCCGCGCAAACGGTATCCGACAGTACTTTCCTGGACGCCAACTGGGCGTTGACGCAATTCACCGCGGGCAACGGCGGAAGCAGCACGGCCGCGCAGTCGCTGACCGGTGGCAATCCGGGCGCTTTCCGAAATGTCACGGACGCCTTGAACGCCGCCCCTTCCGGCCTCGAGACCCTCGTTCTCAGCACCAGCATCTATACGCCGTTCACTTACAACCCCGCGGTTTCCGGCGCGATTGGATCGATCAACTATTCCGAGGACGCAGCATGTACGGCAGGATGTTTCGGTCAAGGCCAGTCCACGGGCCCGGCGCTGCTGCAAGGGGCCAACCGCTACATTCTCAGCAGCAGCCAGGTCATCACCGGACCGTCAGCCGTTTGGACCAATCACTCGTTGAACGGACTGACCGCCGCGGATTTCGGGTTGGTCAATGTCACGTCGAGCGCAACGATTTTCGACAATACGCAGCATCCGAACTTTTCTGCGGCGGGAGCGCCGATCCAGTTCGGATTCTTCCGTGCCAACGGGACATTCGGGGAGGGGTACACATTGAGCGCCGGCATCGACAATTGGCAAGTCACGATCATTCCCGCGATCGTGACTCAGCCCCCTGTGGTTGTCGTTCAGGTTCCAACACTCGCGGGCTGGGCGATTGCGGGACTCGCACTGTTCATCCTGGTGATCGGATTCGCGCGGCACTCGCGTCGATAGTCCGAGTCTCAGGAGTCGTAGCCGTCCCGCGGCGCCAGGACGCGAACGAAGTCGTTCACGCCATCCGGCTCGAACTCCTCGTCGTCGAGGACATCGATGTCGAAGATCGGCACGAGGCCGCGCGGACGGGCATACGGCCCATCGGAGTCGATGCGCATCCGCCCCGAGTGGCGGACGTCGGCGACCCGGATCGAGTCGGAGTTCAGTTGACGCATTTCCATTTCCGTTCTCCTTGGCGGGTGATTCGAGGTGTCTCGAACATGGGTTGCGCCGGGGAGACGAAGCGTTCAATCAGGATGCACTGTCAGCGAGGCATGGGTCGCCTTGGCAAGGCCCGCAGGGAAAGTTCGCCGGTCCATCCGCGTTGACCTCAGACGCCTCGTCAATCGATGCGATCGACGTCGCCGTCGAATTCGATCGGACAGTAGAAGCCACCGTGAAACGGCGCAGCGACGGGGTCTTCGACGATGCCGAGCGCCATGATCTCTTTCGCAAACGTCTCCGAATCGTCCTGGGGACGATAGCCCAGGAAATCGATGCGCGCGTTGCTCCAGCGGCTGCGTCGGTTGTTCGATACCCCGTAGGCGATGATGAAGTGATAGTCCTCGTGGTCGATGCAGCGCCGCACCAGTTGCGCCATGTCGCGATGGCTGATCCAGGTCAGCAGTTGCCGGGGTTCCGATGGCCGGTCCGGGGTGCGAAACGTGCCGATGCGCAGGCAGGCGACCTGCAAGCCATGCTTGTCCGCGTACATCCGCCCCAGCGCTTCCCCGAACGCCTTGCTCAAGCCGTAGCGGGTGTCGGGCCTCGGCAGTGTCTCCGCATCGAGCACGCGTTCCCGGCGATGATAGCCAACGGCGTGGTTGGAACTGGCGAAGACGACCCGCCTGACGCCCTCGCGGCGCGCCGCTTCGAATACGTTGTAGCAGCCGTCGATGTTGATATCGCGAACGCGGTCCCAGGTGTCTTCGTGCGGGATGCCGGCCAGGTGGACGACGCAATCGACCGATCGCATTGCCGCCTGCACGGCGCCCAGGTCGCGAACGTCCATGTCGATCAGTACTTCGCCCGCGCCGGCTGCGGATTGCGGGGAAATGTCCGCCAGGCGCAGCTCTTCGTAAACCCCGCGCAGCTGGCTGCGCAGACTGACGCCTATCGTTCCGGCGGATCCGGTGATCAGCACCCGGCGGCTCATGGACGAGCTCCCCGGAAGGGTGCCGATTCGCCCCGGTATCCGTTCCGCGATACCCGATCAGGCCGAACCGTATCGTTTATCTTCATACTCATGATGTTCCTCGCTGGAAGATTGATGTGAAAAGCTGTCGGCTGTGAATGATGAACCGAATGGGTCGAATCGGCCAGCCGATGCGGCGCGCTTCACGCCCGCCACGTCGCGAATCGCCAGGCGGCGACTCGTCCAGCCGGGAAGCTCGCGGGTGATGCTGGCTGGCTCGGATTACGGCCAACGGTCTGCAGCCGCCACCGTCCTGGCACTGTCGACCCTGATCTATCTCATCCCGTTCATCGAGGCGCTGCCATTCAGCGATGGCATTCGCGATTTGCAGGTCGCCTCCGATATCGCTCGCGGTATCGCATATCCGCTGCTGGGCCCGGTGTTCGGGAATCGATTTCATGCAGGTCCGGTGTTCTACTATCTCGAAGCGCTGCCCATGTGGTTCGGGCTGTCGGTTTCGACGGTCCCGCTGTTCCTCGGCATGCTCGCGAGCAGCAAGTTCGTGCTGGCCTATGGCTTCGGGCGCGAATGGATCGATCCGCGCTTCGGGCTGTTGCTCGCCTCGGCGCTCGCATTGCCGGGATGGTCCGGGATGGATTTCCTGAATACGACCACGCCGCTGCTGGTCCCTGCCCTCGTGCTCGCGGACATGTGGTGCACGCTGCGTTTCGTTCGCCGGCAGTCGACCTCCGCGCTCCTCGGCGCTGCGCTGACGACGAGTCTGGCAGTCCATGCACACCCGGGCGCCGTGGCGTTCGTGTCGGTGCTGGCCGGAATCTGCGTGTGGCACGCAGCCAGCGCGCGGCGTTGGACGGCACTGATCGGCGCAGCCGGCGTGGCGATCCTGCCGTTCGTGCCAGCCTTGATCGGGGTCGCCCGGTCCGGCTGGCAAGCGCTGTTTCCTGCCGTCATGCCGACGGCGGTTGTCCCCGGCAGCGGACATAGTGTCATCGGATGGTATGAGGCGGCGCGGGGCTTTGCGCTGGGCGGCCCGTTGACGACGCTGCGGACCCTGGGCAGCGAAAATTGGGGCGCACTTCTGGCCTGGCTCAGCTGCATCGCGGCGTTGGTCGGTTTGCTGCTCGCGCTGTGGGCCGCTGTTGCCCGAAATGACGTTCGCGCGCGCTGGCTGATGGCGTTGCTGGCGCTTGTGGCCGTGACGGTCTTCGCGGCGCGCAGCAATACGCCCTGGTATTTCGTGCACCCCGTGACGCTTGCCTACGCGCTGGCCGTGGCCTACGGCTGGCGACAACTGCCGCGGGCAATGTGGCTCTTTCCGTTGATCGCACTGGGGCTTGCGGCCATGCAGGGCGGATTGGTGTTTCGGCATCTGCAACCCGGAGAGGGCGGCGTCGTCACGGCGGAACTGATGGACATTCGCGTGGCCCGCGGCGAGCGCAATCCCACTCCGGGCACCTGGGTCAGTGCGCGCCACTGGCCGCGGCTCGCAGCATTCCTCTGCGCCGAATCATCTCGACCGACTGCGCTGCACGGCGAACTTGCGGTCGTCGTCGACGACCAGGGCGCGTTCGCCGCGCGTGAGGCTTGCGATGTCGCTCGCCTGCGCCTGGGCGGCGCCGCGGAGCGCCATTGGGTCGGCGTTCCCCGCGCCATCTGGTCCGCGCTGGAGTGGTCGCCACGGGTCACGATTGCCAGCCTGGGCGTGTTCGAGGCCCGCGCCGATGCGGTGGCAGCCACGGCAATCGGCCATGCGATCTCGGACCCGCATCGGTATCCGATGCGCGAGACGATCTCGGGCCCCGTGGTTACGCGCGAGTATCGGATCGAAGCGCCATCCGATCATGTCCTCCTGGTGGGTCGATTGACACCGGCTCTGGCGACCTTCCACGTGGAAGTAGTGACCGCGGATGGCCAACCCGTCAGCGCGCTTTATCGGGATGCGTTCGCGCAGGCATTCCGGGGCCGTGGAGCAAACACGGCGACGACCACCTGGACCGTGCAGGTGACCACGAATGATCCGGCATGGATCGACGTGGTCGCGTTCGGCCCTGCGCGCTGAAGCAGCGCTTCGGCACTGCGCGCAACACCGGTGATCAGCTGCGCGCGGACCGCGGAGCGCACACGACGATATCTCCGCAGCGCGCGGCGACGTCCTGGCCGGCCGCATCGGAGATGCCCACGATCGACTCCACGATATAGAGTGGCCGCTCCTTCGACTCGATGAAGATCCGCGCCACGTATTCGCCCATGATGCCGATGCTCAGCAACTGCAGCCCGCCGAAGAACAGGATCATCACGGCGAGCGACGCGTAGCCGGGGACGTCGATGCCGAAGATGAGCGTGCGGATCACCAGCCACGCTGCGTAGAGGCCCGCCGGCACGGCAAGCAGCGCGCCGATGTAGCTCCACGCGCGCAGCGGCGTGGAGGTAAAGCTCGTGATCGCCTCGAGCGCCAGGTTCCAGAGCTGCCAGTAGCTCCACTTGCTGTCGCCGGTCTCACGGGCTTCGCGGTCGAATTCGATTCCGGTCTGGCGAAAGCCGACGGTCGCGAACAGCCCCTTCATGAAGCGCGTCCGCTCGCGATAGGCGCGCAGCGCCAGCACGACCCGGCGGTCCAGCAGCCGGAAATCGCCGACGTCCTGCGGGATCTGGTGCCGCGAAAGCCGATTGAACAGCCGGTAGAAGGATGCCGCGGTTGCGCGCTTGGCGGTGCCGTCGCTCGCGCGCTGACGACGGATGCCATAGACGACGTCGTAGCCCTCTCGCCACTTCTCGAGCAGCGCCGGAATGAGCTCGGGCGGATCCTGCAGGTCCGCATCGAGTGCCACGACCGTTCGGCCGGAAGCGAAATCGAGCCCGGCCGTAAGCGCAGTCTCCTTGCCGAAGTTGCGCGAGAGGCGGAGGACGCGGATGCGCGGGTCGGCGCCTGCGAGGCGCTGCAGGTCGGCGAAGGTCTGGTCCGTGCTGCCGTCGTCGACGCAGACGATTTCATGCGAGGGAATCGTGTCATCGAGCGTCCGGCGCAGGCGCGAGAACAGCGGTTCGAGGCTGGATCCTTCGTTGTGCATCGGCACCACGATGCTCAGAAGCGGCCGTTCTCCCTCTGTCATGCTGCGCGCCCGGGCTTCGGCTTGGACGACGGCAACGCAATTCCTCCTTCGGAGCTCGTTTTCGGCATGTCGAACCAAACCGGGTGCGGGCATTATACTGAGCGCGAGGCCATGGCCGGGTTAGCGTCCATGCATTCGTCCGCATGGCCTCCCGGCCCGCGATTGACCTCGGCACGGAGCCTGGCGCAAGTGACTGATCATCCCTCTTCAGAGCATTCGCAGCATTCGCAGCATTCGCAGCCCGCAATCGAACAGGTCGACGGCTCCGTGCGGAAGCGCCTGGCCGCCGATGGTGGGGCCGAGTCCGGGCCGGCACGGCCGGCCGGCGCGGCGCCGGGTTCGCGGTCGCACCGCGCCAGCATCCCGCTCTACATCATCGTCGGCGTCATCGTGACCGCCACGCACTATGCGTTCGTCGCGATCGCGGTCGAAGTGTTCGGCATCTGGCCGGTCGCCGCGACGGTCGGAGGCTTCGTGATCGCCTCGGTGCTCAAGTACGTGCTCAACTACAGCGTCGCCTTTCGCAGCGCCCAGCCGCATCCGGTGACGGTGTTGCGCTACGTCTGCTCGCTCGCGGTGATGCTGGGCCTCACCACGCTCTGCTTTACCTTCTTCTACGAGTGGGTGGGCCTTCATTACATGGTTGCGCAGGTGCTGACCACGGGGCTCATGATTCCGCCGGGTTATCTGCTCAGCCGGCAGTTCGTGTTCGTGCGCAAGAGCGCGCGCTAGAAGGCGGACGGCTGCTTCGGGCTCGAGAAAACGGCGAGGTTCCGTTACCGAACTCGAGGACCTGCTGTGACCTCATCTTCAACTATGGGCGACCAGCGGTAAAATCGGTTTCCATGCATCCCCTGGAGTCCCTGCGGAAAGCGCTCGAACACCTCGAACGAGGAGAATGGGAAGCCGCGCATGAAATCGTGCAAAGCGACGAGTCGGTTCATGCGTCCTGGCTGCACGGCATCGTGCATGTGCTGGAAGGCGACCTCGAGAATGCGCGCTATTGGTACAGACGCGCCGGGCGGGCGTTTTCGAGCGACGCGGCGGCGGAGGTTGCCGCCGTCCGGAAGCTGATGTCGTAACGCTGATCGATGTCCGCGCCGCTCGCGCCGCCGCTACGTTCAGTTCGCCGCGGTCCTTCCGGCACCCGTCCAGACTTCGACGACACCGTCGGGCTGCGCAGACTTGGGCCTTCCAGGCGTGGCGATGCTGCCCACGTAGATGAACCCGACGATCTGATCGCTCTCGGCCAATCCGAGCGCCTTGATGAAATCCGGGTCGTAAGCGACGGGGCCGGTTCGCCAGAAGCCTCCATAGCCCATGGCGTGCGCCGCAATCAGCATGTTCTGGACCGCGGCCGCGGTGGCTGCGACCTGCTCGACGGCGGGAACCTTGCCGGTGGGTCGCGGCGTCGCGGCGGCCACGATCAGCAACGGTGCGCGCAACGCTTTCGCCGCCTCCATCCGCAACGCTTCGTCGCTCGACTCCGGCTGCCGCCGCCGCAGCGACTCGGCCATCAGCCTGCCGAACGCCTCGCGCGCCTCGCCGCGAACGAGAAGGAATTTCCAGGGCCGGAGCTGGCCATGGTCCGGCGCCCGCAGACCGGCGGCGACGATGGCCTCGGTTTCGCTTGCGCCAGGTCCCGGCTCGGCCAGACGCAGCGGAGAAACCCGGCTCATGATGACATCGACTGCATTCGTGTCTTGCGGCATGCTCATCGCGCCTTTCCGAACTCTCCGGCCACTACCGATTCGACCGCCGTGCCCTTGAAAAAGTCCGGATTCATCGACGTATACATTTCCGCGACGTTCGAAAACACGAACTTCCGGAAATCGTCCGGAGAGATGATCTCGTCGTCGACGAGCTCGTGGGTCTCGTTGAGGACGTTCTTCATGTCCGGCACATCCCAGTGGCCGATGTCCGAGCTGAATATCGCCTTCAACTGCTTTCCGAAATGGTTGACCCTGCGGTCGAACGCCATCACCGTGGCGCGATCCTCGCCCTCGCACCCGAAGTAGAAGTTGCCGACGAACTGGTCGGCGAGCTCTTCCGCCGTCGAAACGCCGCACGCGGCAAAGTCGTCGACGCGCGCGCGGTCTTCCGGCGGATTGAGCATCAGGCCTTCGTCCTTTCCCATGCGCGGGGCGTAGCGCGCCAGCAGCGGGCCGCCATATTTCGCGAAGAGCGCTTCCATCTGCCGGCGATCCTGCCGGTCCGGATCGAGCGAGCGCAGGATTTCCTCGCCGCCGCGCTTCTCGAACCGCTCGATGAGCGTGTTGTAGAGCATCGATGCCCAGCCGGCGCCGCCTTCCAGGAAGGTGAATCGAAGCTGCGGGAATCGTTTCATCACGCCGCCCAGCAGCAGCGCCCGGCAGAAGATGTGCGCGCCGGCGGCAAACGATCCGGCGTGGTTGAACGTGTAGTTCGAAATCGATCCGTGCGTCGGGCCGCCCAGGGTCCCGACGTGCGAGGCGGGAACGATCTTCAGCTCGACGCACTTCGCCCACACCCGGTCGTAGTCGTACTCGCTGTCGAGGGCGAGGTAATCCATGTAGCGCGCGCCGGCCTGGTCCTTGGGCGCACCGGGCAACGGTCGCCAGAAGTGCCCTCCGACGAACGCCGTCTTCAGCCCCAGCTCTCGCACCGCGTATTCGAGCTCCGCGATCGCTTCTTCGGGCGAGCCCATCGGAATGATGGCGGCCGGCGTCAGGCGCGCGCCGTGCTCGCGGAACGTCTCCGCGTTCAGGCGATTGAGGGCCCGGCACAGCGCCTGCCGCATCTCCTGGTCGCCCAGGCTGACGAAGCTGAGGCCAAGCGTCGTGTAGACGACCGCGAAGTCGAAGCCGAACTCGTCGAGCCGCTCGCGCATCAGCGAGGGCAGCATCGTCGTGGCCCGGTCGAGGGTGTTCGACGCGGGAACATGCCAGAAGGATGGGCGCGCCAGCCTCCGGCTGCGCCGCGCCGCGTCGTCCGCGCAATACCACCGGTGCATCGAGATCGACTCGAGCACTTCGTCGAAGCGCTCCGCGATCCGCGGTCCCGCGACTTCGCGCAGCATGTCCTGCAGCGCGAACTGGCACTCGACGACGTGCGCATCCGCATCGATCACCGGATGCGGGAGCTCTCGTCGGATCTCGGCGGCTGTCCTGCGCGGTCCGTGGTGGTTCGTCATCGGTGTGCGCCTCCTGTCAACTGGCCGCCAATATCGGCCGCGGCCGGTGGAGGGTCAAATGAAAGCTATTCATCGCGACCATCGCGCGCCTTCATTCCAGCCGTTGAACCGCCGCATGAATTGCCTTGCTGCCGGACATGACAACAATTCATTAGACACGCGTCGAGAGGCCATGAGAGCTTCGCTTCAGGAGGGCATGCCCCATGACATTTCGAACCGTTCTGCTTGCGCTCTTGGTGGCCGTTGGCTTTGCCGGCGCCGCACAGGCGCAGCAATTTCCGACCAGGCCGGTGACCATCATCGCGCCGACCAATCCCGGCGCAGGTCCCGATTTTCTCGCGCGGCTGCTGTCCCAGAAGCTCCAGGAGCGCTGGGGACAGCCGGTCACGGTGATCAACAAGGCGGGTGCCGGAAGCGTCATCGGCATCGCCGAAGTGGCACGGTCTGCGCCGGACGGCTATACGCTGGTCGTTGCGACGGACGCGTTCGCCAACAACGCGGCGCTGATGAAGCTGCCCTACGACCCGCTGAAGGACTTCCAGCCTGTCGGACAGATTTCCATCGGGGGCATGATCCTGTGCGTTCATCCCAGCCTTCCCGTCAAGACTCTCGCGGAGTTCGTCGAATACGTCAAACGCAATCCCGGGAAGCTGACGTACGGATCGGCAGGCATCGGAACCACGCATCACATCATGATGGCGCTTTTCGCCCATGCCGCCGGACTGGACATCGTCCACGCTCCGTATGGGGGCGGCCCCGGCAAGATGCAGACGGACCTGATCAGCGGACGGCTTGAAACGGCGTTCGTGGCGGCAAGCGCGGCCAAGCAGTTCGTCGAGCTGGGACAGTTGCGGCCGCTCGCCGTCGCGACGAAAACGCGGATGAGCTACTGGCCCGAGGTGCCGACGTTCAGCGAACAGGGGTTCACGACCTTCGACCCGGAGCTGTGGTACGGACTGCTCGCGCCGGCCGCCACGCCGGCTGCCGTGATCGACAAGATCTCGTCCGACATGGCGTGGGCGCTGGCATCGCCCGACGTCAAGACCAGCCTCAACAAGTTCGGCATGGAATCCGCGTACCTGTCACCCGACGCGTTCACGCGCTTCATTCATGGCGAGGTCGACAGGAAGAAGAAGATGGTGCAGAGCGCGGGCATCAAGGGGGAGTAGTTCCGCACGGGTGTCACAGCACCCAGGCCGCGCCCGAATCGCTCACCACCGTCCGCAGCTGCTCGACAAGCATGGGCGGGATCTGGACGCCATTCGCGGTTCGGTCCCTGGCGGCGCGCGCTTCGAAATCCCCCGGCGCCACCACGGGCACGCCCTCGTCGGCCGGGCGCGTCGCTCGCAGCGTGCCCATCATCGCCTCCAGATCCGCTTCGAATTCGCCCGCCGCGCGAAATGCGTTCGGATCGATCACGATGAAGAAATGCCCGACGTTGAGCTGCGGGGTATCGCCATGCAATTCGTGCCGGGTCGCGCAATACCAGGCCCCGGGAAGAATCGTTGCGAGAACTTCGACCGCGGCGGCAAGACAGTATCCCTTGTGACTGCTGAGCTCGGCGGTCGCCCCTAACGGGGTCAGGCGCGGCGAGCGCATCGCGCGGTCGGGGTCGGTTTCGCTCTGGCCGTTTTCGTCCAGCGCCCAGCCCGGCGCGAGCTTCCTGCCATGCAGCTTGGCGAGCCGGATCTTGCCGATGGCAATCGTGCTCGTCGCGATGTCGAAGCTGAACGCATCGCCATTGCCCGCAGGCGCGGCAACCGCCAGTGGATTCGTGCCGAACCGCGGCTCCGCGCCGTTCGTGGGAACGATCGCGGGATCCCATGCGGCGGAGAAGGCCAGGCCGACCAGTCCTGCCTCGACGGCGAGGTGTGTGTAGGCGCCTCCCGCGCCGAAGTGGTTCGAATTGCGCACCGCGGCGGCGGCGATTCCAAGCGTGCGTGCCTTGGCGATCGAAATCGTCATCGCCTGCGTGCCCGCCGGCTGTCCGAGTCCCTGGTCCGCGTCGATCAGCGTGGTGGCCGGCGTTTCACGCAGCACGCGCGGCCTCGCGCTGAAATTGATGTGCCCCTGCGAGCGCAGTCGGGCATACAGAGGCAGCAGCGCGATGCCGTGGGAATCGACGCCATGCAGATCCGCGTACGCGAGGCGATCGCTCGTGGAGCCGGCATCTTCTTCGTTCATCCCCCAGGCCTCGAGGACCTCCACGCATTGCAGTCGCAGCTTCGACAACTCGGTGCGCATGGGCTTTCCTTGTGATGGTTTGGAACTTGTCCGTGAATGAACGCGGGTTACGTTGCCGCCAGCAACGATGCGCGCGAATCAGACTTTCTCGCCGATCTTCGGCAGCCACACCGCCAGCACCGCCGGTTGGCCGTCGCGGACGCGCGCGAGGCAGCGCCCGAGCGCTGCCGCAAGCTCTGCCGGCGCGCGCACGTTCTCGCCATATGCGCCGGCGGCCTCCGCTTCCTTCGCGAAGTCCATCGCGGGTTCGAGATAGCCGCCGTCCAGCCCTGCCTGCACCGCGTAGCCGCCGGGATAAAGGTCCATCGTCGCCCGGGTGGTCGTGCTGTAGCTGCGGTTCTGGAAGATCACGGTGAGATAAGGCGCCCCATAGCGCACCGCGGCGAGCAGCGCGCTGGTCGCGGAGCCATACATGTAGAAGCCGTCTCCGGTCACCAGAACGACGTCCTGCTCCGGTCGCGCGAGCTTGACGCCCAGCGCGGCGCCCGGGCCCCAGCCGCCGGCGCTGCCGGGATTCCTGAAATAGCGCCCCGGCCCCGTCCTGGCGAGATGGGCATTCATCGGGTTGTGTCCGAGCGTGTCGTCGACGAGCACGCACGACGGACCGATGATCTCCCCGACACTCCATGCCAGATAGTTCGGATCGATGTGCGGCAGCGAGGCCAGCGACTCTGCCTTCTCCCGCACCGCGCGTCTGCGCTGTTCGCCTTTCGCGGCCCACGCCGCCCTGCGCGCCGCAGCGTCACTCACCGTTCCGCCGCGCTCCACTTCGTCGACCAGCGCTTCGAGCGCCAGCGCCGAATCGCACGTCAGGCGCATCGCGGCGGGGAATTCGTAGGTCGGGATGTCGAGCTTGACCGGGTCTTCATCGATCACGCAGACGAAGCAGCCGGGATCGGGGGCCGCCTTGCCCGGAACCCACGGCACGTCGCAGTCGATGACCAGCAGGAAATCGAATCCGGCGCAAGGCATCGTGGCCTGGTACAGCGGATGGTCCATCGGGAACGAGCAGTGGGACCGCGACGCGCAGTCCAGCGCCGGCATGCCGAGTGTCTCGCACAGCCGCACGAGCGGCGCAGCGCTTTCGGCCGACCGGCCGGAGCCGCCCAGGATGACGGCCGGGTTGCGCGCTTCGCGCAGCATTCGCGCAAGCTTGTTCAACGTGGCGGCATCGGGCCCCTGCGGCGCCGGCACGCCCAGATCGTGCACGGACGCAAAGTCGCCGCATGCCTCGCGCGACAGCGCGATCTCGCGCGGGATGGCGAGATAGACAGGGCCGCGCGGAGGCGTCAGTGCGACCTGCAGCGCGCGGCTGACCATGAAGCCCGGGTGATCCTGCATTTCGATGCGCCGCGTCCACTTCATGTACTGGCGCACGATCGCGTTCTGGTCGTGGACGTCCTGCGACCAGAAGTGGCCTGCGTCGCGCGAGCCTCTGCGGCTCCCCGCGGGCGCGGTCGGAGCGACCCCGGCCGTCAGCAGCAGGGGCAGCCTGCTGCGCATGGCGCTGTGGATGCCGGCGCCGTAATGCTGGGTGCCGACATCCACGTGCGCGGCAGTCGCCGCGGGCTTGCCGCTCGCGGCACAGTAGCCCAGCGCGGCATTGATGGCGGCGTACTCGTGGGTGAACAGCAGCAGCCGCGGCGCCGGGCGTCCCCGCGATTGGGCCTTGGCAATCGCCTCCTGGTAGAACGCGAGCTCCGAACCCGAGGTGAAGAAGAGGTAGTCGACGCCGGCGGCAGCCATCGCGGCGACCATTGCATCGCCGGGCTCCAGCGCGATCGCATCGCTCTCGGCCGCGTGCCCGGATGAACTCGAGGCCGTCATTGCGCCGTTCCTCAGGTTGCGTCGGGATCGCTGTCGAGCGTCACCGGCGGCATCACCGGCTTGCCGTCGCGAATGCGCATGCGATCGCGGGCGCGCTGCGCGTCGAGCGGCGCGAGCCGCTTGAGCGGCCGCTTCGAATAAATGGTGATTTCGATATTGGGCCCGTGTCCCACGTTCTGGTGCGCGACGCCTTTCGGTATCACGGTCATCTCGCCTTCGTTGATCGTGATCGGTCCGGTCTCCGAGCGGAGCGTCCGGCTGCCCTTGTACTGGAACGCGAATTCGTCGGCGCCGAGGTTGCGGTGCCATCCGCCCTGCTCCGTGTCGCAGTTGGCGACTTCGATGATGAGGTCGTCATTGGCGAACAGGACCAGCGGCATGAATCCGTTGACCATGTCGACGCCGGTTACGACGTCTTCGGTGAAGATGTCGTTGAGCGAAATCTTCTCCATCCTGCGGCCGCCCTCCGCCGGCTTGTTCAGCAATTCCTCGTCGCGCTCGACCACGAATCGCTTGTCCGGTCCGCCCTCGGTCCAGTCGTTGATCGACGGTCCCCAGAACGTGACGAACTCCTTGATCTTCTTCATTGACGCACTCCATCGGATGTCTTGAGCCGGTCCGCCAGCCAGTCGGCGCAGGCGAGCAGCGGCGGCAGGTGGTTGTCGAATTGACAGTGCGCGGCGCCACCGTTGTCGCCGTCGAACACGAGAAGCTGCTTGTCGGATGAGCCGATCGTTTCGTACATCGCCTCCGCGTGGCCGGGCGGCACCTGCCTGTCCTCGCTGCCATGCATGATGAGGAATGGGCAGCGGACGAGCGGCCCGCAATCGCGCGTGTGAAACGGGCCGATGGCGCGTTCGGCATCCTCGACGCTGTTCGTCCCGGTGACGAACATCAGCTGGAAGCCCGGCGCCGCGACGCTTGCGCCCGATTGCCGCCGCCAGCGCCAGACTCCCGCGTAATCGTAGATCACCCCCCATGCTACTGCCGCGGCCACGCGCGGCTCGTACGCCGCGGCGCGCGTCACGTAATAGCCGCCCAGGCTGGAGCCGACAAGCGCGATCCGCGACCGATCGACTCCGTCCTTCGCGGCCAGCCAGTCGATGGCGGCCGAAACCGGCTTCTCGTAATCGAAGCGCGTGGGCATGCCGCGCATGCGCACCGCTTCGCCGATGCCCGGCGTATCCAGGAAGAGGCAGGCGATGCCGCGCTCGGCGAACTCGTCGCGTGCGCGCAGGAACCAGAGCTCCTTCGTCGTGTCGAGTCCGCAGATGAAAATCGCCGCGGGTTGCCTGCCCTGCACAACGCCGCGCTCGCCGCGCGGCGCGACATAGTAGCCGGGCAGCGACGAGCCTTCGTAGGGCACTTCCACGCGCTCGATGGGAAAGGGCGCGGTGGCCCGGGCCGCATCGAAGCTCGCGAGCGCCTTGCGATAGGTGGCGAGCCGCTGCGACGTACCCGGCGGCATGAAGTGTTCCGAGATGATTCCGTACAACGCCGCCAGCAGGTGGTGCTGCCATGCGGACCTCGGCTGTTTCGACGCGGCCGCGCGGCGCGCCGCCACCTCCGCGATCTCCTGCCAGGCATCGTGCCATGCGCCGTCGTCGGCGGTGCCTTCGAGCCGGTGCAATACCCGCGATACGTCGCCGATCTGGCCGCCGCCGCAAAACGCGAGCAGCGTGTTGTACGACCACTTGTAGTTGCCGGGAAAGAATTCGTGCATCGTCACCTCTCCGTCACAATGTCGCCGAGCAGGCGCCGGCGGTCCAATGAATGTTCGTCATGGGGGTGACCAATCCGCTTCACGTCGCCGGCGGGG
>JADMIO011778114.1_pt1 | contig 36835 bp, 37 predicted proteins | sample 8958161 | NCBI WGS metagenome assembly JADMIO01 (sample SAMN16585339, study PRJNA669376) | soil metagenome | isolation source: Crop rotation soil | place: USA: Cullars Rotation, Alabama | collected 2011
CCGCGACTTCAAGTCACGTGAATTCCAAGCTTCGGATCCCACTGTGCTGGAAAGGCGTGCCCGCCACGCGATCGAGCATTTCCGCGGTAAACACGCCGGCGCCTTCCTCGTCGGCGATCGCGCGCAGGGCTTCGGGCAGCAGTTGGTGGATCTTCACGTAATCGACGCACCAAACGACCCCGTCGACGTCGAAGTGGTCGGTGTCGAACGTTGCGAAGTGCAGCGCGACGTAAGGCGAAAACGTCCAGTCGAGCAGCCGCGTCGGCAAGCCGTGGTGCTGCGCGAGCGCCAGCCAGTTCCACACCGAATCGCGCGGCACCGACCCGCCGGCGGCGTATTTTCGCAACGCGCGGAGCATGTGCGGCTCCTGCCGCTCGTAGGGGCCGCCGAGGCGCGCCAGGCTGGTCGACAGGTCGTCCGCCGCCGTCCAGATCCCGCGGTACGCGAACGCCGAGCGGAAGCGGCGCAGCGGCTCGCTCCACGACTGCGCGTAGAGCTGTTCGTTCAGTTCGTTCCAGGATGAGACGCGAAAATCGGGCATGGCGTTCGGTCAAGGCGCAGATCTAAAACCCAATCGTGTTCGCGCTTCAGACGGCAAGGAATCCCCCATCCACCGGCAGCATCACCCCGTGGATCATGTCCGCCGCGTCGCTCAGCAGGTATGCGACGGCGTTCGCGACGTGCACCGGTTTTGCGAAGCGCCCCAGCGGGATCTTCGCGAGCATCGGGTCGCGCTTCTTCGGGTCGCCCCACGCCATCTCGCCCATCGGCGTGAGCGTGACGGTCGGGTTGACCGCGTTCACGCGGATCTGGTGCGGGCCGAGTTCGAGCGCCATCGCGCGGGTGAGGTTGTCGAGCGCGCCCTTGCTCGCGCAATATGCCGCGTGGTCGGCGATGCCGACCATCGACGCCTGACTGGAGAGGTTGACCACCGCGCCGCCGGCCTTGCGCGCGATCATGCCGCGCGCGATCACCTGCGTGATCACCAGCACCGCGCGGACGTTGACCGCGATCGTCCGGTCAAACGCGTCCACGGTCGTGTCGAGCAGCGGCTGCGGAATCGAGATCCCGGCGTTGTTGACGAGCAAATCGACCGGCCCCGCGTGCTCCGCCGCGCGGCGCGCCGCGTCGGCGTCCGCCAGATCCGCTACGATCGTCCGGCACCCCGGCACCTCCTTCGCCAGCGAATCGAGGTCCTCTTTCGTACGGCTGACGGCGACGATCGACGCACACCCGAACTCGTGCAGCACCCGCACGATCTCGCGACCGATCCCCTTGCCTGCGCCGGTCACGAGCGCCCGCTTGGCCGCGAGTGAGATTTGCATCGGCGAAGTGTGTTGCGTCGCCGAACCACTGTCAATTGCCCCGCAGCGCCGTCCAGAACGTAACGGAAATCACTTGACAAACACCTAACAGACGATATTGTATCATCCCGTTCAGCTTTCGCGGAATTCCGTGGGACGGGTCATCCGGAGGATGGCCCATGAATCCGAATCGCAAGCAGGACGCCCTCGGGCGTTTCGTCCGCGCCGACGGCACGCCGGCCCCTTTGCCCGAGCCGGGCATCAAGCATCGGCGTGGCCCCGCGCGCTTCAAACACTTCCGAATCGACGCGCTGCCCCTCACGCCGGAGCAGCGCGAGGAATACGAGCGCCTCCTCGCCGACCCCACGTCGACGGTGCAGCAACTGCAGGACTGGCTGCGCGCCCGCGGCCACCGCGTGTGCCGCAGCGCCGTCACGCGCCACCGGCATTCATTTCACGCCGACCTCACGCGCCTGCGCGAGGTCGCGCGGATGGCCCAGAGCCTGTGCGAGCTCTCGCGCAAGCAGCCCGGGGGCCCCGGCGTGATCGCCGAAGCCGCCGCCGCTCACTTCGAAATGAACCTGATGGAAAGCCTGCACAAGATGAAAGGCGCCCCCGATCTCCCCGCCGCCGAATGGCGTCAGATGGCCGCCACCCTCGCCGAGATCGTCGCGACGCGGCGGAGCGTCGAGGCGATGCGCGAAGAGTTCGAACGCCGCGCCAAGGCCGCCGTCGAAGAAGCCCAGCGCAAAAACGTAACGTCGGAAGACGTCGCCGACCGGATGCGGCAAATCCTGCTCGGCGAGTGAGGACGCGCCAACCGATGGGTGACGCCACGCTTCTAAGCCCTGACCCTAGATTCCTGACTCCTGACTCATGGCTTTCGACCAAGGACAAATCCCATGCGCGTCCGAACCGTCCCCGTGCCCGCGTACCACTACCTCACGCTGATCGCCCGCGCATACGCGAACAGTGGCGGTGAACCGACACCGCCGGCGGTGCGCTGCTGCTTCGTCACCCTCTACAAACACGCGGTCGGCGTCAAAGTCCAGGCCTGGTTCTGGCGCCACAACCCGCGCAAAGTCCCCGAGCTTCGAATTGGCATCAACTTCGACCGCTGGCGGGCCGAGCACAACGAGCAAGCCGCCACCGCGTTCCTGGCGCGCCACGCGGACGAGCTGCAAGCCCTTGGCGCCGAGTACTGGCCGAGCGAAACGGAGTTGGACCGCCGGTACATGACGCGGGTTGAGGTGCCGCCGGTGGGGGAGGATTTGACGGCGGTGACGGAGCAGGCCGTGAAGCTCGCGCGGCGATACGTTCAGCTGCTCAGAACCAGGAACCAGGAGTCGGGAGTCAGGGATCAGGAGTCGGGAGTTTCTGGTACGACGGCGGACGTGTCAAAAACCGTTGAGGCGCCGTGACTGACGCGCGCCGCGACAAGCGGAAATGAGAGAAGAGGGGAATCCGGCAAGGACTGGAAGGGGGCTATTCCGCCTTCGCTTTACGTCGCTTCTTCGGCTTCGTCAGATTCCTGATCGTCCGCTCGAAGTCCGCATCCACCGCGCGCGGCCGCGCGTCGATGAGATTCCGATAGCGCTCGTACTCGGCTTCCGCCTTCGCGCGCGCGCGTCGTCGGCGGGGATCGATCCCGCGTGGTCGAGTGAGTTTGAGGCGCCAGATTACGGGAGCGCGATGTTGTGATAGACCTCCTGCACGTCCTCGTTCTCGTCGAGCGTCTGCAGAAACTTCTCGAACGTGGCCAGCTCTTCCGCGGCGAGCGTCTTCGTGGCCTGCGGGAGGAACGTGATCTCCTGCACGTCCAGCTCAACGCCCGGCATCGCTTCGAGCACGGCCGTCTTGGCCTTGTAGAACTCGGCCGGCGGGATGAAGACCGTGATGGCGCCGTCCTTGCTCTCGACGTCTTCGACGGCGACGTCCGCGGCGAACAACGCCTCGATCACCTTCTCTTCCGAGTCGCCCTTGAACGAGATGACCGCGAGGTGGTCGAACGACATCACCACCGACCCGCTGGCGGCCAGCTTGGCGCCTGCCTTGGCAAAATAGCTGCGGACGTCGGCGATCGTGCGCACGTTGTTGTCGGTCAGGCACTCGACGATGACCAGCGCCCCGCCGGGGCCGAACCCCTCGTAACGCACGGGTTGAAAGTCTTCCCCTCCCTTGCCGGCGGCCTTCTGGATCGCCTTGTCGATCACGTGGCTGGGAACGTTTTCCTTCTTGGCTTTTTCAACGACGCTGCGCAGGATCGGGTTGGCCGCCGGGTCGGGCACGCCGTTCTTGGCCGCCATGTACAACTGCTTGCTGTATTTGGAATACAGCTTTGAGTTGTTGGCCGCCGTCTTGAAGATGGACGCTTTGCGTCGTTCGAATGCTCGTCCCATACGACTACTACCTTTACCGTTTTCCAGACCGACCGGCAAAGGGACGATCCCGTTCCAGCCGGAAATTGAAATTCCTCGGCGGCGAACACTGGCCGAGCGAGACGGAGTTAGACCAGCGTTACATGACGCGGATTGAGGTCCCGCCGGTGGGGGAGGATTTGAGCGATTTGGTGCGCAGCGCGCTAACGCTGGCGCGGGGCTACGTCGAGCTGCTCCACCGAAACCAGACGTCAGAAACCGAGGTTCGGAGCGCACCGACAGAAGACGGGACGTTCCACGCGATCGAACGCAACGTGTAATTCGACCCCGACCCTTGACGCCTGTCGCCTCAACGCCGCATGGCCGATCTCCGACGCCGACACAGAAGAAACGCGGCGAGGACCGGCGCGAATGCCGTTGCCAACAGCGGCTCGGGCACGGGTGTCTCGAATGCCCCCGCTTCGTAGCCACCGCCGGTAGGCCTGGATAGTCCGCCGAAGTCGTATGCGGGTAAGTTTGTGCCGTCGGTAATGAGGTCAGTACCTGCCGCGCCCGCCGTCAGATGGAAATCACCGCCTGGTGCATCCATAAAGGAAGGGTCGGTGAGGAGACTGTGCAAATCGTGGCCCTGCGACCGCCACTGTGCGATCGTCGCGTAGGCACTGTCATTAATGAAGACGCCGGCCCCGTCGGAGATCAGGTTGTAGTCCATGTTGACCGCCCCTTCGCCTTGGAAGTATTGGCGAACCGCGGCGACAGGCACATCCAAGATGTTTCCGATGATGGTGGAGTCCGTGGCCGCGTTAGTGAGCGCGATCGCCGACGCCCCGTACGGGGACGCGTCGTCGAGGATGATGGTGTTGAACTGGATGCGATTCCTCATGCCCCGATCGAGAATAGCCGTTCGATATGAGAACTGAGGGTTGAGCCCTTTCATAAGCAGATTCTGGATGGTGTTGTCAGAGCCAACGAGATCGATAAAGGCGGTGGGGCCATTGATCCGGACACCATCGACGAGGACGTCGTGACCGTAGATCGTCATGCCGGCACCATCGAGTGTTCCGCCTTTCACCGTAATGTTCTGGTGGTAGGGGGCTTCGGTGCCAATGACGATGCCCGGCCCGCCATGGACGGTCATATTCTTGACCGTGACGTCCCCGACGCCGGTCCCGTGTGTGTAGAAAGCCGGATAAGTGGGATCGTTCTTGTCGGCGACGCAGTCAATCCACTGCGAATTGTCGTGATTGCTCTGTGCGCCATCGGAGAACGCCGCGTAGGCGGTGGCGCCGCCGTACCCTTGATCAGGCAACGCGCCGGAGGTCAACAGGCCTTTGCCGGTGAAGTTGTCGGAGTTAATGACACCGAAGGTGTGCTTTCCGGCGCGATAGGCCTCCGAGTTTTCGATAATGACGTTGTCGCTGTAGAACACCCGAAACGCATAGCCCGCATCGCGCTTCGCCGATTCATCGACGACGAGATCGCGGAAGACGAGATTGTTCTTCTGGTTTGTGTAAACGATGTCATCTCGGACTGCTGCGGTGTAAGCCCGCCCGTCCACTGACGGGTCGAGCCCGCCGGCATTCATGTACACTTTGCCGTTGTCGTAAAGCCATGTATTGGGATTGGCGTCCACATACGCACGGTTCACTGCGAAATCTGATGAATGCGTCAGCAGGGTCGCGTCGTGAACGAAATCGTGGTTGGCGAACAGCGCATTGACGGGGGTATGGACCGTCGCAACATAGGTGGAGGACGTGCCTGCGACCGCGCCGAATGCGCTATTCGGCAGCGCATCGCTCCCCCAGAACTTGGGCTTGCTGCCTGAGCCGTAGGCGCCATAAATAATAGGGGCGTCCGTAGTTCCGCTGGAGCTGGCGGAAAGCTGCTCCCTCCATTCGCCGCCCCTTTGGAACAGGATCTCGGATCCGGGCGCGAATGCGGTGTTGTCGACCTTCGCCACCGACTTCCAGGCCGATGCCGGGCTAAGCCCGTCTCCGCTATCGTCGCCGGCGGGGCTGACATAATATGTAGACCCAAACGCCGCCTGAGGGAGAAATGCCGATGCCAATAAAACGACTCGCCACTTCATGAAACACCCCATAGTCGAGAAGAGAATGTGCGCGACAGCGCACATTCATGCCGTGTCGTTGAGTGCCACGGCCGAACGAACCGCGAAAAATCCAGAACTGTCTGCTCGCCGCATGGCCGGACATGCGCGCACCGAGGGCGCTGAAAGGCAGCCGATCAAACAATGCAGATCAGAATCTCGAGTGGCGCCAACGCCGAACGGCTGGCGCGTCCCCGTCCATGCGTTATCCCCGCGCTATACTGATATGCTCCTCCGATCGTGAGTTCACAATGGAATTGGACTCCGAATCATCAGGGCGCGGAATCTCCGGTCCGGCGTTAAGCCCTCAATAGGAGAATCGTTCGCGACCGCCCTGACGTGTCGCTGCCTACAAAGACTTATCCCCAATGCGCCCACCAAGGGAAACGATTAGGAACTAGCTACTGGGTACTCCCGTCCCATACGGATGCTTATGCATAATAAACTGTTACTGAACTGGTCCTTGTTTCAAGTGCGCACGGAGCGCCATCCGTTCTCCCTCGAAGCCGCTTCAATTCAACGGTGGGCGGGCGAGCGATTGCGTTCAGTGTGGTAGCCGATTCGGTCGCGCAAATCTTCTTCATCGTCCTCGTCCATCAACTGCCCGATGGCATCAAAGACGACGGCGAAGCGCTCGTCGTGGTCATGTAGCTTCGTTTCGAGCGCGCGAGATGGAGACGGAGCTTTTCGTTCGATGCGATGAACTGGCGAAGATGCACAGATGCGCGGACGACTTGAATTCTCGCATCGACGGCGGTCGGGTTTTTCAGAACCGCCGCCAGCATGACGGCGCCGTGCTCGGTGAAGTCGTACGGCGGCGTGCGACGAGCGCCCCCCAAGAACTTGAGGTCGCAGATGGCGACCTCAAGTTGAAGTCTGCCTGTGGTAGGTGACCGCGTCAAAGCGATTTGAGGATCTACCGCCGGCCGTTCCCCATGGCCCCGATCGCCTGGCCGTACACGTTCACGCACGCCCGGGCGGCGTCGGTCCAGCTCATGCGGCTGATCTCGAAGCTGCCGTGTTGACGCATCGTGGATGCGAGGGGCGGGTGGCGAAGTCGGCGTTCATCCGGTGGAGATGACCGTCAGGCCGGGGATGCCGTCGAAATGTTTGCGCATGGCCACGGCTCGCTCCGCCACTTGCGAAGCGTCTCGTCGAAGTCGGGTCCGAAATCCTTGTCGGCGTCTGGGAGTTTGCTTCGAAGTTGTTCAATCGACACGATCGCCGGGCGGCGAACGATGACGCTCACCTCAACCGCCGTCCCTTCCGGCAGCGTGGCCGGTGGTTCCAATACTACGGCGCCGTTGCGGATGTGGCCGCGGTAGGTCATGGCAGGGATTATATCGAATTGACGGCGTGCGGCGTCAACCGCTGGCGGTTTACCGCCGCCCGTTCCCCATCGCACCGATCGCCTGGCCGTAGACATTCACGCACGCCCGCGCGGCGTCGGTCCAGCTCATCTTGCGGATCTCGAAGGAGCCGTGTTGACGCATCGTGGATGCCAGCGGCGGGTGGCGTAAAACGGCGACGATCTTGTTGGCCATCTCGTTGATGTCCCAGAAGTCGACTTTCAAGGCGTTTTGGACGACTTCGGAGACGCCGGACTGCTTGGAGATGATCACGGGGACGTCGTGGGACATCGCTTCGAGGGGGGCGATGCCGAAGGGTTCGCTCACGCTGGGCATGACGTAGAGGTCGGCCATCTTGAAGACCTTTTCGACGTCGTTGCCGCGCAGGAAGCCGGTGAAGAGGACCTTGTGGCCGATGCCCATGGCGGCGGCCTGTTCGATGGTGCGGCGGATCATGTCGCCACTGCCGGCCATCACGAATTTTACGTTGTCCATGACCTCGAGGACTTTCTTGGCGGCGGCCAAAAAGTACTCGGGGCCTTTTTGCTGGGTGATGCGGCCGAGGAACAGGACGATCTTTTCGTCTTTGTGGATTTTGTACTGTTCTTCGTTGTACGAGCCGTTGGCCTCGATCGCGTTGTAGACGACGTCGACCTTCTTTTCGTCGATGCCGTAGTGCTGCGTGATGATGTTTTTCGTCAGGTAGCTGACCGCGATCACCTTGATCGCGCCGTGCATGCCGCGGCGTTCGATTTCGTAAATCCGCTGGTCGATGTGCAAGCCGGAGCGGTCGAATTCGGTGCTGTGCACGTGGACGACGAGGGGCACTCCCTTGATGCCGGCGACGGCGAGGCCGGCGGGGAAGGTCATCCAGTCGTGGGCGTGTACGACGTCGAAGGATTCCTGCCGAGCGATTTCCGACGCGAGGGCCGCGTAACGCTGGACCTCGGAGAAGAGGTCGCCGGCGTAGTTGGCGCCGGTGTCGAGGAAGCCGGGTGTCGGCGCGAACGCCGGGTCGGGGGGGAGCTGTGGGCGTGGGATCGCGGCGCGGCGGAGTTTTAACGCTTCTTTTGTAAGCGTTGCGGTGCCGGCCGGGGCGTCGGCGACATCGTCGTGCTCGGCGTCGGTCTGCGTGTCGGCGGACTTCTGATAATCGGCGGGGGTGTTGTAGGGGCTGAGGGCGGCGTTCACCGTGCGGAACGTCACGTGCTCGAATTCATCGAGACGAAATTCCGTGGTCGGCGACGCCAGCGGCGAGCCGGCGCGCGGGCTGACGAGGCGGACGTGCGTGGAGAACGGCGTGCTCACCGGGCGCGGGAGCACGAACATGATATCGACGCCAATGCCCGACATGCTCTTAGTCAACCCGTAACACGCAGTGCCAAGTCCCCCGGAGATGAAGGGCGGAAATTCCCAGCCAAGCATGAACACTCGCATCGCGCTGCTTCGCTTTCTAGCTAGTTCCGCAAAACCGCTCCGAAGACCAGGCCAACGTCATCTCGCGACGTACGCGGATCGCGATCGCATCGGCAGATACGCGGACATCGCGCTCGCCGTGTGCGTGCGCCCCGTGCGCACGAAGACTCTCGGACTCACACAAGGAAACAGGCGGGAGAAGAACAACTTGCCCGAACCGCGGAACTCATCCTGCGGCATGTACTTGCCGCCGACTGAGATCCCGGCCCGGCCGGTGATTCCCTGATGCCCGGAGCCGTACGATCAGACGTCCACACACGTCGTCGGAAACGCGACACGACCGTTTACGCGACAGGCGTTTGTGGGCAGAATCCCTATCCTACCTGCGCCGCATTTATACTACACCGGCTCCAGGTTTCCAGAGCAATGCGCAATCTAAGCGCAAATCCTGAGACGAAACGCGGCCGCCACGCGATAACGCAAAGACGATACCGCTCGCGAGACTCACGGCGCCGACCGGCAAAAACTGCCGACGCGCTGCGCGACATAAGTCCGCGAAAGATCAAGCGCAATCGCTGCGCGGCCGGATACCATCGCGGCCGCGCTCGGGTTTCTCGCGGTCGGCGATGCGGGTGTTACGCGTTCGTCGGGCGATTGTTGAATAGGCAACGTGAAGATAGAGTGAACGTTTTGACCCCCGCCGTGCCGAACATCTATGCGGTCTCGCCGAGGGCCGAACCGGTGCCTTGGGCGGGTCGATTTCTGGCGGCTCTCACCGGTGCGGTTTGCCTCGGGCTGCTGGTATTGGCGGCATCGCTGACGCCGAACCCGAGCGGGTACGGCACCCACAGCGCGTCGCTCGGCCTCGCCAAGTGCAACTTTCTGGCAACCACTGGTATTCCGTGCCCCAGTTGCGGAATGACTACGTCGTGGACGTGGACGGCCCACGGCAACCTGCTCGCCGGGTTGTATGTGCAGCCGATGGGCATGGTCCTCTGTCTGCTGGCGGCGGCGTGCGTGTGGGGCGGGTTTTACATCGCGATCACCGGCCGGCCCGCGCACCGATTGCTCCGCGCGCTGCCGGCGCGATACACTCTCGTCCCGCTGCTCCTGCTTGGTATCCTCGCCTGGGGCTGGAAGATCCTGATCCACTTGAGCGGCGTGGACGGGTGGCACTGACTCGCGATTTCCTTTGAACCTGCACACGGGGAAGAGAAGCTAAAGGACAGAGCCTATGTCGCGTCGCGCCATCGCTATCCTCTATCCTCTCGCCACTGTTCCGCTGCTGTTCGCCGCCGGCTGCACGGTTCTCGGCGTGATCGCCGGCAAGGCGCTGCCGCCGCCGACGATTCCGCCGGCGTACGCCGATCTCCACGGGCAATCCGTCGCCGTCATGACCTGGGCCGACGACGCGATCATGATCGATTTCCCCGACGTGCGCCTCGACCTTGCCGGAAGCATCCAGATGAAGCTGCAGCAGGCGCAGCAAGCGAAAGTCAAGGAATTGAAGGACATGACGTTCGCCACGACCGCGGCGGCCGTCGTGCGGTGGCAGAACAATCATCCGGAAAACGACACGCTCCCGCTGCCGCAGGTCGCGCCCAAACTCAACGCGTCGCGCGTGATCTACGTCGAACTGTCAAACCTTCAGACGCGCTCAGATGCATCGGTCGAACTTTATCGCGGCACCGCGACCGCAACGCTACAAGTGGTCGAGGTCGTGCCCGGCGTGGCACAGGGAAAGGTCGCGTACGAGGAGTCGGGGATTACCGTCGTCTTCCCGCCGAAGGCGCGGGAAGAAGGCACGCCGGACGGCAGCGACTTCGCGATTTACCGCGGCACCGTCGACGCCCTCGCCGGCGAGCTCGCCAAGCGGTTCGTGCCGCACGAGGAAGAACAATGAGTAAGGCTGAAGTCGGAGGGATGAAGGATGAACGTGGGCACGTTGCGCTTGCTCACGTTGTGCACGCGTTGTTGTTCATCCTTCTGCCTTCATCCTTCATCCTTATTAACTCCGGCTGTAACATCGTCGGCGCCATCGCTTCCAAGGCGAGCCCGCCGCCGACGGTCAAGGCGCAATACAAGCCTCCGGCGACGGAGCCGGTGCTGGCCGTGGTTGAGAATCCGCACAACCCGGCTTCGGTTCAGCTCGAATCGGACGCCATCGCGCGAATGCTCACCGACCAACTGAAGGTGCACACGGTCGCGCCGGTGGTCGACTCCTCGGAAATTGAATCGCTTCGTCAGTCTAAGGGTGCGGGTTTCCGGCACATGCCAATTGACGAAATCGGCCGCTCGCTCGGCGCCAAGCAGGTGATCTACGTCAACCTCGAGCGGTTCGAGGTCGAGCGCGCCGCCGGCAGCGAAATGCCCGGCGGCAACGCCGAGGCGCGCGTGCGCGTCGTGTCCGCCGACGACGGCGCCGTCCTCTGGCCGATCGATTCGGCGCAGGGCTATCCGCTCATGGTGAAAGTGCAGCCGGAGCACTCGGCGACGGTGGGCGCCGAGCAGTCCGCGCGACAACGCCTTCAGACCGAGCTCGCCGAGCGCGTCGCGAAGTTGTTCTACGACTGGCAAGACGACGACTCGAGCGAAGCAGCGAACGCAAACTCCCAGCGGTGATTCGCGAGGCTCATTTCTCACGAGCCGGCGCCGCCAACCAGCCGGCGTGCCGTCGAATCAGCACATCTCCCGGAAAACACGATTGCCGCGGTGTCGCTCGGTCGTTGGCCATCGTGAGGAAGCGATCGACGACCTCCGGCTCGATGCGCTGCGCCGGAACACCGGCGGCGACGAGCCAGCGGCGGGCGCGCTCGCGCTGGAGCGGTGCGGGAAGTGCGAGCAGGTCGCGGATTCTGAGCGATTCATACTCTTTCGGTGCCGCGGCGGTCCCCCGCAACCACTCGCGAAGCTCTCGCGCGGCGGCGCCGACGCGCAGGAGCCGCTCCACGAGGTCGTCCCGATTGGCGAGCAGTTTTCGCAGGCGGTTTCGCGCGTAGATGTCCGATTCGTTGCTCGCGTCTTCGCGCCACGCTTGTCCCATTGTCGTGAGCCATTCCCGAAGCGTTGTGCCGCGCACGCCGAGCAGGGGACGCAGGACCATCAGCCCGCCGACCGGCGCGCGCGAAGACATGCCCGCAAGGCCCGCGGCGCCCGAACCGCGCAGCAATCGGTGCAAGACCGTTTCGGCGAGGTCGTCGGCGTGGTGCGCGAGGATCACGCCGGCCAACTGCTGTTCGGCCGCGAGTTTTTTGAAGAACGCGAAGCGTGCGGCGCGGAAGCGGGCGGAGGTGTTTCGTTCGACCGTGTCGAGCGCCGCCTCGATGTCGCCGCGGCGTGCGGTGGCGCACGGCAAATCGAGCTTCGCGGCGAGTCGTGCGACGAATTGCGCGTCTTCGGCACTCGCGCCCGCGCGGGTCTCGTGATCAAGGTGCGCGACGTGCAGCGTGAGGTCGGATCGGGTCGCGAGCAGCAGGAGTAGCGCGACGCTGTCCGCGCCGCCGCTCACGCCGACGGCCCATCGGCCCGGCGGCACCTGTGCGATGGCGGTTTGCAGCTCAGGGGGCGGGTCGTCGGTTGGCGGCACCGCCGACATCGTAGCGAACGTTCAGTTCAGAAAAACGAAGTTGAACAAGATCGAGAGCAGGATGAGCACGGCGAGCACGCCGGCCAGCACGAGCACGCGTTTGCGTTCCGAATGGGAAGTTGAGGATGCCGCCACCATGGCGCCGCCGCCGGCGCCGGCCGTCGCGATGCCGAAGGGGGCATCGTTCGCGGCGGGTGATGCCGCCGCCGCCGCCGCCGCCGTCACGCCGCTTTTGCTGCCCGAGTGGGTGCGATTCGCCAGGCACGTAGGGCAGTAGTGGTATTCGCCATGCTTTTTGAGTTTTGCCTTGGGAAACGGCTTGCGGCAACCGACACACATGTCCGCCACGCCGCTGAGGGCCTTACGGCGTTTGTCGGCTTCGCCGCACTCGATGCACCAGTACCGCGATTGGGAGTCTTTCATCCGCGCCCGGCCGGTGACGTCGGCTCCGCAGGCACAGCACACCTTGATCGCATTAACAGACGTGTCACTCGACATATCGAGTCCTCACACCGCACGCCCCGACACCCGAGATTCGTCCTCGCCGCGGATCCCCAGTAGCGGACATTGCATCCGCGACAGTTGCATACAGCCATTAATCGTATCGACACAGTGGTCGGCGCGTAAAGAGGGTGTTTTCCCCGAGGTCGTGAGGCAGCTAATAGAGGATAATGGCACCGGTTGTAATCGGTTACAACGGATTCCTGGTGGGTGGGAATCACCCAGGGGCGGGGTGTTGCGGCGCGCGTCCTTCCAGCACGCCTACCACGTCGCGCACGACCCAACTCATGTTCTCCAACGCCGTGTACGTGCGCGCCGCGAGGTGCGGTGTCAGAATCACGTTGTCGAATCCGAGCACCGGGAAATCGGGCTTCGGCGGCTCGGGGTGAAACACGTCGATCGCAGCGCCGGCGATGCGTTTTGCCCGCAGCGCATCCGCGAGCGCGTGCGCGTCGAGCACTTCGCCACGGCTGGTGTTGATCACGATGGCGTCGGGCTTCATGAGCGCGAGCTGCTCGCGGCCGACGAGGTTTTCGTTGCCGGGCAGCATCGTCACGTGGATCGAGAGCACGTCGGCGTCGGGATAGAGCTGCGGCTTTTCCACGCGCTTGGCCTTGAATGGCAGCGACTCCGGGCGGATGTCGAGGACGTCGTTGTAGATCACGCGCATGCCGAAGCCGTTTGCAGCCAGGTGCCCGACCCGCCGGCCAACGCGCCCCATCCCGAGGATCCCGATCGTCAACTCGTTGAGCTGCCGCCCGCGCACCTCGTTTCGCAGGCGTTTGAATTCCTTGGGGTCGTAGACGCGATCCCGAAACGGCGCCCACGGTCGCAGCAACTGCAACATGTACCCGACGACGAAGTCGCCGACCGCCAGCGTGTTCGCATCAGGCGTGTAGACGACCTCGACTCCGCGGCGGCGACAAGCGGCGACGTCGATGTTCTCCAGCCCAACTCCGCCGCGCCCCACGACGCGCAGCCGCGGCGCCTTGGCGAGCATCGCGTCGTCCACCTTCGTGTACGTCCGCACGACCATCCCGTCGGCGGTCGCGAGGTGCGCGTCGAACGCCGGGTCGTCGTACGCGATTTCGACGACGCGCACCTGCTGCTTGAGCCACTCCAGCGGCGCGGCGTCGGAGCCCTCGGTCACCAGCACGGTTCGCTGCGAAAGCGGCGGGGTTTGGATCGCTGTCATGGATTGCCGGGAGTAGAAGGGCGCGTGGCCGGCGCGGGCGGAGTCGGAGCTGCTTCCGCGGTGATGGTGGTGTCGGTGAGTGGGTGGTCGACGTAGTCGTCGAGGTTAAACCGCAGCCCGAGGAACCGCCTCACGATCACACGTGTCTTCAACAGGTCGCGTCGGTTGTGCGTCGCCGTCAACACGTATTCGCCGGGCTCGAGCAGGATCGGCGTGGTGTAGTTGTTGGAGGCGTGCAGGAGGGTGTCGATCGGCATCTTGAGATTTCCTCCGGTGACGAAAATCTCCGTCCCGTCGAGCGACGCGTTCCCGTCGATGATGATCGCCGTTGTCGGCTCCGGAACCTTAAACCAGCCCGAGAAGATGATCCCGACCATGACAACCGTCGATACCACGACGCACATGAGGATCGCGCCGACGAGAAACGCGCGGCTGCGCGTGTGCTCCGGTGCGACCGGCGTCGACGGCGAGGCGTACGACGCCGTCGGCGCCGGCGCGGTCGTCGTTGCCGTCGTCGTTGCCGTCGTCGTCGGAATGTCCTGCGTCGCGCCCATCTCCCGCGAGATTATTTCGCGACGCGCCAGGATTGCAATCCATAGCGGACGGCCAAATCGCGTGGACGCGGCGGTTGTGGTAAGAGTGTCGCAAGCAAAGGAGCCGCGATGAAGACCTTTACGAAGACATGGACGCTGGCAGCCGCATTGGCGGGGGCGATGATCGTGACCGGGTGCGAGAAGAAGAGCGAGCCGGTCAAGCCGACAAACCCGAAGCCGCCGACGCCGGACATGACACCCAAGGCCGGGACCGGCGCGAGCGCCGCTGGGGCGGGCAATACGACCGCCGGCAGCCCGTCGCCGCTCAAGTCGCCGACGACGATGCCGACGACTGTGAAGGCGCACGCGGGGACGGCGGAGCCTGAGGTCGCCGCCATTCCGCCGGACAAGTCGGCGGCGGCGATGAAAAAGGCCCAGGGCCTGCTCGACCAGGCCGCAAAGGCGATGAAGGAAAAGCGTTTTGAGGACGCCCGCGCGTCGCTCGATCAGGTCGACGCGATGAAGGATTCGCTGCCCAAGCAGATTCAGGATTCGGTCGCGCAGCTCCGAAAAAATCTCGCGAACATCGACAAGCTTCAGGTCGTCGAGCCGCCGCCGGAGGTCGAAGGGAATAAGTGATGATCGCCTGACGCGTTGAGAAGATAGAAGATAGGGGGTTAGCGATAGCGAAAAACGGCGGGAGCCGGCAACCACGCGTGTATCGCGGCTGCCGGCTCCCGTCTTTTCTATCCTCTATCGTCTACCTTCTATCCCCTGATTTACGCGGTCACATCCCACCCCGATCGCGCGGGCAAGCGGACGTACTTGTTCGCTTCTTCGTTGTTGGTGAACTTCAGCCCTTCGCCGTCCCAGTCGAGCTTTTGGCCCTTCATGCGGATCGCGATGTTGCCGAGCAGCATTGCTTCGGTCAGCACGCCGGCGTAGCTGAAATCACTGTATGCCTTGTCGATCTCCCCGCGGATGGCGGCGGCCCACTCCTGCTTCATCGCCAGGTCGTTGTCGCCGGTGTGGCGCTTGAGCGTTTGCGGGGGGTCTTTGACGTCCTTGAAGTCTTTCTCGGGGAGCAGCTTCCACGAGCCGCCGTAGTCGTCGGTTTGGAACATGCTTCCCTTGTCGCCGACGATCAGCGCGCCGCCGATGGGCAGCTTGTGCTTGTCATCGAATTCGACGCCGGTGAACAGCGCGTGATCGGGCTGAACGAGCTTGCCGTCGCGGTTGCCTTCGTACCAGTGGAACTTGATGCCGGGGAAGTCCAGCACGATGCGGGCCCAGCCCGGATACGTTTCCGGATTCAGCTCGCCGGATTCTGCGACGACGGAGGTGGGGTACTTCAAGTTGGCGCCGTGGAACGCCATGTTTGTCAGGTGGCACGCCATGTCGCCGAGCGCGCCGGTGCCGAAATCCCACCAGCCGCGCCACGCGAAGGGGTGGTATGCGCCACTGCGGCCCTTTTTGTCTTTGGTTTCCCATTCGCCGTAAGGCCGCACAGGCGCGGGACCGAGCCAGTTATCCCAGTGCAGGTACGCGGGCACCGGCGCTTCCGGCGGGCGCGTCGTGTAGTCGGGCGCCTGCTTCCAGTACGTGCCCGGGCGGTCGGTCCAGACGTGGATTTCCTTGATCGTGCCGAGCGTGCCCGCTTGCATGTACTCGACGCCGCGACGCAGGCCCTCCGACGCGCTGCCCTGGTTGCCCATCTGCGTCTTCACGCCCATTTTCGCCGCCATCTCGCGCAGTTGTCGCGCCTCCCACGGCGTGTGCGTGAGGGGCTTCTGGCAATAGACATGCTTGCCCTTCTTGAGCGCGAGCATCGATGCGGGGAAGTGGTTGTGGTCCGGCGTGCTGACGCCGACGCAGTCGAGCTTGTCGCCGAGCTTGTCGATCAGCTCGCGGTAGTCGTGGAACTGCTCGGCGTCAGAGAACTTCTCGGCCTTGTTAGCGAGGGTGTGGTCGTCGACGTCGCAGATCGCGATGACCTGCCCGACCTGCCCGGCCTGGTCGACATCGCCGCCGCCTTTCCCGCCGACGCCCACCCACGCGATATTCAGCTTTTCATTGGGGCTCTTGCTGACGGCGTAGGTGCGCTGGTTCCACGGGAAGTACCCGACGCCGACTGCCGCCGCGGATGCCGCGAGCGCCCCCTTGACGAAGGAACGGCGGGACGGGGTGGCAGGATTCGTGTTCTTGGTGTTGCGTCGACGGCTCATGAATTGGTCTCCTCCGCGAGTTTATCTGCAATTCCGCACGAGACATCCGTCGCGCGCGGGGCCAAAAACGTTATCCGGTAAGCGGCCCGAAAGATATACAACCGGGGGCGGCATTCGTGGTTATTCCCCAAGCCGCGGGCGCAGCGGAGCGGAGCCTCGGATTCCTCTCACAGGGTCGTCGGTGGCTGTCGCAATTCCGTCGACGACAGGTCCAGCATGAACTCCGACCGCGGCAGCTCGATGAACATCGATGCAAATGCCTCGGGGACGCGCACGTCGGCAAGCGTCTTCACCCCTTCGCCGGGCATCGGGCGGGCGGCGACGACGAACCGGCAGCCACGCTTCGCGATCGCGGCCAGGGCCGCGTCGCGCGCGGCGTCGCTATCGTCGTAATACCGCGCATCCACCAGCCGAACGGCCGTGTCGTAACCGACCGCAAAACTGCAACCGGGGAACAGCGCCGCCTTTTCGCGGAATAGCGGCACCCGCGTGAGCATCACCGGTGCCCGGCGGAACTGCGCCACCCGCCGCTCGATCTCGCCGGGACTCAGCGGTGGCTTGTCGGCATTCACGACGGGCAATTCGTATGCGGACGGCAGACCCAGATACGCCGACGCGACGCGCAGCATCGTCTCGTGCCCACAGTGCAGTGGGTTGAACGAGCCGCTGAGGAGCACGCCGGTGAACGGTTCGTCGGTCGACCGGCGGCCGTCGGTGTTTACGCACACGCTGCTGACACGGCCGCTCAAAAGTTCGAGCACTTCGTCCGGCGCATCGTGCTGCGTGACGCGCAGCTGCTCGCCGGCCAGCAGTTCGACGTGCGGTGCCGGCTCGACGCCGCACGCGTCGGCCAATGCCCGAAACACAATCTGCGCGACGACTGTCTCCTCGCCATGCCGCTCGCGCGCGCCTTTGGTGAGGACGACGGCGTAATCGCGACGGCCAGTTCGGTCGTGTGCCGCGACGTGGCACGCGTGCTCGCCGCGTTTGGCGCGATCCGTCGCGATCGTCGCCGTGCACGCGAGCCCGACACAGGGAGGGCCTTCGTCGCCGGCCATCCGCACCGCGCGGCGATACGCGCGGGACGCCATCGCGGCGGCGGTTTCGGCCGACACGGCTTTTTGCGGTGAAAATCCGAGCAAATCCACCAGCGAATCCGGGCTGTATCGGTCGCACGCTTCCAGCAGCAGGCGCGACGACCCGCCGACGGAATGCAGCCATGCGAGGGCGAGGCTGCCGGCGCCGGTGAACTCGTATACGAGCTTGTGCCCCGAATCGAACAGCCGGCGGAGCGTTTCGCTGGTCTGCTGGTCAATCACGCTCGGCGGCCCCTCATTTTTTCGCCGGTGCGGAGGTGGCTTCGGTTTTCCCGTTGGTTTGCCCGTCGGCTTTCGATTCGCCCGACGACGACATGGCCGTGTAGACCCTGTCGAACAGCTTGGCGTCGTCGGGGCCGAGCACCTTCGTCACGTCCGCGTGCGCGTGTTCGACGATCTTGTCGACGGCGTCAGGCGTAAGCTGGTCGGGCTTCTTCGCGAGCTTCGACAGCTCGAGCAGTCGGCCGCTCACCGCCTGATCGACCTTCTTGCGGCGCGCCTCGTCCGGCACGACCCGCGCCGCCGCCATCATCTGCTTCATGCGGACGAATCCGCTGGCGAAGGGCTTGTCGAACGATTTCTCGAGCTTCGCGGCGTTCGCGCCGCCGCCGACGAGCTCGCCGAGCGCCTCGTGGGCCGCCTTCAAACGGTCGTTCGCCTGTTTCTCATAATCGGCTGGGGTGAGCGTGTGGGCGCGGAGCTTCGCCTGCATCGCGCTTTGGTCCTGCCCGGCCGACTTGATGATCGCCGCGAGCTTGGCGTTGTCGGTTTTGATGCCGGCGTCGGCGAGCGCGGCCTGTGCGTTCATGAGCCGGATGAAGCCGCCATCCGCGTGGAGGACGGCCGGGTCTGTCGCCGCCGCCGCCGCGGCCTGTGCCGCCGCCCCGAGGTCGCCGACGGTGTACCGCGTGGTCTTGCCGCCTTCGACGCGGACGAACGTGCCCGACACGTGCGCGGTTTTGTCCGCCGTGCCCTTGCGGAGATGGATCGAATACGTGGCCGTCGCGCCCGTTTTCTTGAACGTCGCTTTGAGCGCCAAGCCGCTCTCGTCGCCGCTTTCCGGAATGGACTTTCCTTCCGGGAAACCATCCGCCGCGAGCTTCGTGCTTGTTGCGTGGTCTTCCTTCAGCTCCAGCGTGTCGTCGAACGGCGTCGCGCCCGCCTCTTTCGACTTCGCGTCCGGGGTGCACGTGAACGACATCTTCCCGCTCACCTTCTGACGGGTGCTGGTGCCGCCGCCGATCACCTTGCCGTCGGCGCCGAACGTGGTCGTAGCGCCGGGCAGCAGAAGCAGCATCGCCGTCGCGAAAAGAATGCGTGGGAACGACATGGTTTACTCTCCAGGTTTTGCCGGCGCGCGGAGGTCGTAGCAGACCAGCCGCGGCTCGATGCCGGTCGCGTTGTCGCGCGTGTTCTGGCAGACGTACAGCAAGCCGTGGCTCAGCACCGGCGGCGTCCACGTCTCCGACGCCAGGAACAATCGTGTGCGATCGACCTCGCGATACCCCTTTGGTGACAAATCGACCCACAGCAGATGCCCGAACTCGCCGAGGCACAGCACGCGGTCGCCGTCGCCGCCGACCGGCATGAGCCAGGAGCGGAACGTGCCGAGCGTGGCTTGCCGCGCGGCGCCGCCGTCGGCGTCGGCGATCGTCTCGCGCCACTCCGGTTGTGTCCGCCACATTTCCTTGCCGCTTTCCGCGTCGACGCACACGAGGAACGCGTCGTTCGGGCCGTGCCCGTCGACGCCATACAGATAATTCCCGCGCAGGATCGGAGTCATGAAATGCGTGCCGAAGTTGGCGTTGGTCCACATCGGTTCACACGCGCTCAGGTCAGGCTTGATGCGCAGCAGCTCTCCGCCGGTGCCGTAGCACTCGGAGATCAGCACGCGGTCGTTGTCCTTGCCGAAGACGAGCGGGGCGGATGCGTTGACAGACTCGACCCGCGTACCGCGCCATGGCGAGGCGAAGTCGAGCTTGCCATTTTCCGGGTCGATGCACATCAATCCGCCGGTCGGGGGGTCGCTCTCCCCGCCGGCAAAGACGAGGGCGCGCCTATGGCCGAAAATCGTTGCGGGAATCGGCGCGGCGTAGCCCTGGCCCCATTCCGTTCCCGCGCCCCACTTCATCGCACCCGTCTTCACGTCCAGCCCGATCACCGTCGGCCCGCCGTCGGGGACGCCGATGCACAGGATCAGCTTATCTCCTTCCACGAGCGGCATCGCGCCGCAGCCGAAGAAGTTTTGCTTCAGCTTGAACTCGCGGTTGAGTTCTCGCTTCCACCGCACCCGTCCGGTCGTGAGCTCGAGGCAGTGCAATACGCCGCCGGCGCCGATGGTGAAAACGGATTCACCGGCGATGACCGGCGCCGCGCGCGGCCCGTCGTTATAGCCGTAGCGGTCGCGATAACCGCTCGGGTACGAGACGCGCCAGTAGCGGTCGCCGGTCTCGCGCGCGAGGCATTCGACCACTTCCTCGCGCCCGCTGCGGTGAAACATGATCAGCCGGTCGCCAGCGATCGCCGGCGCGGCATATCCCGAGCCGCGCTTCGCTTCCCACACGACGTGCAAGCCTTCCTTCGGAAACCGCTCGAGCACGTGCGTTTCGGTCGAAACGAGGTTGTGCGTCGGCCCTAGAAAACAGGGCCAGTCGTGAACGATCGCTTCCTTCGCAAGCGGTCCCGGCGCGGCGTGAAACGTGGCGTCAGGATTCTTCTCGGCTTTGGGCGCCGACACAGCGGGCAGATTCGCGACCGGCGGCGGCGCCGGATCGGTGAAATCGGCGGCGATACTGGCCGTCGCGCACGCCAGGAAAACCGCGATGCAAACGCCGGGGATGCGCATCGCTAGCATCTTAGCAGTTTCGTCACTGGAGACACTCGCTACGCATGTGCTTCGAGTTTCGCGACAATCGCGGCCTTTGGCTGCAGGCCGACCAGGAGGTCGACCTGCTTGCCGTTCTTGAAGATCAGCAACGCGGGAATCCCCTCGATTCGGAAGCGGGCGGCAGTCTGCTGATTCTGGTCGACATCGAGCTTCGCGATCACCCACCGCCCGCGAGATTCCGCGGCCAACTGCTCGATCGTCGGGGCGATCGCGCGGCATGGCGGGCACCACGTCGCCCAGCAGTCCACCAGCACCGGCCGGTCGCCGGCCGATTGCAGCGTGCTGTCGAACGTCGCGTCGGTCAGCTCCAGCGGATGATCCGATGATGACGCCGACGCGTGCGCCGGCGCCGGCAGCGGCGTCTTGCAACGTCCGCAAACCGGTTGCGCGTCGCGCGAGCGGTCGACGCGGTTTTTCGCGCCGCAGTTGGGGCATATGACAATCTGTGACGACGATGCTGTGGACGTGGCACTCATGCGGGCACTGCTCCTTCGACTTCCTCCGCGTCTGCATCCGATCCGGGGCGTTTTCGGTTGCGGATCCAACGCTGCAGCCGCAGCGCGGGAATCACCGACGTGACGGTGACGAACAGCCACATCGGAACGCCCAGCCGCGCGCTAGACCCGCCGACGGCGGACTGCCAACGGAATCCTAGGACGCCGGCAAAGCCCTCGGCGGGCGCCGGCCACGTGCGCCGGAAAATGCGGATCTCGTTGGCCCAGTGATGCAGAGTCTGCTCGTTTTCCAACTTCGCGTGGGCACCGGCGATGTCGTCGCCGAGCTCTTGCCTGTCCATCACGCGCCCGCTTCGCCAGAAGACGAGCCGCCCGTGAAGCGAGCGCGACATGTAATCCATCCGGTGCCAATTCGCGTCGACCGGATGTCCCGTCCGCCACATGACGGTGTCGGCGGTAGTGTATCCGCGGACCCAAAGGCCCACGGATGCTGCGCATAATGCGAATGAGATCATCGAGAGCGACGCGAACGCGAACCGCCAGGCTCGCCGGCCGCGCGGTTGTGGTTGCGATGAAGCTGTGTCGCTCGATTCGGAAGACATGCACGACGCCGCACCCATCCTAGGGCGTCGGCGTTGTGCGGGATACGCGCGAATCTCGTATTCGTAGGGGCGACGCCTGCGTCGCCCCTAGTATCGGGCAGATTACTCATCAATAGGAACGTCTGGACGTTTCACGAGCGGCCGCGGGTAGAGCACCCAATCGCCGTCGCGGGCCGGCTCGCCGCGATGCGGCCACTGGGCGACGACCCAGTCGGCGGGGTTGCCCGAGCTGTCGAGCGGCATGACCCCGCCGTCGTCGTCGTTGTCGTCGCCGACGCTGTAGACGATGGGCTTGCCGTCCTTTATTCGATAGTGCAGCGGCTGGCCGGTCATGCGATCGAGCGGGACGTTCGGGAGCAGGCCCGGCGCGAGTTCGGCGAGCGATCCCGGCATCCGGCCGTCGTGCGAACGGCGGTATGACTCGATCGCAACGCCGACGATGAGGCCGTCGCGCCGGCCGAGGTATTGTTCCGCCGCGACGTGGAACGAATCGGCGGCGGGGGCGAAGACCACCGCGCGCCCAGGGGAGCCTCCGACGCGCTGCGCTTCGCGCAGGTACGCGTCCCACCGCGCGTCGCGGATCGGTTTGTTCAGATTTGCTTCGGCGAGGTCGAACAGGCGAGTCAGCTCGCCGGTCGCTTCCCGTCGCGACGCGAAATACGTCGGCATCACCGGCCCGGCGACGGCGTGATAGGTGCGGAGCGCCCGCTTGCGATCATTAAAGAAATCCAGTGATTTGAGCACGCGGTCCGGCACGAACGGCGCGGGCGCGCCGGCCGAGAGGGCCTTGATGCCGGCCGGTGTGATCCGGCCTTCGCCGTTGCCGTCGTCGGTGTACACGCGTTGAATCAGGTCGGTAGAGTACGCACGCGCGCCGGTCAACCCGATGACGTCGTGCGCGTCGTTTTCTCCGGCGAAGACGTGGGCGAGCCGCTGAAGTTGGAGTGGCAAAAGTGTGTCGGCGCGGGATGCCATCAGCGCGTGCGCGGCGTCAACGGCGCTTTCGCGAAAACTCACCGAGGTGGACAGCAATGCGTCGACGACCTGCTCCTCGCGCAGTTGCGCCGCCATCGAATGAACGGCAGAGACGTCGCCGATTGCGCGATCGGGGTCGTTCTGCTCGATCGCGAGGTAAACGTCGGCGGTAAGCGCGCCGCCGAGCGTGCGCAAGACGACGAGGTGCAACTGAGACACGCGGTTCAACGGGCCGACTGCCGCGGCATCGGGGTCGAGGTCGTTGGGGTTGACGGCGCCCGCCGGCAAGGCGGGTTCGGTCAGCGCGGGGTCGTTTTCCTGGCCGCGTGACGCGAGCGGCAACCCGAGCGAAGGCTTGTCCGCCGCGGTTCGCGCGATTTCGAGCGCGTCGGCGTGCTGCTTGAGCCACGCGGCGCACGCCGGCCAATTTCGTTCGCCGGGGCGGGCGTCGAATTCGAAGTTGACCGGACTGCCCTTCGGCTGCTGAATGCGCGGCTGCAATCCGCCGGCGATCATCGCGCGGCGATAGATCGGCCACGCACGCTGCTCCTGCGGGACGTTCGCGATCGACTTGTTCGCTTCGGCGATGTAATCGACGCTCGGCGACGGTTTTCCGATGTAAAACCGAATCGCGAGCAGCGCGTAAATGACCAGGAGCACCAGGACGATACGCCGCGCGAATACCATCGCGTGCCACGCGAGCCCGCGGCCTCGGCGCTTGGCCCGGCGGATCAGTCGCGCGGCCCGGCGTTCATCGCCGAACGCCGCGATCAGTTCCGTTGGCGTTTGTGCAGCGTCGATGCCGTCGGCGAAGTGGGCGATCAACTCCACCGCGACATCTGCCTTTTCGATTCTCCAGAGTCGTGTTTTGCGAACGACTCTCCGGATCAGATCGCGCGCGGCGACGGGCAGTCCCGACCGCTCGATCGCGCGATCGTAATCGAGGCGTCCGGTCAGGCGTCCCCGGATCGCGTCGCGCATCGGCGTGTGCCGCGCGAGCTGCCAGAACGTCGGTCGGTCTTGCGACGATTGCGCTGTTTCGGACATGACAAGCCCTCCTTATCCGCCGATTACGCCGAGCTTGCCCATCGCGATCGATAGCGCTTCCCACTGCTTGCGCTCGCGGGCGAGTTGGCGTTTGCCCTTATCGGTCAGGCGGTAATAACGCCGCGGGCGCGTGGGGGCGTCCTTATCCTTGTCGTCGGGTTCGACGACACGCGACGCGATGAGGCCCTTGGCTTCGAGGTTGTAGAGCATGGGGTAGAGGGTGCTCTGTCCCATTGCCAGCACGCCGTCGCTGCGGGTGTCGAGGAGTTTGACGAGCTCATAGCCATATCGTTCCCCGGTTTCGAGCAGGCGCATGACCGCCGCGGGGCCGGCGCCGCGCATCAGTTCGCGTTCGATTCGCATGGGTTCACCTCGCTAGGTCGACAATAGTCTGTGTCACATAGTATGTCAACCCGAATCCATTCAGAGCGGGACTTTTGTGATCGCTGTTGTATTGGCCGTGTAATCGGTAACATGCGGCGGGATTCGTAACCAAGGGTCGTTCGAACGCTCCGGAGCAATGCATCCATGCCAAGCCAACAAACCACCCCGCGCCGGCGGGTAAAGCCGTCCTCGTCGTCATCGTGGTTCGCACTTCTCGCCGCCGCGGCACTCGCGACGGTGGGCGGGTCACGCCTGATGTCGTGCGCGCGGGCTGCGGTCACCGCGGAAGGGGCGGCGCCGGTTTATCTCAAGTTCGAATGCGAAGACATGGCTGGCGTCGCGAGCTATCGCTCCAGCGACCCAAAGGACGCGTTCAAGCCGCGGATGGCGTGGTACCCGCAGTGGAGCCGAGGCGGGGACAGCGGGTGGTGGGCCGCGTATGGCGAAGCCGCCGCCGCCAGCGGCGCGATCTGCGCCGACACGTTCATTCCCGCCGACGACGACTACACGCTGTGGGTGCGCTACGAAGACGTCGCCGGCAAGCCGGAGCCGTTTGATGTGAGCGTCAGCGGCTCGGGCAACAATGCAAGCGCGCAATTCGGACGAACGGATGTCGCGCCGGCCCCTGCGGCGCCGATCACGTGGAGCTATGCGTGGGCGAGTTCGCCGGTGAAGCTGAAGAAAGGCGCCGCGGTGGTGAAGGTGTCGCTCGCCGGCGCCGCGCCGGTGCGGCGCGCGCTCGACGCGGTCGTGATCACGAACGACAAGGCCTGGAAGCCGGTCGATCGCGGCTTTCCGCCACAGGCTTACTCGCAATATTTGCAGAAGTGGGCGGAGAAGCGCGAGCCGCTGAAGCCGATCGTGCCCGACGACGCGACGACGGCTTCGACGATCCCAGCGGCGTGGGCGTTGCCGAAGGTCGCCGGGCGCGACTTCTGGTACACCGGGGGCAACGCGATCGCGGCGGGGGCGTCGTTCCCGGTTTACATCAACGTCGAAGATAACAATGCGACGCGCAACGCGTACATCCAGCACTACGGCGGCAACCCCGCCAAGGCCCCGATTTTCGGATCGCCGTCGCTCGCGATTCAATTTCCTATCGCGAACATCACCGAGCTGCTGAATCCGTCGAATCCGACCCACCAATACATTCTGAGCAACAAGCGTCCGTTTGTGCTCGTCGGCAACTATGCGTCCGCCGGGCAGAAGCCGGGGTCGTATCAGCAGATGAAGCAGACGTTCGGCGACCTGTGGGTTGGGATCATTTCCGGCGAAAACACGTACCTGAGCCCGCCGTTCGAAGACCCGTCGATCCCGCCGACGGCGCCGAATTTCAAGCAGGCGAATTACGACTTTTTCTTCAACCAGGGCAAGGCCAAATGGGTGCAGTTGATGAGCACCGACTGGGCCTCGCCGGTGGAGAACCCGTACGAGAAGTTCATCACGGGGATGTCGGTCGGCACGGTGCCGCACATTCACCAGCTCGGCGAATCCGGCGCGCAGACCGTCGGCGCCGAATCCGCCGCCGCGCTGCCGTATATCCAGTGGCAGATGGCGTTCGCGCGGGGCGCGGCGCGGCAGTACGGCATCAAGTGGTTCTGGTACTACGGCGCCAGCTTCGGCGACGCGATTCGCACGTTCGTGAAGGAGGGGCCGTACATCCTCGAATTGGAGGGGATGAAGATCGATAACCGCAATGCGACGATTGGTCCATCGCTCGCGCACATCCGCCGAACGCTGATGAATGCCTATCTGCAAGGCGCCACGATCATGCACCCCGAGCAGGGATATAACCTCTTCGCGCCCAGCGGCGAGCTGAACCCCATGGGCTGGCCGTACGACGAGATGCTCCGCCTGGCCGCCAAACATCCCGACCGCGGGGTGATCCACACGCCGGTCGCGGTGCTCCTCGACAAGGCCCACGGCTGGGACAAATACACGTATGGCGGCATGCGCATCTACGAGTCGGCCCCCCTCCAGCGGCCGGACTGCATGCTGAACGAATTCTTCAATGTCGCGTACTACCCGTTCCCGAAAAACGAAGGCGAACCCGTCGACGACCTCAACGTTCCCTGGCCCAACGGCTACTTCGGCGACAGTTTCGACGTGCTGGTCACCAGCCCGAAGAAGCTCGACGCCGTGAAGGATTACCCCGTCGTCTTCTGCGTCGGCGATACGCGGCTCGATGCGAAGTGGGCGGCGCGGTTGAAGCAGTATGTGAATGAGGGCGGCACGCTGGTCATCAATGCCGAGCAGGTCGTCAACGGGCTTGACGCGGCGTTCCTCGGCGCGACCCTCAACAAGGGCGCGATGAAGGACGCGAGCGAGGTGGAGTGCGTGCGTGACGGGGAAAAACTTCTCGGCAGCCCGTTCCCGTACGTCAGCGCGGTGCCCACGACCGCCGAAGTGATCGCGAAGACGCCAAGCGGCGACCCAGTCGCTTTGCTGAACAAGGTCGGGCGCGGGCGTGTGCTTCTCACGACCCCGTCATACATGATGGGTCATGACCGGGTCGCGATGCCGTATCTCGCGCACCTGCTGCTGGAGGTCACCAGCGGTTTGCAGCCGGTCGACGTGCGCGGCAACTGTGAGCACTACGTGAACCTGCGGCCGGACGGATACGTCGTCACGCTCAGCAACAACGAGGGCATTCACAAGATGTCCCACTCCGCGGCGACGATGGATGCGAGCAAGACGTCTGACGTCACGCTCCATGTGAAGACCAAGCCCCTCGCGACCGAAGACTGGATTGGCGAAGACCCCCGCCCGGCGTGGTCGCTCGCGAACGAGTGGCTGCCGGAATACACCGCGCCCATGAAGCTCGACTGGCAAGCGAAAGGTGGCGGATTTACGTCGACCGTCAAACTGCGGCCGGGTGAAATGCGGGTGTTCTTCGTCAAGACGAAGTAGCGATGACAGCGCGTGGCGCGGGCGTCTCGCCCGCGCCACGTGCTTCACCGCTGATTACGCGTTCACGAGCTTTGCATCGAGCTCGATCTGCGTTCCCGCCAGCGCCTGCGACACCGGGCATCCCTTCTTCGCGCCCTCGGCGTGTTGCTTAAAGGTTGCGTCGTCGATGGTGGGAATCGCCGCTTCGGTTGTCAGCTCGATCCGCGTGATCTTGAACCCTTCGCCGACCTTTTCCAGGTGAACCTTCGCCGACGTCTTGATACGCGTCGGCGTAAAGCCGCTCTTGCCGAGCCCGGCCGACAACGCCATCGAAAAGCACCCGGCGTGGGCGGCGCCGATCAGCTCTTCGGGATTGGTGCCGGGGGCGCCTTCGAATCGCGTGCGGAACGAATACGCGCCGTTGAACGCGCCGCTCCCGAGCTTCATCGTCCCCTTGCCTTCTTTCAGGCTGCCTTCCCAAACCGCTTCGGCTGTGCTGGTCGCCATGTGTATGTCTCCTCGTGTGGGGTGAATGTGAGGTGGCGAATGGTAGCCGGGTGCCGCGGCAGGGCAAGCAAAAGACCCGCAAAACCCGCACAGATTTACGCGCGGGGCGTTTTTTCGCGGTCGCAGCTTATCTCACCCTCACAATCGGCCGAAGTTAATAGCAGAACGGGCCGTGGGGCCAATGCGGGACGCACGGATAACCGCCGTAGTAAGGAACGTCCGAGATGTCGCAGCACCAGCAGCCGAACAAGAATAACGAGAAGCCGCAGCGCGAGGGTTTGTCCGCCGCGCTGGAGGACGTCGAGGCGTTGCGGGCGGCGTTTCCGCCGCGGACGGTCGAGCGGCGTCAGGCGCCGCGTCTGAAATATCACGTCGTCGCGACGCTGGAGCCGGTCGACGGCCAGGCGGACGACGTGCGCGTCGTCACCCGCGACGCGAACTCGACAGGCACAGGTTTCGTATCGTCAGGCGATCTTCCGGAGGGAAGCCGCGCGGTTTTGCACTTGCCGGCCGCCGAGGGCAGCGAGAGCAAGGAGCCGCAGCGGATCGAATGCCGCGTCCGCCGTTCACGCGAATTGGGTAACGGCTTGTTCGAGGGGCACGTCGAGTTCGTCGGCGAACAACCCCAGTTCTCCGACACCCGCATCCGTCCGACCCCGGCGGCTCCGAAGCCGACGCACGCGAGACGCAGCGCGTAGTTCGCAATCGCGCAAAAGCGTTCAAGCGTTTTCGCACAAAAGTTAAATGCACGAAGAACACCGGCCAGCGGAGGGCCGGTGTTTTTCTTTTGGTCAGTGCCGTTTGAAATACTGAACCGCGCGCTCATGCGCCTCGGCCTTTTCGCGGGTCGGGAACGTACCGAGGTTGCGCCGTTTGCCCGTCTTCGGTTTCTTCTTTCGGGAATAAAGACGGTATTCGCCTGACGACAGCTTGCGGATCATCCCGCAATGGTAAAGCGCTGGCAGACTTTGCGGGGAGGCGCAATCCGCGCTATCATGCATTGGCCGTCACGAACACCGCGCGACTTCCGCCGCACGGTGAAACACTAAAAGAAGAGCAGAAGCAATGTCCCCGTCCTCGCGCCGTTTGTATCTCGACAACGCCGCCACCAGCCGGCCCAAGCCGCCCGCCGTCGCCGACGCGATGTGCCGATATGCGAGCGAGCTTGGCGCCAGCGCCGGCCGCGGCGCGTACGCCGAGGCGATCGAGACCGGCGAACTGATCCACGAATGCCGCCGGCGGTTGAACCGCCTGTTCCACGGCGAGCGGCCGGAACATTTCGTCTTCACCCTGAATTGCTCCGACGCATTGAATCTCGCAATAAAGGGTCTGCTCGGTCCGGAAGACTCCGGCGCGCATGCGATCTGCACGCACATCGACCACAACTCGATCCTTCGTCCGCTGCACGCCGTCGAGGAGCGCGGTTGGACGAGCGTCACGCGAGTGCCGGTCGATCCGACGAGCGGCTTGGTCGATCCGAACGACATCTGTAACGCGATTCGCCCGACGACACGCCTGATCGCGATCACGCACGCGAGTAACGTGACGGGCACGGTGCAGCCGGTGCGCGAGATCGGCCGGATCGCGCGCGAGCGCGGGATTCCGTTCGTCGTCGACGCCGCTCAATCTGCGGGGCATGTTCCGATCGACGTGCGAGAGGATTGCATCGACCTGCTCGCAGCGCCCGGGCACAAGGCGCTGCTCGGCCCGCTGGGCACCGGCTTCCTCTACATCCGCCCAGGCATCGAAACGATCCTCCGCACGATTCGCGAAGGCGGCACCGGTTCCGTCAGCGAGCAGGCGGTTCAGCCGGATTTCATGCCCGACAAGTACGAGCCGGGTAGCCACAACGCGATCGGAATCATCGGCCTGTCGGAAGGAGTCCGCTGGGTCGCGGAGCAGACGATTGCGAAACTGGCGGCGCATCAAACCGAGTTGATGCAGACGTTCATCGACGCGATCGAGGATGTCGAAGGTCTGACGTATTTCGGCCCGCGAGGCGTGGCCGACCGCGTCGGCGTCTTCTCCGTCCGCGTCGACGGCTACGAACCGCACGAGCTGTCAGCGATCCTCGAAGGCCAGTTCGGCATCCTCACCCGCTCCGGCATCCACTGCGCGCCCCTCGCGCACGAAGCGATCGGCACCGCCGCGCTTGGCGGGACGACGCGATTGAGCTTCGGGGCGTTCACGACGCTCGACGACGTCCGCTACGCCGCCGACGCCCTCACGCAGATCGCGGCGACGAGCCGTGTCCACGCGTCGACCATGGCCGCGCGAGGCTGATCCTCGCTGCGCGCAGAGCCGGCGCCGGGATTTATTATCGGACGTGCGGGGAAACCGATCAGCAGTAGACTTCGAACGCGATCGGGTACGGGATGAGGTCCGGGCGGACCAAGTGGAGCTTGCGAAGGCGGGTTTCAGCCCGCACGGCACTGAGTTGTTCGCCGGCGGCCGCGGGGATTGCCGCGGGGCGCTGCGGCGCCGGGGCGGCCGTCAGAGCGGTCAGAGCCAGCAAAAACGTGGGAAGCAGTGCGCGGACGGCGCGACGCCCATGGGATTTCATACAACGGCTTTCCGGCAAGCGGGGTGGCGTGGTCGCGGCGACGACGACGGCGAGCCCTTCTCGCCACCGCCGGTAATACAGACACCGGCGGGACAGGTGGCTTAGACTACCCCGCACCCACAACACGGCCAACGGAAAAATTGGATATCAACAGCGCACGGGTCCGATAGGCGCGAATTGGGGAAGCTTCTGCCGCCAGCAGCACCAGCGTAGCTCCGCGAAGTCCGGATTTTACAGCGGAATTCGGCTCAGAGCCCGGTTGGTGCCGTTCCGGGTCCCGTCGACGTCGGCTGGGTCGCGCTGGGGTCGACCGACGGCGGGTAATCCGGCTGAGCCGCCTTGGCGGTCACGCCGGCCGTCAGGAGGCTCAGCAATGCCGGCTGAACGGCCTTGAGCACTTCGCCGAGGATCGATCGAGCGAACGACTGCCGGCCGCGCTTGTAGTCCGCCGCGTTGCTGCTGCCGCGGCCGTCTTCGCCATCGTGTCGCGAGGCCGGCGGCGGCTCCGGGTGGAGCGCCCGCTCGATTCGCGCAAGCTTGCGCAGGGCGCGCTCTTCCTTCGACGGAACGATCGCGGTCGTCGCAACGAATCCCGCGACCACGCTCGCGCCGAGGCTGATCCACGGGTATTCGCGCACCCAGCCGCTTGGGTTCGCACCTTGCGCAAGGCCCGTCTTGATGTCATTCAGCGTCCGCTTGATCGCCGCCTGCGCATCGGCTGCCTGCTGCGCGAGGTATGCCGACTCGTCGCTCTTGGGCGCAGGCGCGCCTGGACGCGGCTCAGCGGCCGGTGCGTCTTTCGCTTTCGCGTCTTTCACCTGTTGTTCACTCACTCGCGCGCTCCTGCACATCTCGGCCGAACTGTGCTCGCTCATCCCGCCGGCGGGCTTCGTACTTCTCGATCGTGCGCTTTCGCGACGAGCCGGTAACGCGCTTGACGACGAACCACGCGCCGCCGAGCGCCGCACCGATGACGATCACGCCGACGATCAGCCGCCCGGCCCACCAGCCGTGGCGGGGGGGGAACAGCGCGCCGATCGCGCCGGCCAACCCGTCAAGGAAGAAGACGGCCGCGGTGACGAGCAAACCGATTCCGATCAACCCGCCGACGATGCCGAGCACGGCATACAGCACGGCGGTCCGCGCCGACGCTTTGGCTGAATCGACCTTCGCCGCGACGTAGTAGCTCGCGTATTCCTTGAGTTCTGCGATGCGCGCGGAAGCCTCGCGGAACGCCTCGGCAGGGGGGCGGTCCTCGCCGTGGCCGTTGCCGCGATCGGACGCCGAAGTTTGACCGGATGAATCCATCTTGATGTGCGACGTCGTGTGGTCCAATCGGGCCGCCGCAGCAATTGCGCGGCGGCCCGACGAAATGATCTAGCGTTGGACGTCCGGCCATCAGTGCCGGCGCCACAGCAGTCCCAGCAGCACGCCGACGCCGGCGGCCATCAGGACGGCCTGGATGGGCTTTTCCTGAACGTAGGATTCGAAGCTCTGCTCCCATTCCTGGGCGCGTTCACGGCCCTGTTGGTAGTAATCGCTGGCTTGGTCGCGCAACTGGCTGTACTTCTCCGACGCCATGTCGCGGACCTGCGACCCCACATCTCGAATGTTCTGCGAGACCTGCGCCGCGGCGTCGCCGAGGCCGCCTTGCGAGCCGCCTTGGTTTCCGGTGTTCGTCGTCGAATCGCTCATGCGTGACATCGTACTGCTCCTTTCGCGCAAAACCGTCAGAATTCGAGGCGGAAGCACCCGGCCGCCGCCGCGTCCGTTATAGGCTTGCGAATGCCGGGCCAGCAGCGGCGAAAATTCCTGAGCCGGCTATTCCGCGAGTGGGGCAAGATTTGCCGGCAGGGGTGCGCTGCGGGCCTCCCCGGTGTAGCTGAGGGCCGACTTGAGGGCCTTCGCGAGGGTTTTGGCGCGGCCTTCGCCTTGGAAGCGGATCATTAGAAGCCGCGGGCGTTCGTCGAGCAGCAGAGGGGCGATGCTCGCGACGGTCAGGCCGCCGCGATGCAGTTCGTCGGTCACGTCGTTGGCTTCGTAGTCGGGGAGGACGAACTGGCCGTTCACGAGCAGCTTCCCACAGGGGCACCGCCAGAAGCGGAAATCGGATTCGAGGAATGCGCCGGTGGGGACGTCCATGCCGTCCACCGTGACGGACAAATCGGACCGTGGCGTGACGAGGCGGTATACGCCGTCCCTGATCTCGCCCGTCCGGCCGAAGGTTTCGTCGAGCGTGCGGAACAGCGCCGCCTCGGAATCGTCGGCGTCGATTTCGTCGTCGCCGTCTTGGATGATCTCGCGCTTCGGCGATCGTGCCCCGGGGTGCGGCCGATTGCTCGCGCAGCCTCCCGGGATGACCAATGAAAACACCATGAACGCGCCAACCACCCGCCGCATCACTTGCTGCCCTCGGGCAAAAGCCGTCCCGCCTCGCGCATGCGGGTCAGCGTCCGGCGGCGAATGCGCTTGAAGGGCCTGGTGATGAAGCGGTGCATCTGGATGAACGGGCTGACGCGATCGGCCTGTTCGCTGTCTTCCGCCGACTGCTCGTCCGGGCGGAGGCGCCGCTGGTGTTTGCGGATGTGGTAGACGTCTTCCTGCTGCAGGCGGCGGAGGATCCAACGGTGCAGGGGCGAACGCCGGAATACGTTCAGGTCCCAACTGATCTGAAAGTCGATCAGGTGCGGGCGGCCGTCGTCGCCGAGCAGGATGTTCTCGGGCTTGTTCGTGTCGACGTACGCGATGTCGCGGCGGTGCAGCTCGTCGAGCAGGCCGAACAGCTCGGCGAAGAAGCCGTCGGGCACCGGGCGGTCTTTCGACAGCGGGCGGCCTTCGACGTATTCGTGGACGAATCCGGTGCGGCCGAATGTGCCGAGCAGCGCCGGCACGTTCGGCAGATCCGCGAGCCGTTTGTAGAAACGGATCTCGCGCCGGCACAGGAACTGGCCGGCCCATGCCATCGGTAAACCGGCGAAATCGGCGGCGCGGCTGATCTTCAGCACCGCCTTACGGCCGGTCTCGTCTTCGTAGAATCCGGTGGCGGCCCAGAAGTCGTGCTTCACCGTTTGCGTGTGTCGCCAGACGGTGTCGCCGAGCCGGAACGCGGCGGGGAGTTCATTTTTGCCGAGCGCCCGCATCGCGTACGCGGGGCGCGGATGGCGGCGCGTTCCGTGCGCGGGGCGGGCTGTCGGATCGGTGCGGTCGACGGACGTCACGAATCAGGCAGTATATGCCCGGACTACTTCTTCCCCAACGCCCGCTGCGCCTTGAAAAACTCGCGGAGCACCGCTGCGCACTCATCGGCCAGCACGCCGGCGACGACCTGCGCGCGATGGTTGAGGCGGGGGTCGTCGCAAAGCTCGTAGAGCGTCCGGGCCGCGCCAGCCTTGGGGTCGTCGCAGCCGTAGACGACGCGCGGGACGCGGGCGTTGACGACCGCGCCGGCGCACATCGGGCACGGCTCGAGCGTCACGTAGAGCGTGCAATCCGTCAGCCGCCAGTGCCCACGATGCGCCGCGGCCTCGCGCAACGCGAGGATCTCGGCGTGAGCGGTGGGGTCGTGGTCGCGCTCCCGGCTGTTTCGGCCGCGGCCGATGATCTCGCGGGAGATTTGATCGACGACCACACACCCGATCGGAACCTCGCCGGCGGCGGACGCTTCGCGCGCGAGGTCGAGCGCGGCGCGCATGAAGGCGTTATCATCGGCGCGCTCGGGCATGGCTCGATTGTAGCGGTGAATTGCCGGCGTCCGTCAGGGGACGGCGACGACGCTGGTGACTTCGGGGACGCGTTCCCGGAGGTTGCGCTGAATGCCGTCGTGGAGCGTCATGCTGCTGCTCGGACAGCCGTGGCAGGCGCCGTGAAAGCGGATCTGCACGACGCCGGTGGCGTCGACGTTGACAAGCTCGATGTCGCCGCCGTCGGCCTGGACGGCCGGGCGGATCAGGTCTATGACGCCTTGAACGCGTTCACGAACCGAAGCGGGCTGCGTCGTGGGCGCTGACGGCATGTGGGCATTATAGCGGACGTGCTCTCGATTGACGAATGACTCGTCGGGCCCGTGCCGGTCGACGTGGACGCATCCCGCGGCGGAGCCGCTGGGTTCCCGCGTCCACATTGCAACGTTTATCCCGCGCCCACGGCGGACGCGAGGAAGTGCATCCGCCCGTCGCTGGTCAGGTAGTAGAACCCGCCGTCCACGCCTTGCCAGGCTGTGATGGGTTGCTGCTCGACGATGACCGGGTCGTAGTCCAGCCGCCCGCTTTCGGCGGCGCTATTGGCCTTGCCGGAATAACGACCGTGCGCGAGGAGCTGGTAGACGCCTTTGCGCCGCTCCGGGGAGCCGAGTTGGCATTGCAGAACGACGTGCATTTTGCCGAAGAATGCGTCATCGACGTTCGGCACGCTGTTCTCGTCCGACTCGTCGACCGCGCCTTGCCAGAAGTCCTCGGGGTGGTCGAGGTTGTAGCAGAGGATCGTGCGCGGGTTGATCACGTAAAGCCGTGACCCGATCACGCGAAGTCGCACGTCCCATGTCTTCGTGCCTGCCGACAGGTTCAGGTCGACCATGTTGCCGTCTTTGCCGCGCAGCGTGATTGGCTGACCCGTTTCGAGCGAATGGACGCGCACGAATTTGTCGAGCTGCGCGCGCCCGTCGGTGGGGGTGGCGGCGTCGGCGACCGCGAGGATGCGGCCTTCGGCGATCACAAGCTGGTCCGGGCCGGTCGCGTTGACGTACGGCGTCGCCGCGACGTTGAAGCCGTTGACGGCCGCCGCGGTGGCGGCGAGGACGTCGCGGTCCGACGCGTCCCACGGCTTGTACAGGTCCTTCAGCACCATCCGGTCGGGCAGCGTGTAGACGAGCGTGCCGTCGGCGGAGAGCGCGATGTTGCCGGGCACGACCCCGCCGACCACCGGAAAACTGCGCGTGCCGCGAATCTGCCCGGTGAACGTGTCCATCGCGATGAGGCGCACGACCGTTTCGTCGCTCACCTTCAGCACGGTGAAATCTTCGTTGGCGGCGATGCGGTCGATCGGGCGGTCGGTGAGGCGGGTCTGCCACGCGACGCGTCCGCCGGCGGCGGAGAGGTCGATCGACAGCAGGCGGCCGGTCGTCGTCGCCGCGAGCACGCGGTCGCCGACGGGTCGGACATCGGTGATGGTTTCGGGCGCCGCCGGGTCCGGACGGTTGACCGCGCCGGGGGGGACGGGCAGGGCGCGAATTTGACCATTCTGCATGATAAACGGTTGGTTATTACGTACGACGACGCGACCGCCCATGTTAAGCACGCGCGCCTGCGGTCCTATTCCGGGTTGCGCGGGTTGCGGCTGCCCACCATCAGGTTTGATCACGTCGACGTTGGGCAGGTCCTTCAACTGCACGCGCCAGACGGGCGCGCCGCCGGCTTGGGGCAGCAGCGCGACGGTCGCGGCGTCCCAGACGAGCACGCCGTCGCTCATCCATGCGGATCCTTTCGGCGCACTCGGCAGCACGCCGTCGGTGCTCTGGCCGAGCGGCTTGATGCTGCCGGCGGCGAAGAGCAGGACGCGTCCGCCGCCGTCGCTGCTCCAGCCGACGACGCGGTCCGGGCGCGAGTAATCGCGAAGCGGCGTCGCGAGCGCGTTCACGCCGTCGGCGATCAGCTCGCGGCCGGCGGGGGGGAACGGCCAGCGCGGGTTCTGCTTCCGCTCGGCGGCGGTCATGCGCTTCGGGGGGACCGGCAGCCGGAAATCCGGCAGGTTTTTCGCCGCGGCGTCGCCGCTCAGCTTGCGAAGTTCTTCGAGGGCGGCGGTGAACGAGGTGCCCTTGGCGATCTCGCGCGCGCCACCCGCGCCGACTGCGCCGTCAGGCAGTCGCAGCGCCCGACCCAGCACGTGCTCGCCGGGCAGCGCGACGCCTTGCGCGAGCCGCGCGGCGGCGACGTCCACACGGTGCGGGAGCGCGAGGTAGTTTCGTGCCATCGATTCGAGAATCTGTGCCTTCTGTGGCGCGTCGGGGTATTTGAAGTACATCTGCCGCAGGACCTGGACGGCCGAAAGTGGGTTCCTCGCCGCCTCGAACGCGTCCGCGGCGGCCAGCATCGCTTGCGGCGCGACCGCCGCGTTGGGATAGACCTGCGCGATCTCGAGGAGCCACTGTGCCTGGGCGGCGTGGTTGTCCGGGTGAACGGTTCGTCCCTGGGCGAGCTCGCGCGCCGCGATTCGCTCGAACTCGTTGTACACGCCGCCGCCGGATTGCTTGATGAGCCGCGCGATCGCGGCTTCCGCGACGGCGCCGGCCTGCGTGGGCCCGCCGCTCGTCGCGTCCGCGAGCGCGACGGGGCGCAGTTCCGGCTCGGCGAGGATCTGCTGATACAGCTTGACGGCGTCGGCGTCCCGCTTGGCCTGTTCGGCGAAGCGGGCGCGGCTGAGCCGGTAATGCACCTGCTGCTGCGGCGACGCCGCGGCCGCCGCCGCACGCTCGTAGAGCGACGTCGTCAGCCCCTGCGCTTCGGGGCGCTCGTCGGTCGCGAGCTTCTGCGCGAACGCGATCGCGTCGTTGAAGATCTGGTCGCGCCCCGCGCCGTGGCGCATCGCGCCCATCCCGCCGAGCAGCTTGATCGCTTCATCGAGCTTCGCGATCGCGACGGCCGGCTCGCCGGCGGTAAACATGATCTCGGCGTAGCGCAGCCGCGGCGACGTGTCGTCCGGCGCCAGCGCCACATCGCGCTCGAGCCGCGCCTTGGCGAGCCCGAGGTCGGTGAATCCATATACGTGCGTTGCGCCGGCGATGACGACCTTTCCAGCACATTGGGATCCTAAGCTTAGAATTCCACGTGGACAAGTTGTCGCG
>JADMIO011827064.1_pt1 | contig 36832 bp, 27 predicted proteins | sample 8958161 | NCBI WGS metagenome assembly JADMIO01 (sample SAMN16585339, study PRJNA669376) | soil metagenome | isolation source: Crop rotation soil | place: USA: Cullars Rotation, Alabama | collected 2011
GGCCGCGACTTCAAGTCACGTGAATTCCAAGCTTCGGATCCCACTGTGCTGGAAAGCTGGTACGCGACCAAACGTCAGCTATTCCGCAACGACGCGCCGTGGCGCGTGGCACTCGGGCGAACGACGCTTGGCGGCTGGTTGCTGCGGCGCTCGCTCGCGTCGGGGAACACCGGGCGTCAGCCTGCCCTCGGTGGCGATACCGCGCAAAGCATGGTGCTCGAGCAGTCGAAATGACCGCGTGCGACCCGCTGGCATGAAGATCCTGTTCCTGCTCGGCGCCAGCAGCCGCATCCGCAACTTCGACCACACGATCATGGCACTTGCCGCGCGTGGTCACGTGGTGCGGGTCGCCGGTCGGCTACGCAAGGGAAACTTCCGGCTACCCCCGGCCCTGGAGCACGAGCGCATTTCCGCGCGGGTGAATCCCACCGAGCGTGTCGACGCCTGGCGTGATGTCGTCGACCTCCTGCGCGGCGCCCGCGACTACGTCCGCTACTTCGATCCGCGCTTTGCGCAGGCGACGCGGCTGGTCCGCCGCGCCTACGAAATCGCGCCGACCGAGTTCGTGCTGTTCTGCGAGCGCCACCCGTGGGTCAAGCAGCGATGGAAGCTGGTCGCGGCGCTGCTGGCGTTCTGCGAGCAGCTCATTCCGACCGATCCCGGGTTCGAGGCGTTCCTTCGCGAGGAGCAGCCTGACCTCGTACTCGTCACCCCGCTGGTGACGTTCGAGTCGTACCAGACGGATTACGTAAAGGCCGCGCATCGCCTGGGTCTACCGGTGACGTTCATTCCCTTCAGCTGGGACAACCTCACCAACAAAGGACTGATGCGGATTCATCCGGATCGGGTGCTGGTATGGAACGAGGTGCAGCGGCAGGAGGCCGTCGACCTGCACGGCTGCGCGCCCGACACCGTGATCGTGAGCGGCGCGGCGCGCTTCGACGACTTCTTCGCCCGCACACCGGCCAGCGCGCGCGACGAGTTCCTGGCCCGCTTCGGGCTCGATCCGTTACGTCCTGTGGTGCTCTATCTCGGGTCTTCGCAGCTGACCGGGCCCAACGAGATGGAGCTGGTCCGCCGCTGGGTGGAGTCACTTCGCGCCGCCGACGATCCGATCGTGCGATCGTGCGGCATCCTTATCCGCGCGCATCCGGCGCTCAGCGAGTCCTGGAGTTCGCTCGACTTCTCCGGCTTCGGACAGGTCGCTCTCTCGCTGCACGCCAGCCGCGACGCCGACCAGGAGCTGTTCGACTCGCTCCACCACGCGCATGTCGCCGTAGGCCTCAATACCAGCGCGATGCTCGAGGCCGCCATCGTCGGCCGGCCGGTGCATACCCTGGTGATTCCCGGCTTTGACGAGGGCCAGACCGGCACGATGCACTTTCACTACCTGGTGCACGCGTTCGGCGGTCTCGCGACGATCGCCACCGGGTTTCCCGAGCATCTGCAGCAACTGGCAAGCCTGCTGCGCGGTGCGCCCGTGGTCTCCGCACGTAGCCGGGCCTTCGCCGAGCGGTTCCTGCGGCCGCACGGGATCGAGCAGGCGGTGTCGCCGACGCTCGCCTCGGACATCGAGCGCTCTGCCTCCGTCGTCAGGCAAGCGCAGCCGTCGGCGCCGGCCTGGCACCGGCCGCTCCAATGGGCGCTCCGTACCGCACTTGGACGGCGGACCAGTCAGCAGCGCGCCGTCGAGGACTCGACGATCGTCGGCACGTCGATGTCGCTTCGTCCCGTGAAGACGGCACTGGAGGAGCTCCAGCGCGGCACGGCACCGGTCTTCGTCGGACCGTGGGTCGACACGATCGGCAACGAGCTCCTGTGCTGGATTCCGTTCGTGCGGTGGGCGGCCGCCACCTACGGATTGACGCCGGAGCGCCTGATCGTGATCGCTCGCGGCGGCGTGAGCGAGTGGTACGGCTCACTCGCGCGGCGGCATGTGGACGCGGCGACGTTGTTCTCGGCAGCCGAGTTCGAGCACTGGACAGACCGCACGGTGCCGCAGAGCGAGCAGAACCCGAAGCAGGCGGTGATGTCCCCGTTCGACCAGGAGATCGTCGAGCGGACGGCGCGGGCCTTCGATGTGTCCGACTACCAGGTGCTGCATCCGCGATTGCTGTTCCATGTGATGCTCCGTTTGCGTCAGGATCGCGCGATGAATGAGCTGGCGACGGTCCTCCAGCCGCGGCCGCTCGACGCCGCGGCGCGGAGAACCATCGATCGGCTTCCGCGGTCGTTCGTCGCGATCAGCCTCGCATTTACGGACGCCTTGCCCGACACCGAAGAGAACCGTCTGTTCCTCGCGGAGCTCCTGGCCCACGTCACCACGCAGCATGACGTCGTCATCGTCGACGACCCGCTTCCTTCTCACGTGGACCTGGCCAGCGCGCCCCGTGCCCATTCGCTCGCGTCCGTGGCCACGGAGACACTGCCATTGCGGTTTCAGACGATGGTCCTGGCCCAGGCGCAGGCGTTCATTGGCAGCTACGGCCATCTCGCGCTGATCGCGGCCTTCTGCGGGACACCGGGGACCGCGTACCACAGCGTCCGGTTGCCGGCGGAACAGGTCGATCGGCTTCAGTCGACGTCGGCGTCCGGCGGGTGGGCCGAGTTGTCGATCAAGCGCGCCCGCCGGTCGAAGGGCGTTCGCATTCCGATGAAGGTGCACGCGTGACGTTCAGTATGTGGCGGCGACAGTGGTCGATTGGTGTGGCGGCGGTGCCGCTGCGGGCGGCGAAAGCGGCATGACGAACGATTTCCGAGAGACGCCGGAGTTCCAGTCCTATCTGCGCGCGCGCGACGCGGTGTTGCGCATGAAGGCGGCGGCCGGGGCCGACGCCAACGCGAGCGCGTACTGGACGGAGGAGCTCGAGAACATCGACTATCTGATCGAGGCGTCGCCGCTCATCGTCCGCAAGCTGCGGCAGCACGCGTTCCACATCACCGGCAGCCGTCCCTACGACTACCGCAACAAGAACGACGGTCGCCGCGAATATTTCGAGACCCGCCTCCGGGCGCTGCAGGCGCTCGGTGGCGACGCGCTGCTCGTGCCGGAGTCGCCCGCGCTCGGCGGGTTCGGACACACCATCGATGGCCGCCTCTTCAACGTCGACACCCTGAAGTTCTTCGAGGTGCTGATCGGGATGGAGCGCAGCGGCGTGCTCCCGGCCGTGCGCAGCAAGGATCGACCGCTCGTGTGCGAGATTGGCGCCGGATGGGGAGGCTTCGCCTATCAGTTCAAGCGCGTGCTGCCGCACGCGACCTACGTGATTGTCGACTTCCCCGAGCTGTTCCTGTTCTCGGCGACGTATCTCGGTGCGATGTTTCCCGATGCGCGGCTGCTGTTCGTGGATGCCCACAGCGAGGCGATCGGCGATCGCTGGCGCGACGCGGATTTCGTGTTCGTGCCGCACACCCTGACGCGCGTGGTGTCGTCACTGCCGCTGGACCTCACTGTCAACATGGTGTCGTTCCAGGAAATGACCGATGCGCAGGTGCGCGGCTACGCGGCCATGGCCGGCACGGCGAAATGCCCGCTGCTATACAGCCTCAATCGCGAACGCTCGCTCTACAACACCGAGCTGGTAAGCGTCCGGGAGGCGCTGTCAGATTGGTATCAACTGACCGAGGTGCCGGTGCTCGACACCGACTACACCACGGCCATGAAGAAGCCGCCGAAGACGGTGCGTATGCTCCCGCCGTCGGAAGACAGATACCGGCATATCGTCGGGAGGTTGCGCCCGGACGCGGGCATCGGCGCCCGCGCCTCGGGAACGGCGGACCACGACTCCGCGTCTGCCGCCACGGCTCGGCAAACGCGGGCCGGCGGCTCTCCTCGTGTCGTGCTGGGGATGACCCTGTACAACAACGCGCAGCATCTCCCGCGCGCGCTCGACTCGCTGCTGGCGCAGACCTTCACCGACTTCGCGCTCATCCTGCTCGACGATGCGTCGGGTGACGGGACGGAGATGATTGCCGCGGAGTACGTGCGGAAGGATCCGCGTGTCCGGTACGTGCGGCACGCGACGCGCCAGGCGATGATCGCGACGTGGCGCGAAGTCGCCGAGATGGCCGCGCGCGAGTGGCCGTCGGCGGAGTACTTCGCGTGGGTGAGCGACCACGACTGGTGGCATCCGCGATGGCTCGATCGGCTGCTCGCGGAGCTCGAGGCAGATCCAGCCGCGGTACTGGCCTATCCCATCACCCGACGGGTCGCGGCGGACGGCAGCGAGCTCGAGAAAGGGCCACGTCTCTTCGACACCGCGGCGTACCCGGATCTCGGTGCCCGTTGGAACCACTTCTGCCGTGAGGGCGTCGGCGCAGGGGACATGGTGTACGGCCTCATGCGCATCGACGCGCTGCGCGGTGCGGGCATCTTTCGACGCGTGCTGCGGCCGGACCGGCTGTTGATCGCCGAGCTCACGTTACGGGGCCGCATCCGTCAGGTGCATGAGGTGCTCTGGTACCGGCGACAATCGAGTGGCACGAGCGTCGAGCGACAACGCACGACGCTGGTGCTTCCCGGAACCGAGCCGCGCGGGTTCTCGTCGCCGCCGTGGCTGCAGCACTCGCTCGTCCTCTGGCGCGAGTACGCTGCGCGCCAGCCGCAGCCGCTGCCGTTGTCGCGCACGCAGTGGGTCGGGATGATCCTCCGGTATCAGTCCACCTACGGCTGGAGACACTTCCGCAAGACCGGCACGTCGCACGCGCTCGGACGCGGTCTCGACCGCGCGGAGTGGGCGAAAAAGCGCACCCGGCACCACTACCACCATGCGGTCTACAACACCCTGGTCGGCGCACGCGTGGCGCGCGGGCGGCTCAAGCGAGCGGGCCGCAGGGCGCTGTACGAGGTGCTCATGCTGACTCGCCGTCTGGGACTTCGCGGCCAGGATCGACGGCCGTCGGCGTGACCGATTGGACCTGAGCATTTCAACCGAAACATGGCCGCAGCACCGGCTCCGCCAACGGGTCTCCGTTTGTTGACCCTGTTCTCACAAATCACCTACGATGAATCGGTTAGCCGGGTCGCGCCGGGGCCTCACACCAGCCTGCTCACACCTTCACCCGATTCGAACGAGGCGTTTGTCGGGTTCCCTCTGTTGTCGCGGAACAGTGACCGCGTGAGGTGCGGGACGTCCGCGCGGAGCCACGCAGGCAGACGGCTGCCTGACACGTCAGGAATAGACCGCTCTGTGGGCGAGAGGGCGGGAGCCTGTCCGGGCTCGCTTGTCGATGCGCATTCTTTTCTCCGTCAATAACTTCGGGTTCCTCAGGAACTTCGAATCGGCGCTCCGCACCCTGGCGGCTCGCGGTCACCGGCTGCACCTGCTTGCCGAACGCAAGGATCAGGTCAGCGGCATGACGACGGTCGAGCGGCTCGAGCGCAGCTTCCCGGAGCTGGTCACGCACGGTTTCGCTCCGGCGGCGCGGAAGAGCGCGCTCTGGCGACCGCTGGCCGGCAAGGTCAGGCTGTGTCTGGACTACTGGCGATACCTCGATCCGCGCTATGACGACGCCCCGAGCCTCCGCGCCCGCGCGGCCGGTCAGGCGCCACCATTTGCGTCGACCATCACGCGATGGCCGCTCGTCGGAACGCGGCCGGCGATGCGCGTCTGGCAAGCGCTCTTCCACGCGATCGAACGCGCGCTGCCCGCCGACGACGCCGTCATGGCGCTGCTCCGTGATCAGCAAATCGATCTGCTGCTCGTCACGCCGTTGCTCTACTTCGGCTCGACCCAGGTCGAATACGTCCGCGCTGCCCGTGCGCTCGGGATTCCGTCGGTGCTGGGCGTCGGCAGCTGGGATCATCTGACGACGAAGGGGCTTATCCACGAGCTGCCCGATCGCGTGCTGGTGTGGAACGAGCCGCAGCGCACCGAGGCGGCGACCCTGCACGGTATCGATCCGGCACGTGTCGTGGTGACGGGGGCGCAGGCCTACGATCACTGGTTTGCCGCGCAACCCGGCACGACGCGCGACGCCTTCTGCGCCCGGGTCGGTGTGCCCTCAGATCGTCCGCTCTTGCTGTACCTGTGCTCGTCGCCCTTCATCACGCCGCACGAAGTGCCCTCCGTACGCCGGTGGATCGCGGCCATCCGCGGGCACGCAGATCCGGTCCTGGCCCACGCGTCGATTCTCATTCGGCCGCATCCGCAGAACGCGGAGCAGTGGCGCGACTTCGATCCGTCAGCCTTCGAAGCCGTGGGACTGTGGCCGCGCCATGGCGCCAACCCTGTCGACGCCGAAGCGCGAACCGAGTACTTCGATTCGATGTTTCACAGCGTGGCGGTCGTCGGCGTGAACACCAGCGCCCTGATCGAATCCGGCATCGTCGGCCGCCCGGTCTTCACGGTGCTCAGCGACGAGTTCGCCGGTCAGCAGCAGGGCACCTTCCATTTCCAGCACCTCGCCAACGTCAACGGTGGGCTGCTGACGATCGGCCGCACGCTCGACGAGCACCTGACCCAGCTTGCGGAGGCGGTGCGCGGCGACTATGACGCCGAGAAGAGCCGGGCCTTCGTCGGCGCGTTCGTGCGGCCGCATGGCCTGGACGTCTCTGCCGGGGAACGCGTCGCCGCCGCCATCGAAGCCGAGGCTACGCAGCGTCCGGCGCCGCAGTCGGCCGGATGGTCCATACGCGCCCGTCGGCTGATGCTCCGCCCGATCGCGGCGCTGGTACGGCGCGCGGCTCGTCCCCGCAGCGGTCCACCGCGCGACGTCACGGAGTCCTCGACTTCGACCCGCGTCCTGTTCGTGATCGCCTCGCCCGAGTACTTGCGCTATTTCGACTCGACGATGCGGCTGCTCGTCGAGCAGGGGCATCGCGTGAGCGTGGCGGTGAACTCGCTGCGCGAGCGGAAGCAGGCCCGGCTCGACCAACTCGTCGACGACCCGCGGATCGAGGTCGCCGGCGTCGTCCCCGAGCGCGCCGACGTCTGGAGCGCGCTGGCACGTGGCGTCCGCGGCACGATGGACTTCGTGCGCTACCTGCATCCCACCTTTGCCGAGGCGCCGCTGCTGCGCGCACGAATCTACCGGAAGGTGCTGCCGCCGGTGATGCGGCCGCTGGACAGGATTCGCTCGCTCAGCGAACGGTCCGTCACTCGGCTACTGCGCGGGTTGGCGGCGGTCGAGCGCGCCATTCCGGTGAGCAGCCGGGTGCAACGCTTTCTCGACACGACGCGCGCCGACGTCATCGTCGTGTCTCCGCTAATCGATGCCGGGTCGGATCAGGTGGATACCGTGCGTGCCGCGCAGGCGCAGGGCACGCCGGTCGTCGCCGCCATCGCGAGCTGGGACAACCTGACCAACAAGGGCCACATGCGGGTCGAGCCCGACCTGGTCACGGTGTGGAACGAGCACCAGCGGACCGAGGCGGTGACGCTGCACGGGATGTCGGCGGACCGGGTGACGGTGACCGGCGCGCAACTCTTCGACCGCTGGTTCGAGCGTCGCCCCAGCCAGTCGCGCGATGCGTTCTGCGCCATGGTCGGTCTGCCAGTCGATCGGCCGATCGTGCTTTTCACCGGATCGTCGGTGTTCATTGCCCGCTCGGAGCTGGAGGTGCCGTTCGTGCGTGAGTGGATTCGCGCGCTCCGGTCGTCCGGCGATCCCATCCTCGCCGAGGCAGCGGTGCTCGTGCGGCCGCATCCGTTCAATGGGCATTCGTGGATCGCGGCGTCATTCGAGGGACTCGGCCCGGTGGCGGTCTACCCGCGCGGCCTCTATACGCCGGCGGCCGAAGAGGCCCGCACGACGTTCTTCGATTCCCTCTACCACTGTGCGGCCGTCGTCGGCATCAACACGAGCGCGATGATCGAAGCGGCGATCGTTCGCAGGCCGGTGCTCTCGATCGTGACGCCTGAGTTCAGCGGATCCCAGGAAGGCACGTTGCACTTCCGCTACCTGCTTCCGGAGAACGGGGGATTCCTGCAGATCGCGCATTCGATCGAGGCGCATTTGCCACAGCTTGCCGGCGTGCTGCGCGAGCCCGAACAGATGCGGGCGCGGCTCGACCACTTCGTCGGCACGTTCCTGCGCCCGCAGGGAGAAGCCGCGTCGTCTACGCCGCTCCTTGCCGCGGCCATCGTCCGCGCGCGCACGGCGCGCCGGCAGCCTGCCGCCGATACGATCGGCGCCCGGCTGTTGCGACCGCTGCTCTGGCCGGTTGCGGCGATCTCGTCGTGGAGCGGCAGCACGGGCAGCGGTGGTCTCGGCAAGCGCACGCGGCGTCTTGCCTCGCGCGCCGGGTCGGCGGCCGGCCGCGCCCGGAAACTGTTCGCCAAGCGCGCCAAGCGCGCGCGCAAGGCCGTGAAGCAACTTGGAAAGGACGTCAGGCTGTTCCGTGCGTAAGGTCTGTATCGTTGTCGGCTCCCGCGCCAACTACAGCAGCATCAAGTCGGTGATGCGGGCGGTCAAGGCGCATCCCGATCTGCGGCTCCAACTCATCGTGGCCGCGTCGGCGCTGCTGGATCGCTTTGGCTCAGTGGTCGATTTGATCGAGTCGGACGGCTTCACGCCGGACGCCCGCGTCACGATGATCGTCGAAGGCGAGACGCCAGCGACCATGGCCAAGTCGACCGGGCTCGGCCTGATCGAGCTGCCGACGATGTTCGAGCTGCTGAAGCCCGACGTGGTGATGACCGTAGGCGATCGCTTCGAGACGCTGGCCACGGCGATTGCCGCCGCGTACATGAACATTCCTCTGGCCCACACGATGGGCGGCGAGGTCAGCGGCACCATCGACGAGAGCATCCGCCACGCGGTGACCAAGCTGGCGCACCTGCACTTTCCGGCGAACGTTCAAGCGGCCGAGCGCATCGTGCGGATGGGGGAGCCGTCCGACACGGTGTTCGCGGTCGGATGCCCGCGCATCGACCTCGTGGCGGAGATCGCCCGGGCATCGAGCGGCGTGCCGTTGTCGGAGTGGCTCGACCGCGAGGGCGTCGGCGCGCACGTCGACATCACCCGCCCGTTCCTGCTCGTCAACCAGCATCCGGTCACGACCGAATACGGCCACGGTAAGGAACAAATCTGGGAAACGCTGATGGCGCTCGACGAGCTGCAGATGCCGACCATCATGCTGTGGCCCAATGTCGACGCGGGCTCCGAAGACATCGCGACCGGCATGCGGACGTTCCGCGAGAAGGTCAAGCCCGAGTACATCCGGTTCTACAAGAATTTTCCGATCGAGACCTTCGTGCGTCTCATGCTCTCGTGCGCATGCACGGTGGGGAATTCGAGCGCGCCGATCCGGGAGGGTGCTTATCTGGGCGTTCCGGCCGTGAATATCGGCACGCGGCAGATGGGGCGCGACCGCGGCGCCAACATCGTGGATGCGGAGTACGATCGCGCGTCGATCGTCGCTGCCGTTCGCCGGCAGCTCGCGAACGGGCGGTATCCGTCCGACCATCTGTACGGCGACGGCGCCGCTGGCGGCCGGATCGCCGACCTGCTCGCGCGTGTCCCGCTGCGCGTGCAGAAGCGGCTGGTCTTCACGCAGCCCGCATGACGCTCGCCCTCGGCGTGGTGCCGGCGCGCGGCGGATCGAAAGGCATCCCGCACAAGAACACGCAGCTCCTCGCCGGCCGTCCGCTGCTGGCGTACACCGCCGACGCCGCGCGCGCGAGTCAACGGCTCTCGCGCACCATCGTCAGCACCGAGGATCCGCTCATCGCCGACGCTGCGCGGGCGGTTGGCCTCGAGGTACCGTTCGTGCGGCCGGCCGGACTTGCCGCGGATGCCACGCCGATGCTGCCGGTGCTGCAGCACGCGGTGCAGACACTGGGTGAGAGCGGCTTCGCCGCCGACATCGTCGTGCTCCTGCAACCGACATCGCCGCTGCGCCGGGCGGAGCACATCGATCGGGCGATCGACCTGCTGCGCTCGACCGGGGCCGACTCGGTCGTGAGCGTCGTGGAAGTGCCGCACCAATTCAACCCCGTCTCGGTGATGCAGCTCACCGGCGATCGCCTGCAGCCGTTTCTCCCCGGTCCGCAGATCCTGCGACGTCAGGACAAGCCGCGTGTTTATGCCCGCAACGGTCCCGCGGTGCTGGCGGTCAAGACCGCCGTGCTGGTGAAAGGGTCGCTGTATGGGGAGGACTCGCGCGCGCTGGTGATGGAAGAAGACGAGTCGCTCGACATCGACACACCATCGGACCTCGAGCGCGCCGAGACGCTCATCATGCGCGCACGCCGGTAACCATCGTGCACATTCCGTATCGCCATTCGACCGACTATCGCCCCGTCGATATCTCGCAGCTGCGTCCCGGCAGCTCGTACAAGCAGCTGATCGAGAAGCGCACGCATCCGATCGACGAGCTGGTGCGGCAGCACGGGCGGATCCCCGAGGATCTGTTGAAGCCGCGGGTCTGTCCAACCTGCGGCAGTCCCGAGGCGCGGCACGAGCTCGAGAAAGATCACATGCACCTCCTGCGGTGCGCGGCCTGCGATCTCGTCTACGTCAGCCCGACGTTCGACGAGGATCACTACATGACGGTCTACGCCTCGCAGGAATATCAGGACATCGTTCGCGATCTGGGCATCAAGAGCCACGAGTACCGGGTGCAGCGGTTCGGCACCGAGCGCGTGGGCCTGATGGCGGCACACCTGGAGATGACGCGGCCGCGCTATCTGGACGTGGGCTGCAGCACCGGGTTCGTCGTGGAAGCGGCGCGTGACGCGGGGTGGGAGGCGATCGGCACGGACCTCAATCCGTCGGCGGTCGACTACGGCCGCACGCGCGGCCTCGACCTGCGGACCGTAGCGCTCGAGGACGCCGGATTCGTTCCGGGGAGCTTCGATGCGATTTCCCTGTTCGACGTGCTCGAGCACCTGCTCGATCCTGTTCGGACGCTTCGCGCGTGCGCGACGCTGCTGCGGCCTGGCGGCATCGTGTTCCTCTACGTGCCCAACTACGATTCGGCGTCGCGCCTGCTGATGGGCAAGGACGCGCACTTCATCTGGCCCACGCATCACCTCAACTACTACACCCCGGCCACGATTCGGGATCTCATGTCGCGCGAGGGCCTCGACACGGTCTACATCGCGACCGAAGGGCTCGACGTGGTCGACTACCTCTGGTACCGGCGCGAGGTGCACGGCAAGCAGGACGAGGGCGTGGAGGAGATTGCCGATCTCCTGCAGTTCTTCGTCAACGCCGGCGCCTACGGCAAGAACCTGCGCGTCATCGCCCGTAAGCGCTGAGGCCGACGAGCCCGTGAAAGTCCTCTTCGCCGCCCTGCACCTGGGCTACTACCGCAACTTCGAGTCCGTGATTCGCGAGCTCGTGGCGCGTGGTCACTCGGTGCACCTGACCGGGGACGAGCCGGAGGCAATGGGCGGACAGCAGCTGGCCGAGCGACTCGCGGCCGAGTGCCCGGGCGTGACCTGGGACCTGCTGCCGTCTCTCGAAGGAGAGCCCTGGTTCGACGCCACGCGGCGCATGCGCGTGGCCCTCGACTATGTACGGGCTCTCGACCCGCGCTATCCGCGCAAGCTGCGGCTGCGGACGGAGGAGCGGGCCGCACGTGTGGTGCGGTGGGCGACGCGCGTGCCGCTGGCCGGCGCGCGTATGACGCGTGCCGGATTGACCAGGTTCGAACGCGTGATGCCCGCGAGCGATGCGATCGTGCAGTACCTGCGCGCTCACGCGCCGGACCTGGTCGTGCTGACCGCCTTGACCTACTCGCGCTCGCAGCAGCTCGACGTCCTCAAGGCCGCCCGTCAGCTGCGTATTCCGGTTGCCGCGGCGATCATGAGCTGGGACCACCTGTCGAGCAAGGCCCTCCTGCACATGGCGCCCGATGCGGTCATCGTGTGGAACGAGGTCCAGAAACGCGAGGCCGTGGAGATGCATGGCCTGGCACCCGAGCGCGTGATCGTGACGGGCGCGCAGTGCTACGACCAGTGGTTCACGCGCACGCCCGAACGCAGCCGCGACGAGTTCTGTCGCGCGGTTGGTCTTCGTGCCGATCGCCCGTTCGTCCTCTGGGTACACTCGGCGCTCAGCCCGACCCCGGATCCGCCAGAGCCGACGCTGGTGGTGAAGTGGATCGAAGCCCTGCGCCGCAGCGAGGGGCACGGGCTGCGCGACCTCGGCGTGCTCGTACGGCCGCATCCGGAACGGCTCAAGGAATGGACGGGCATCCGTCTCGATCGGTTCGACAACGTCGCTTTCTATGGCAGCAATCCGATCGACCGCGACGCCAAGAACGACTACTTCGACTCGCTCTTCTACAGCCGCGCCGTCGTCGGTCTGGTCACGAGCGCGTTCCTCGAGGCTGCGATTGTCGGCCGGCCGGTCCTCACGTTCACGCTGCCGGAGTACCGGATGCATCAGGAGGAAATGATTCATTTCCAGTACCTGACGAACGTCGAAGGCGGCCTCCTGCATACCGCGCCCGACATCGAGTCGCATCTGAGCCAGCTCGCCGCCGCCGTCGCGCTCGACGGCGTGCGCGACGAACGCAACCGCCGCTTCATCGGGACGTTCCTGCGCCCGTCGGGAATCGGCACGCCGGCCACCCCTGGATTCGTCACCGCGCTGGAGCGGCTCGCCGCCGCCGGCGCGAGGGACGACTCGCCGGTGGATCACGGCACCTGGCTGCGTCCCCTGGCGATGCGGATGGCCGCGTGGTCGCGGACCGGTGCCGGCCGCTACCTGATGAACGACATGCGCGACGATGCATGGGATGCGCATGAAGAGTCGACCACACGGTCGGTGGAAGCGCGTCGCGAAGCGAAGGCGGGGCGCCAGCAGGCCAAGATCAAGCGCCGGCAGGGACGCCAGCGCCGTGATGCGATCATGCGCGCGGGGAAAGAAGTGAAGAGCGCCATGCGCAAGGCGCGCCACCGGACCGTGGTCACCGTCTACCGGACGCTCCACATAGCGGGCCTCTGGCGGGGAGAGCTCCCCGGAACAGGAAAGGACTGAGATGGCGCGTCCACGGTATCGCGGCATCCCGGTTCGCCGGCGAGTGGATGGAGCATGCGCGCGATTGTCCTGACGAGCACCATGCGCCGCCACCAGTACGTGGCGAACACGCTCGCCGCGCAGATGGATGTCGCGTGCGTGTGGCAGGAGGAGAAGTCGTTTCAGCCGCTCGCCTACGCCACGTCGCCGGGTGACGAGGCGGTGATCGCCGGGCACTTCGCCGCGCGCGACGCGTCGGAGGAAGCGTTCTTCGCCGCCCATCAACAGGTGCATGCGCCGGCGCGTCGTGTGGCGCCGCGCGGGTGCAACGACGCCGCCGAGATTGCCGCCATGCGCGCGGCACGTCCGGATGTCGTGCTGGTGTTCGGAACCGGGCTCCTGGCGCAGCCGGTGATCGACGCGTTTGCCGGCCGCGTGCTCAACATCCACCTCGGACTGTCGCCGTACTACCGCGGCGCGGGCACCAACTTCTGGCCGCTCGTGAACGGCGAGCCCGAGTACTGCGGCGCGACGATCCATTTCCTGGACGCCGGCGTCGACAGCGGCCCGATCATCACGCACGTCCGGCCGGCCATCGACCGTGGCGACGGACCGCACGAGATCGGCAACAAGACGATCGTCGCGGCGGTCACGGCGCTGGCGACGGCTGCGGCCGCTCACGTGCACGCTCCTCTGTCCGGCGTGCCGCAGACCTCGAGCGGCCGCCTCTACAAGCGTGCCGACTTCTCCGCGGACGCCGTCCGCCGTCTGCAGGCGAACTTCGCCGCCGGAATGATCGACGACTACCTGGACCACCGTACGGCGCGCGACGCGGCGCTGCCGCTGGTGACGCTGGAGGCGCCCGCGCGATGAGCGGCGGCTCGTGTCTCGTCGTCATGTACCACTACGTGCGCGACAGCGGATCGACCCTGTTCCCCGCCATCCGCGCGCTCGCACCGGCCCACTTCGAGCAGCAACTCGACTGGCTGCAGGCCAACTATCAGGTCGTCGATCTCTCCGAGCTCGAAGCGGCGGTCGACGGGAAGGCGCCGCTGCCCGCCAACGCCGCCCTGCTGACATTCGATGACGGCTTCGTCGACCACTACGTCACCGCCTTCCCGGTGCTGCGCCGGAGAGGACTGACCGGAGTGTTCTTCCTCGCCGGTGACACGTGTGGACCGTCACCGCGCCTGCTGGGTGTGCACAAGACGCACTTCCTGTTGGCCAGGCTGGGGGCCGATGCGTTCGGCCGTGCCGTACTCGCCGAGTGCGACGTCGCTGCGACGGCGTCCGACCCGTCTTCTCGCACCCGCGTCTTCGGGGCGGACCGCTGGGAGCATGCAGACGAGCGCGCGATCAAAGATCTCCTCAACTACGAGCTGCCTTTCGACGTCGCCGATCGTGTGCTCGATACCTTGTTCGAGCGGCATCTCGGATCGCCATCCGCGTTCGCGCGCGCGCTGTATCTCGATGAAGCCATGATCGCCGAGATGGCGCGCGGCGGCATGTCGTTCGGCTATCACACGCGATCGCACCGGCTGCTCTCGCGGCTCACGGCGGACGAACAGCAGATCGAGCTGCGCGACGGCGTGGCCTGGCTGCGCGCGCTGACCGGCCGTGCGACGGTGTCGTTCTGCTACCCGTGGGGCGGGCCGAAGACGTACACCGCGGACACCATGCGGATTCTCGAGGACACGGGGTACTCGGTCGCGTTCAACACCGTTCGTCGTCCGCTCGACGTCGGACGCGACCACCGCTTCGAATTGCCGCGTGTCGACACCCGCGATCTGCCGCCGCATGTCGAGGCGACGGGCGAGGCGGGCGGAGCGGCATGACGGGTCTGAACAGCGTGGCCGTCCCGGGCAGGCCACGGCGCGCATCGAGCCGATGAGAGTGCTGTTCGTCGCGCGCCACCACACCTATTTCAGGAATTTCGACAGCGTGATTCGTGAGCTCGCGATGCGCGGGCATCAGGTGCATCTGGCCGCCGAACGCGACGAGACCCTTGGCGGCTTGGCGCTGGTGGAGAGCCTGGCCGCGGAATACCCGCAGGTTTCCTTCGGCGAGGCGCCGAGCCGCGACGACGACTGGGTGCCGGCCGTCACCAGGCTGCGGCTGGCCATCGACTACCTGCGCTACGCCGATCCGATGTACGACGATGCGCCGCGACTGCGTTCGCGCGCTGCCGAACGGGCGCCCCTGTTTGCGGTGCGCGCCGGCTCGACGCGCTGGGCACGGGTCGGACCCGTGCGCAAGGCGATGCGCGGTCTGCTGCGCAGCGCCGAGCAGGCGGTGCCCGCGAGCGCCCGCATCGACGCCTTTCTTCGCGCGCAACGGCCCGACGTGCTGCTCATTACGCCTTTGATCGGTGTCATCGAGTCGCCGCAGCCAGACTATCTCGCAGCGGCGCGCCGCCTGGGCATCCCGACGGCGCTGTGCGTGTGGAGCTGGGACCATCTGTCGAGCAAGGCGTTGATTCACGACGCGCCCGATCGCGTCCTGGTCTGGAACGGCGTGCAGCACGACGAGGCGGTCCGCCTGCACGGCGTAGCGTCCGACCGCATCGTCATCACCGGCGCCCAGTGCTTCGATCGCTGGTTCAATCGCCAGCCGTCGCGATCGCGGCAGGAATTCTGCCGCGAAGCCGGACTCGATCCGGACCGGCCGCTGCTGCTCTACGTCGGGTCGGCGCTGTTCAGAGGGAGTCCGTCGGAAGCGGCGTTCGCCGCGCGATGGGTGGAGCAGATTCGCGCGAGCGCCGACCCGCAGCTGCGTTCGGCGAGCCTCCTCCTCCGCCCTCATCCGCAGCGATTGAAAGAGTGGGACGCGGTGGACTGGCGGCGGTTCGAGAACGTGGCCGTGTGGAGCGGCAATCCGGTGAGCGATCAGGCTCGCGCCGACTACTTCGACGCGCTGTATCACAGCGCGGCGGTGGCCGGTCTCAATACCAGTGCGTTTCTCGAAGCGGGCATCGCCCGGCGGCCGGTCCTGGCCATTCTTCCGTCGGAGTTCCGCGAGAATCAGGAAGGCACGATCCACTTTCATTACCTGACCACGGTCGCGGGCGGACTACTTCGGGTCAGCCGCTCGCTCCCCGAGCACGAGCGTCAGCTGGCGGACGTGATGGCCCAACCGCCGGCGCCGGGGCTGAACGACCAGTTCGTGCAGGCGTTCATCCGGCCGCGTGGCCTGGATGTTCCTGCCACGCCCTTATTTGTGGACGCCGTCGAGTCGCTCGAAGCGGTCAGTGTGGCCGCGCGCCGCACGGCATCGATGGCCGGACGCGTGCTCCTCAAGGGCTTTCTCGCGGTGGCCGGCTCGCGCGCCGGGGGCGCGTGGATGATGGACGAGGAGGAGCGTGAGTCGCAGGCCTGGCGGGAGGCGAAGGTCGCCGCCGCGGCCGACCAGCGTCGGGCGCAGGCGAGCGAGCAGCAAGCGAAGGCGGCTCGCAAGCAGACCCGCGATCGCGAGAAGCGCGAACGGCTCGACGCGTGGCGGCGCGACAAGCGTCAGCGCGTCACCTCGACGGGTGAGGACGCCAACAATGCCTGACACCAACAAACCGTTCCTCGTGGCGGACGCCTGATGAAGCTGTTGTTCTTTGCCCGGCACTGGTCGTACCTGCGCAATTTCGAGTCGGCCCTCGAGCTCCTGGCCGAACGCGGGCACGACCTGCACCTGGCTGTCGATCGCGAGGAATCGCTCGGCGGCAAGCAGATGATCGAGCGGCTGGTTGCCAGGTATCCGGAGCGGATCTCGATGAGCAACGCACCCGGCCGCGCGATCGGCGCCTGGTCGGAGCTGGCGCGGCGGCTGCGGCTGGGCATCGATTACCTGCGCTTCCTGGAGCCGGAGTACTCGGAGACCCCGCATCTGGGCGACCGCGCGCGTGAGCGTGCGCCGCAGGTGATCGTCAAGCTGGCCGAGTCGCGCTGGGCGCAGTCGCCTGCTGCCCGCCGCATGCTGGCCCGCGTGCTGCGCGCCCTCGAGCGCGGCCTGCCTCGTCATCGCGACATCGAGCGGTTCATCGCCGCGCGCCATCCCGACGTCGTGCTGATCACCCCGCTCGTCGACATCGGCTCGCCACAGCTCGATCACTTCGCCGCCGCGCGTGCCCTCGGGCTGCGCACCGTGCTCCCGGTGGGCAGCTGGGACCACCTGTCGAGCAAGTCGCTGCTGCGTGCGGTGCCCGACGGCGTCGTCGTCTGGAACGACATCCAGAAGCAGGAGGCCGTGGAGATGCACGGCGTTCCAGCGGATCGCGTCATCGTCACGGGCGCCCAGTGTTACGACCAGTGGTGGGGACGGACGCCGTCGCGTCCGCGCCGGGATTTCTGCTCGCGCGTCGGCCTCAGGTCCGATCGGCCGTTCCTCCTGTATGTCTGCTCGTCGCTGTTCCGCGGCACTGCCAGCGAGCCCGCGTTCGTGCAGGACTGGGTGCAGGCAGTGCGGTCGAGTCGCGACCCGCGCCTGAAGGACATCGGGATCCTGATCCGTCCCCATCCGGCCCGCTTGGATGAATGGCAGACAGTCGATCTCTCGGGATATCGGGACGTGGCGTTCTGGGGCGCGCATCCGGTGGACGCCGAGGCGAAGGACGACTACTTCGACTCGATGTACTACAGCGCCGCGGTCGTCGGTCTCAACACCAGCGCGTTCGTCGAGGCAGCCTGCGTGGGCAAGCCCGTCCACACGGTGCTCTTCCCCGAGATCTCCACTCACAACCAGGAAGGGACGATTCACTTCCGCTACCTCCTGAACGTCAACGGCGGGCTGCTCCGTGCGGCACGCAGCTTCGACGAGCACCTGGCACTGCTTGCCGACTCCTTGAGTGGCGACGGCGGGGGCGACGCATACGCCGTGCGCTTCGCCGAGGGATTCATTCGTCCGTTCGGCCTCGACACCGCCGCGACGCCGCGCTTCGCCGACGCCATCGAACGCATCGCGGGCGGTCCGGCGCCCCGGCGCGCCGGCGCTGGAGTCGTGCCGTTGTTGTCGCGGCTGATGCTCTACCCGTTGGCGGCAGCGCTCTCGTTGCACCTGCGTACGCAGCTGTGGCGCAAGTACACGCGCAACCGGATCCGGAAGGAGTACAAGAGCCGCAAGCGCCGGGTGCTGACGGATCTGAAGCAGTTCACGGTCAGCCGGCTGCGCCGGAGGCCGGCCGCGGTCGCCGCGCCGCCGCCGCCATCAGCGCTGACGCCGAAGCCGGGCCGCCATCGCGATCCGGCGAAACGTGCCTGGGTGTGGGATATCGAGGAAGCAACTGAGGTGCGCGAGCTGGTGACGCTCCTCGGCCGCAGCGGCGATCCGATCATCGTCGGCCCATGGTTGTCGGAGACCGGCTTCGAGCTGCTCTATTGGATTCCGTTCCTGACATGGGCGCAGGCGTATGGCAACCTCGACCCCGAACGGTTGATTGTCATCTCGCGCGGCGGAGCCGCGCCGTGGTACTCGCACCTCAGCGCGAACTACGAGGACGCCCTGTCCTTCTTCACGCCCGACGAATACCGTGTGAAGAACGAAGAGCGGATCGTGGCGCAGCACGGCCGGCAGAAGCACCTGCACATCTCGGCGTTCGACCGCGAGATCATCGACCGCGTGACGGCGAAGCGCGGCCTGAAGGGCGCCAAGCTGCTGCACCCGTCGGAGATGTACCGGCTGTTCGAGCACTTCTGGTTCCAGCGCGTACCGGTGACGCTGATCGAAGCGTTCTCATCGTTCCGGCCGGTCCCGCCGCTCGAGCCCTGGGCGCAGCGCAACCAGCTGCCAGAGCGTTACGTGGCGGCGAAGTTCTACGGCAACACGGCGCTCCCCGACACGCCGGAGAACCGCGCCTTCATCGCCGCCTTCCTCGCCGAGCTGACGCAGCACGTCGACGTGGTCCTGCTCAACACCGGCCAGCGCTTCGACGACCACGAGGACTTCACGCCGTCATTGCGCCGTCGCCTGCATACGGTCGAACACCTGATGACGCCGGAGAACAACCTCACGGTGCAGACGCAGGTGATTCGCCACGCGAGCGCCTTCGTCGGGACCTACGGCGGGTTCTCGTATCTGGCGCCGCTGTGTGGCATCGACACACTGGCGTTCTACTCGCACCCGACCGGTTTCCGCTTCGACCATCTCGAGGTCGCCAAGCGCGTCTTCTCAGGCCTGCGTGGCGCCGCGTTCGTGGAGCTCGACGTCCGGTCGCTCGACGTCGTGAGGCTCGCCTTCGGCGGCGCAATCCGCTCACTCGTGGACACACGATGAGACGCGCAGACGGTCGTCGCACGGCGACCCGGCTGGCCGAGGGCCGGACCGAGTGATCAAGGCCGGTCTCAACCTCGCGCGCAAGCAGCAACGGCGGGCGGCAGGGCGCATGCGCTGGGCGGCAAAGGTTGGCAGCGAGGGCGTGAAGGACGCGATGCACGCGACGACGAAGGTCGGGGAGAGCGCTCGCGACAACGCCGTCAACCTGGCGAAGGGGCTGCTCAAGCAGGTCCGCCGGCCATTGCGGACGGCGTCGCGCCGGCGCCGGCAGCGAGAGGAGCAGGAGCAGTTCTTCCGTACGCAGTGGGAGGTCGAAGACGAGATCGAGCGCATCGTCTCGCGCGGCCGCCCGCTCGTCGTCGGGCCGTATCTCTCCGAAGTCGGCTTCGAGACGCTGTACTGGATTCCCTTTCTCCAGTGGTTGACGACGGCGTTCCGCATCGAGGCGGAGCGCGTCACGGCCGTTTCACGTGGCGGGGTGGCGGCGTGGTACGAGGGGGTCGCCGGGCGCTACGTCGAGATCTGGGAGCACATCGATCCGGCCGAGTTTGCGCGCCGGAATCTCGAACGCGGCACGACGAAGCAATACGAGCCAGGCGCGCTCGACCGCGAGATCCTCGAGCACGTCGGCAGCCGGCTCGGCACCCGCGACTTCGACGTCCTGCATCCGGGATTGATGTACAAGCTGTTCACGCTGTACTGGTCCGGGCAGCGTGCCATGGGCTTCGTCGATACCCACACCCGCTTCACGAAGGCGCTGGCGCCGGCGATCATCGATCCGGCACGGCTGCCGTCTGAATACGTGGCGGTGAAGTTCTATGCCGCGCGCTCGCTGCCCGACACTCCGGAGATCCGCAGTCTCCTTCGCGCGATGGTCGCCCGCCTGTCCGACAGCCTGCCAGTCGTACTCCTCGACACCGGCCTCGTGCTCGAGGACGACCACGCCGACTACGAACTCGCCTCCGGCGGACGGATCATCAGCGCCCGTCAGTGGATGACGCCGCAGACGAACCTCGGCGTGCAGACGCAGATCATCGCCGGTGCCCGCGCCTTCGTTGGCACCTGCGGCAGCATCGCCTGGCTGGCGCCGCGCCTCGGCGTCGACACGTCGGCCGTCTTCGTCGATCCCAAGTGGCTGCACGCGCATCTCGCCGTGGCCATGCGGGCGTATCACAAGCTCGCTGCCGGGCGCTTCGCCGTGGCCGACCTGCGCGCGCTCGACCCGCTGGGAACGGGGGAGCGGGTCACGTAATGGGCCGCGAGTGCGACCCGCCGGATCGGCGCTCATGAAGGTGTTGTTCATCGCGCGCCACTTCACCTACTTCCGCAATTTCGAGTCGGTGATCGGCATGCTCGCCGAACGCGGCCACCGCGTCCACCTCGCGACGGATCGTGACGACGTGCAGGGCGGCGAAGAGATCGTGCAGCGGCTCGCGTCGCGGTGGTCTGGCGTGACGTATGGCGCGGCACCGATTCGCGACTGGGGCCGCTACCGCCGCGTGGCGAGCGCGCTCCGTCTCGGCCTCGATTACTTGCGGTACACCGATGTCCGCTTCGAGTCGATGCCGAAGATCCGGCAACGCGCCTACGAACGGACGCCCGCATTCGTGCTGATGCTGTCGCGGCTGCCGTTTCGTGGCGCGCTCACCCGCTTGCTCGAACACCTCGAGGAAGCGGTGCCACCGCAGTCCGGTGTCGACGCGTTCATCCAGGCGCAGGCGCCCGACCTGCTCCTCGTGACGCCGCTCATCGAGCTTGGCTCGCCGCAGCTCGATTACGTCCGCGCCGCCCGGCGACTTGGGGTCCGCAGCGCGCTCGCGGTGTGGAGCTGGGATCACCTTTCCAGCAAGGCGCTCATCCGGGTGCTGCCCGACGCGGTCATCGTCTGGAACGAGGTGCAGAAGGGCGAGGCGGCGCGCTTTCACGGCATTCGCGGTGACCGCGTCGTCGTCACCGGCGCGCAGTGCTTCGACCAGTGGTTCGACAGGGAACCGTCGCGCGCACGCGAGGAATTCTGTGAGCGTGCGGGCTTGCCGGACGCCGGGCCGTTCCTGCTCTACGTCTGCTCGGCGCTGTTTCGTGGCAGTCCCTCGGAGGCCGAACTCATCGCGCGGTGGATCGCCGCGATCCGCGCGGCAGGCGACCCTCGTCTGCGCCGCATCAACATCCTCGTGCGGCCGCATCCGCAACGGCCGGAGGACTGGTCGCAGGTGGCCCGCCTGGAGGGGGTGACGGTCTTCGGATCGAACCCGATCGACGCCGACAGCCGCGCCGACTACTTTGACTCGTTGTTCCACAGCCTGGGCGTCGTGGGTCTGAACACCAGCGCGCTGGTGGAGGCGGCGATCGTCGATCGCCCCGTCTACACGATCCTGCTGCCGGAGTTCCGACAGAACCAGGAAGGCACGTTTCACTTCCATCATTTGCTCACCGTGGGCGACGGCTTCCTCAATGCTGCGTCCACCCTCGACGAGCACGTGACCCAGCTCGAGGCGCTCGTCGACGGCCGCGCTCCCCGACGCAACCGTGCGTTCGTCGAAGGGTTCATCCGGCCGAACGGCATCGGGGTGCCGGCCACGCCCGTCTTCGTGTCCGCGATCGAAGAGCTCGGGAGCAGGCGGGCGCCGGTCCGGCGGATGCCGCCGGCGTGGGTGCTGTTCCTGCGGCCCGTGGTGTACGCTCTGGTGCTGGCCGGGCGCCTGCCCTGGCTCGAGCGGCTCTATTGGAATCCGAACAAGTTCAAACAGCAGCGGGCTCACGCACAAGCATGAACACTCGTCAGCATCCGGCGTTGACCGGGCTCGGCGCCGGGCGTTGCCTGGTGATCGGCGAAGTCGCGCTCACGCACGACGGCAGCCTCGGACTCGCGCACGCGTTCGTCGACGCGATTGCCAACGCCGGCGCCGACGCGGTGAAGTTCCAGACGCATATCGCCACCGCCGAAAGTACGCCCGCGGAGCCGTTCCGTGTGAAATTCAGCCGCCAGGACACGACGCGGTACGAGTACTGGCAACGGATGGAGTTCAGCGAGGACCAGTGGCGCGGCCTCGCCGAACACTGCCAGGAGCGCGGCGTCCTGTTCATCTCGTCACCCTTCTCCGTCGCCGCAGTGGACCTGCTCGAGCGGGTCGGACAGCCGCTGTGGAAGATCGCGTCCGGAGAAACCGGCAATACCGAGCTGCTGGATCGCGTGCTCGCAACCGGCGCGCCGGTGCTGCTCTCGACCGGTATGAGCCCGCTGGCCGAGATCGACGCGGCAGTGGCGTATGTCAAGCGGCGCGGCTCAGCGGTCGGTGTGTTTCAGTGCACAACGGCTTACCCCTGTCCGCCCGAGAAGATCGGCCTCAACCTGATTCCGTTCTACCGCGACCGCTATGGCTGCTGGACCGGGCTGTCCGATCATTCGGCCACCATCTATCCGGGCCTGGCCGGCGCAGCGCTCGGCATGGACATGCTCGAACTGCACGTGACGCTGTCACGTGAGATGTTCGGCCCCGACGTCATCGCCTCGGTAACCACCAGCGAATTGAAACAGCTGGTCGACGGGATCCGCTTCATCGAGCGGATGCGGGCGAACCCGGTGGACAAGGATGCATCGGCGCAGGAGACGGCACCGTTGCGGCGGCTGTTCACCCGCAGCCTCGTGGCGCGGCACGCCCTGGCCGCGGGGACGCTGCTCGCGCGGGAGCACCTCGCCATCAAGAAGCCGGGAACCGGCCTGCCGCCGGGGCAGCTCGACGCCGTCCTCGGTCGCCGCCTGCTGCGCGCCGTAGGCGCCGACCAATTACTTGTCGCGGAAGACGTCGAAGGCTTCCCACCGTCCTCATCACAGTCGTAAATGGCCAAACGGAAAATCTGCGTCGTGGTGACGGCGCGCCCGAGTTACTCGCGGATTCGCACGGCGCTGCAGGCGATCAAGGAGCACGCCGATCTGGAACTGCAGCTCGTGGTCGCGGCGTCGGCACTGCTCGAACGCTACGGGAACGCCATCCAGGCGATCGAGCGCGACGGGTTCGACATCGCCCAGCGCGTCTACATGGTGCTGGAGGGCGAGAACCTCGTGACCTCGGCGAAGTCGACGGGCATTGGCCTCTCGGAGCTGGCGACGGCCTTCGACAACCTCGCGCCCGACGCGGTGGTCACGGTGGCCGATCGCTACGAGACACTGGCGACGGCGGTGGCGGCGTCGTACATGAACATCCCCGTGGTCCACGTGCAGGGCGGGGAGGTCACCGGGTCGATCGACGAGAAGGTGCGGCACGCGGTGACCAAGCTGTCGAACCTGCACCTCGTGTCGACGGCGCTGGCGCGCGAGCGGGTGATTCGCCTCGGCGAGGAGCCGGCGGCCGTCGTCGTCACCGGATGTCCATCGATCGACATCGCCGCCGAAGTGGCGGCGCACCCGGCGCTCGACTTCGATCCGTTCGAGAAGTACGGCGGTGTCGGTCCGAAGGCGGATCTCTCGGCTGGCTACCTCGTCGTCATGCAACATCCGGTGACTACCGAGTACGAGCAGGCGCGGCGGCAGGTCGAGGAGACGCTTTACGCGGTGAAGAACGTCGGACTGCCCGTGTTGTGGTTCTGGCCCAACGTGGATGCAGGTTCTGATGGCACGTCGAAGGGCATCCGGATGTTTCGCGAGACCGAGCGGCCGGAGAATTTTCATCTGTTCCGCAACATGTATCCCGAGGACTTCTTGCGTCTGCTCGTGCACGCGAAGGCGATCGTCGGCAATTCGAGTGTGGCGATTCGCGAGTGCTCGTTCCTCGGAGTCCCGGCGGTGAATATCGGGTCGCGACAGCAGGGACGCGAGCGCGGCACCAACGTCATCGACGTCGAGCACGACCGCGAGGCCATCACGGCGGGCATCGATCGGCACCTGCGCCGCGGCAAGGCGCCCACCGACCATCTCTATGGCGATGGCCGCGCCGGCGCCCGGATCGCCGAGTGCCTGGCCACGTCACGGCTCACCGTCGAAAAGCGGTTGACGTACTGATGGCTGGCGTCACCTCCGTCGACGACGGCCGCCGGGGGCGCATCGCGGCGCTCGGCTACGACTACACCGCGCAGGCGAAGGACGTCCTTGCGTCGTGCAACCTGTGCGGCGGCGCCGAGTTCATCGTGCTGACGCATCGCGACCGCTACGAGTATTCGGCGCAGGCGCATGCGTGCGCCGGCTGCGGCCTGGTGTTTCTGAACCCGCGGATGACGGCGGATGCATACGGCCGCTTCTACGACGGCATCTACCGCCCGCTGGTCAGCGCGTTCCATGGCCGCTTGATCGACGCCCACACGATCCAGGGCGAGCAGCGCGAGTATGCGGTCGAACGCGCCGGGCTCCTGGCGCCGTTTGTCAATGCCGCCGCGCCGGCGTCGATGCTCGACATCGGCGGCTCCACGGGTGTCGTGGCGCAGCACTTCGCCAAGGCGTTTGGCGTCGACGCGACGGTGATCGACCCGGCGCCGCTCGAAGTGGAACAGGCGCAGCGGCTCGGACTCGACACGATTACCGGCCTGGTCGAGGCGCATGACTTCGGTGGACGTACGTTCGACCTGGTGGTGATCTGTCAGACGGTCGATCATCTCCTCGACGTGGCCGGCACGCTGGCAACCGTGCGTCGGCTGCTCAGCGCGCGCGGATTGCTGTTCATCGACATCGTCGATTTTCGTGCCGCTTATCTCCGGAACTGGTCGGTTGAAGCGGCGGTCAAGATCGATCATCCGTACTATCTGACCGACGACACCATGCGGGCCTACCTCCGGCGCGCCGGTTTCTCCGTCCTGCGGTCCGACTACGCCGCCGATCATCTGCACGTCAGTTACGTCTGCCGGCCGCAGGCGCCAGAGCCACGCGCCGACACGGGTCGCGACTCCGTCGCGCACCTGCTGCGGGAAATACGGTTCGTGCAGAACACGCCGGGACCGCGATGACTGTGCTCGGCCTCGTCCCAGCGCGCGGCGGCTCGAAGGGCGTGCCAGGCAAGAACCTGCGACCGCTGGCGGGGCATTCGCTGCTCGACTACACGGCACGGGCGGCGCGGGCGTCCGGCGTCATCGATCGTCTCGTGCTCTCGACCGACTCCGACCAGATCGGCGAGGCGGGGCGACAGGCAGGACTCGATGTGCCGTTCGTGCGGCCCGCGGCGCTGGCCGATGATGCGTCGCCGATGATCGACGTCGTCCGACATGCCGTCGAGACCCTCGCGGCGGATGGCTGGATGCCGGATCTGATCGTCCTGCTGCAGCCGACCTCGCCACTCCGGCAACCGGCGCATATCCGCCAGGCCGTGGCCATGCTGACCGGCACCGACGCCGACTCGGTCGTCAGCGTCGTCGAGCTCCCGCGTCATCACTCACCGGACTACGTGATGCGCCTCGACGACGGCCTGCTGCAACCGTTCCTGCCGGAGGGTGCGCGCGTGGCGCGCCGGCAGGATGCCCGGCCGGCGTACTCGCGGGACGGCACCGTCTACGCCTTCCGGCGCAGCACGCTCGAGCGCTACGGCAACATCTACGGCGAGCGCTGTCGCGCGCTGCTGGTCGACGCCGCCGACTCGCTGTCGATCGATACGCCGGCGGACTGGCAGATGGCGGAGCGCCTGTTGATGGCGCGCTGACATGCAGCGGCTGCTGCGGCATCTCGTGCCGCGATCCGTGCGGCGCGGCGTCAGCGTCCAGCTGGCCGAGCGTGATGGCCGGCGGGTACGCCGCCAGCTGGAGTCGATGGCGCGCAGCGACCGACCGATCGTGGCCGGCCCGTGGTTCGGCGAGGTGGGATTCGAGCTGCTCTATTGGGTGCCGTTCCTGGCGTGGTTTGCCGAGTCCTTTGGCGTGCGGCCGGATCGGCTGGTGATTGTGTCTCGCGGCGGGACCGCCGCCTGGTATCGGCCGTTCGCCGCTGAGTATCGCGAGATCTTCGACCGGATGTCTCCCGACGACTTCCGTCGCCAGCACGACGTCCGTGTCTCCGCGAACGGCGAGCAGAAGCAGACCCGGGTGCTGGCGTCCGAGCAGGCGCTGCTGCGCGCCGCCGCGGCCGACATTCACGATCCGCTGATTCTGCACCCGTCGACGATGTATCGCCTGTTCAATCCGTTCTGGTGGGGACACGTTGGCGAGCAGTGGGTGCATCGGTTTACGCGCTATCGCAGGATGACGGCGCCGAGCGCCGTCCGCGCGGCCGTCCCTCCGGCGCCGTACGTCGCGGTGAAGTTCTACTTCAACGAGTGTTTTCCGGCGACCGACCGGAACCGCGATTTCGTTCGCGCGCAGGTGCGCCGTCTGGTGGAGCGAGGGCCCGTCGTGTCCCTTACCACCGGCCTCAATCTGGACGATCATGGCGGGTGCGATCTGGATGCCCTTGGGGTGCGGCCGCTGCCCGCGGAGATCGATGCCGGTGAGAACCTGACCGTGCAGACGGCACTCGTGGCGGGGGCGTCGGCGTTCGTCGGGACGTACGGCGGGTTTTCCTACCTGGCGCCGCTGCACGGCGTGCGGTCGGTGGCCTACTACAGCGACGCCGGCGGATTTTCACCGCGCCACTTGGCCATGGCGCGCTCGGCGTTTTCCGCGATTGGCAGCGGCGACCTCTTCTCGACTCGTGCGGTCAGCGAGGCGGGCCGATGACGGCAACGTCGTCCAGCGGCGTGGCGGGTCGGAACGTCCTCGCATCTCCTCGGTTCCGCGGCGGCGATCGCACCCACCGGGTCGCGTTCACGCGCCATGCGCTTTTGCACGTACATCAGGATAGCCAGTGACTCTTCGCAAGATTCTCGTGACCGGCGGCGCCGGCTATATCGGTTCCCATCTCGTCGACGCGCTCGTGGCGCGCGAGTATGAAGTGACGGTCCTCGATAGCCTGGAGCCGCAGGTCCATCGCAGCGGGACCTGGCCGTCGTACGCGAACCCGAAAGCGGTCTACGTGCGCGGTGACGTGCGCGACCGTGCCGTGTTCGCCCCGCTCGTGGTCGCTGCCGATGCGGTGGTGCACTTCGCCGCGGCCGTCAGCGTCGGCCAGAGCATGTATCAGGTCGACCGCTACGTCGACGTCAACACGCGCGGCACGGCGCTGCTCCTCGACATCCTGGTCAACGAGACGCACCACGTGCAGAAGATGCTGGTCGCCTCGTCGATCGGTGTCTACGGAGAGGGTGCGTATCACTGCGCCGTGCACGGCGCGGTGGCGCCGACGATCCGTCCCGAGCCGCAGCTGGCCCAGCGCGACTGGGAACAGCACTGCCCGGTCTGCGGCGCGCACGTGTCGTCGGTGCCGACGCCGGAGGACAAGGCGCTGTACCGGGACAACATCTACTCGATGACGAAGTATCACCAGGAAGAAATGGTGCTGCTCATCGGCAAGACGTATGGCATCCCGGCGGTGGCCCCACGGTTCTTCAACGTCTACGGTCCGCGCCAGAGCCTGAGCAACCCGTACGCGGGCGTGGCGGCGATCTGGTTGAGCCGACTGCTCAACGGCAAGCAGCCGGTGGTGTTCGAAGATGGCGGACAGCTGCGTGACTTCGTGTCGATCCACGACGTCGTCGACTGCCTCGTGCTCATGCTCGAGAACTCCGGCGCGGACTATCTGCCGGTGAATGTCGGATCGGGCGAGACGGTGACGATCCTTCAGATCGCCAATCTGCTGAACCGTCTGCTCGGCACAGCCATCGAGCCGCAGGTCACCTTGAGCGGCCGCAAGTTCGATATCCGGCACAACACGGCGGATATCACGCGCGCGCGGCAGGCGCTGGGGTTTCGTCCGAAAGTCACCCTCGAGCAGGGCTTCAGCGAACTGATCGAGTGGGCCCGCACCACGCCGGACGTCGCCGTCGACTTCTTCGACAAGGCGCTCGAGGAACTCAATCAGAAGGGGCTGCTGGTCAAGTCGTGATCGTGGAATTCGCCGCGCTCGCGGGCTACCGCGGCGCCGTCGCCATGGTCGACGGCGCCTTCGACCCGTTGCATCAGGGCCACATCGAGTACTTTCGCGGCGCGGCCGGCCTCGGCGTGCCGCTGCTCTGTAACGTCGCGTCCGACCGATACGTCCGCAGCAAGCACCGGCCGCTGCTCGCCGAGGATCAGCGCGCGGTGGTGATCGAGGCCATCAGATACATCTCCTACGTGCACATCAACCGTCACGACACCGAGACGATCCTGCGCGAGTTGCAGCCGCGCTATTACGTCAAAGGGAAGGACTGGGACGGGCGGCTGCCTGCCGAGCAGGTGGCCATCTGCCGTGAGCATGGCATCGAGATCGTCTATCTCGACACCGTCCTCGACTCGTCCAGTCGACTCCTCCAACAGTTTGCCTCCGAGCAGCAGAATCAGCGATGAACATTACCGAGTTCGAAGCACGTGTCCTCGACCAGCAGCCGGTCGGCTCCACTCACTACGACTCCGAGTACTTCACCGGCGACTGGCGGGCCGAGGGGAACAACTACTCGCTGGAGACCCGGCGCGCGATCGAGGCCAGGAATCCGGCGCTCATCAAAGAGGTATTCCAGCCGACGAAGGTGCTCGACCTGGGGTGCGGTCCGGGTGCACTGATGCATCTGTTGTGGGAGCTCGGCGTCGACGTCGAAGGCATCGACTTCGCCGAGAGCAGTCCTGTACTGGCGACTCCCGAGGTGCGCGACCGCATCGTCGTGGGCGACGTCGACGATCCGGCGCTGAAGCCGGCGGACACTTACGACCTCGTGGTCTGCCGCGAGGTGCTCGAGCACCTGACGGTGCTGCAGGTCAAGCGGACGGTGGCCAACATGGTCCGGATGTCGTCGCGCTTTGTCTACGTGACGACGCGGTTTCATCCGAGCCCCGAGAACCTGCTCGACTTCACCACGCAGTTTGACGTCGACCCCTCGCACATCACCCTGCTCAACAAGGACATGCTGCGCCTGCTGTTCGTCCTCGAGGGATGCCGATCCCGTCCCGACCTCGAAGCCCGCATGGACTGGGGCAACAAGGGGCGGGTGGTGGTCGTCGAGAAGGGATGATCAGGGTCCGGACGTTCCGTTTCCGTTCGCCGGCGGCGGGCGTCGATGCCTCGCGGGCGCGCCGACCCCTCGCAGCCGGCGCGCGGGGCGATATCTGATGGCGCGGCTGCCCGTGACGGGCACTCCGGCGGCCGCCGCGGCCGGCGCGCTCGCCGCGGGCGTCACGCCCGATCCGCTGCTCTCAGTGGTGGTTCCCGCCTTCAACGAGTCGGCGGGGATCACCATGTGCGTCGATCGTCTCCGCGGCTATCTCGATCGCACCGGCATTGCCTGGGAGCTGATCGTCGTCGACGACGGAAGCGGCGATGACACGGTGGCGGTGGTGGAGCGTCTGACGGCAGCCGACCGGCGGGTGAGAGTAGTGGCCGGCGGACGGCGGGGCAAGGGGGGAGCGGTCCGCCGGGGCATGCTGGAAGCGCGCGGCGCCTGGCGGTTCATGGCCGATGCCGATCTGTCGATGCCTCCCGAGAACATCGCGCGGTTCTTTGCCGTTCTGCGCGATGCCGCGGTCGCTCCGCACGTGGCCATCGGCACCCGTGAAGCGCCTGGAGCGCGGCGCATCGGCGAGCCGCGGACCCGTCATCTGATCGGCCGCGTGTTCAATCTCGCGGTGCAGGCGGTGGCGCTGCCCGGAATCGGCGACACGCAGTGCGGCTTCAAAATGTTCAGCGCGGAGGCGGTGTCGACCCTCTTTCCCCTGCTCACCCTCGAAAGTTTTGCCTTCGACGTGGAGCTGCTGTTCCTCGCCCGCCGCGCGGGAGCCGGCGTGCGCGAGGTGCCGATCGACTGGCACTGTCGCGTCGACAGCCGCGTGAGCGCGTTCCGTGGAGCGCAGGCGTTCGCCGACGTCCTCAGGGTTCGCTGGAACGCCCTTCGTGGGCGTTATCGTGGGCTGCCGCGGTTGACCCAGGCGCCGCGCACAGACGGGGTCGAGCGTGTCTCCGGCTAGGGCCAGGGCCACCGCGTTCGTGCTCGCCGCCGTGCTGGCGTCGGCGATTTCCTACGACCTGTGGCGTACGCCCGTCCAGGTGTTCGATGCACTCGGTGAAGTGCTCGACGCGCAGGCGTCGCAGTCGGTGTCCGAATCCTTCGTCGGCAGTCTGAGCACCGCTGCGTATCTGCGTCCCCTCCGCATCGCCCAAATCAAAGCGATCTTCGACGCCGCCCACGGCCACTACCAGCTGGCGTATCGTGGCTTCCACGTCCTGCTGGTGTTCGCGCTGATGATGCTCTTCACGCGCGCGCTGCACGTCGAGTCGAGCCTGGATCTCGCGGCCGCCGTATTCGCGCTCACCGTGCTCACCGGGCTACATACCTTCGTCGGGTTCGTGCGCGAGGCGTTTCCCATCAATCACTTCCTCGAGATCGCGGTCTTCTGCCTGGCGGTGCTGAATCTGGCGCGATCGGGCGGCGGTTGGTGGATCGACCTGGCCGCGGCGGTGCTGTTCGCGTGCGCGGCGCTGACGCTGGAGTCGGGCCTCCTCGTATGGGTGGTCGCGGTGAGCGCCTGGATCTGCGGCCTTCGCGGCGTGTCGCTCCGCGGCGTGGCCCTGATGACGGCGCTCGTGGCGGGCTACTTCTTCTTGCGCTTCGATTACCTCGCCACCGGCACGCCGGGGTTGACCGAGCGGAGCGCGAACTTTCTGTTCGAGCGGCTTGAGCCCGACGAACTCGTGCGCCGCTTCGCCGCACGGCCGTACGTCTTCTACGCGTATAACGTCGCGGCCTCGCTCGGATCGGTGCTGTTTGCCGAGCCGAGAGACGGGATGCTGGCCGCGACGCGCGCCTGGCGCCACGGTGAGATTCCGCCTCGCGTATACCTGACAGTCCTGTCTTCGGTGGGAACGACCGCACTCATCGTGTGGGCGGCCGTCGTGCGATGGCGGGGCCGGACATTCGGACCGCCGGAGCGCATCGCGGTCTGTGGCGCCGCAGTGCTGCTCGCCAGTGCGGTGCTCTCGTTTGCCTACACCAAGGACGAGATCATGGCCGTGGCCGGCGCGTTCTATGCGTTCGCCGCCTACGCCGCGATTCGCGTCCCGCTCGAGTGGTCGGGCGGCGCGCGCCGGCCGGCGGCGGTCCTCGTTGCATCGCTGTTCCTCTTCGCCATGGCTTCGGCGTGGGCCGTTCGCAGTATCGGTGTGCACCACCTGCTCAGTCTGCAAGCGTGGCGGGTTCGCAACGACTGGGCTGAGGTCCCGCTGCGCTACCGCCGCGAGCACCGCTGGCCGACCGACGCCCGCGCGGTCGCGCTGATCGAGCAACTGCGACGCGAGGCGCTGGCGAGTCCGGTCAGGAATCCACAGCTCATCGACGAAGGCTACAACCGCTGGTTTGGCGATTGAGATGTCTAGCCTGTTGACGCGTGCCGTCATCGCGCCGGGGGTGGTCCTGACGATCATCTCGCTCGCCTTCGTTGGGACCGGTCTGGCTGGGAGGAATCCGTTGTTTCGATCCCCGGTGGTGAACATGTCGGAGGCCGCCGCTCTGCGCGATCGCGCGACGGTGGCCAGCCTAATCGAGCATGGCGACGATCCCTACGAGGCACGGCCGATCGCCGCCGGCAGGTTCTTCCGCTGGGCCGTGACGTTGACGCCGCTCGAGGCCGCAATCGCCGCGAACCGGCCGGAAGTGATCGATCTCCTGCTGTGGCGGATGGACGGCGCCGATCCGGCGACGAGGGATCATGCGAGCTGTCTTGCCCGGCGGGTGGGCGATCGGGACGTCATCCGTGTGATCGAAAGCTACCGCGATGGCGCCGCGGAGCCCGATTGCACCGGCACGGTGGTGCCGTGGTAGCGCCTCGCCTCGATGCGACGCGGGCGCAGCGCCACGAGGTGAAGACGGCGGCGGCCGCGGCTCCCAGACTGTTCGCCGGCAGCGCGGGTCGAGTCGCGATGGTCGCCTCGGTCTTCGCACTCGCGATCGCCTGGAGGTTCGTCACGTTCACGGGCTTTTCCAACGACCACTACGTCCACCTGGCCCGCGCTCACCAGATGCTGCTCGGGGCCTGGCCGATTCGCGACTTCGTCGATCCCGGCATGCCGTTGATGTACATCGTCTCGGTGGTGGCGACTGTCCTTGGTGGCGAGGCGCTGCGCAGCGAGTTGCTGGTCGTGTCCGTGGGTCTGGCGATCGGGGCGACATGCCTGGCGGCGGGCGCGTCGATGCTGGCGCGGTCCAGCGCGATCGGCGCCGCCGTCGCCGTGCTCGCCATTCTCAGCACCCCGCGAAGCTACAGCTATCCAAAGATCCTGCTCTACGGTGTCGGCGGATGTGCGCTACTCGCGGTCGCCGCGTCGCCAACGCGGCGCCGCATCCTGCTGCTGGCCGCCGTGGTCATCGTGGCGTTTCTCTTTCGTCACGACCACGGGCTCTACCTCGGTGCCGCCGGCGGCGTGGCGGTGCTGCTCACCAGCGTTGGCGACGGCTGGGCGGCGACTCGCGATCGCGTGATGACGCTCGTCGTGCCGGTGGTGCTCGTGCTGACGCCGTGGGCCCTCTACGTTCAGTGGAACGAAGGTCTGGCCGCCTATCTGTCGTCGGCGATCGAGTTCTCGCGGCGCGAGGCCGAGGTCACGGTCCTGCGCAGCGTCCCCCGGTTCGCGTGGACACCGGGCGTGGCGGTCCTGAACGCGCAGAACGCCGAGGCGTGGCTCTATTTCGCCTGCTACCTGCTCCCGCTCATGGCACTGCTGCTCGCGTGGCGCCGGCGTGTTGCGCGGCGCGAAGCGTGGCGCGGCGAGAGCGCCGCCGTGACGGCGATGTCCCTTCTGGCGATCGTCGTCGCTCTCGGATTCCTTCGCGATCCGTTGAAGGGGAGAATCGCGGATGCCATCGTCCCCGTCGGTTTCGTCGGCGCGTGGCTGCTCGGCGCCGCGTGGGGCGGGTCGCTCCGCCGTCCGGCGAGGGCCGTTGCGGCGACGGCAATGGCCATCGTGGTGTTCAGCGTGACGGCCGCCGCCATCTGGGAAGTCGGCGATGACGCCGAGCGGCTGCGCCGGATACGCATTTTCGATCGCCCGGCCGCCTTCTTCTCGTTCCTGGCGACACAGTGGCATGAGGTGGGGTTGACCCACGCCGAGAGCCGGTTCACGCCGAGCCGCGTGTCGGCGGGCCTGCTCCCGTTCTTTCGTTATCTGGATCGATGCACGGGCACGGGCGATCGGCTGTTTGTCACTGGCCAGTTTCCCGACGTCTTCGTGCTCGCGGGGCGAGGCTTCGCCGGCGGCCACGTCGCGTTCATGCAGGGCTTCTACACGTCGACGCTGGAGCAGTCGCGCACGCTGGCGCGCATGCGACAGGAGTCGGTGCCGTTCGCGCTGGTGGTCCTCGACAACTACCCGGAGTTCGCGCGTGAGTTTCCGCTCCTCTCGGCACACCTGTCGAGCCGCTACGACCGGCTGACTGACATCGCCATTCCGGAGATGCAGGGCGTCCGCGTGCTCGTCGAGCATGAGCGGCGGGCGAGTCGCGTGGACGACGAGACAGGATGGCCGTGCTTCCGATGAGTGATCGGCTGCTCGCGGCGCGGAATCTCGGTTTGAAGGCGCTGCGGCGGCTGGGTGCCGCACACAAGCCGGTGACGCGGCTGATGAAGCGGCGGGATCGCGCGCAGGAGCAGGAGCGGTTCCGCCGCGAGGCCGCGGACGTCGATGCCGAGATCGCCCGCGTGGCGCGCGGCACGGCGCCGATCGTCGCCGGTCCGTGGCTGGCGGAGGTCGGTTACGAAGTTCTCTACTGGGTCCCGTTCCTGCGCTGGTTCCAGGATGCCTACCGCGTGGCGCCCGAGCGGTTGACGATCGTCTCGCGTGGCGGCGTGAGCGGCTGGTATCAGGGCATCGCGAGCGGCTACGTCGATCTCTTCGAGTTCTTCACGCCCGCGGAACTGGCGGCCTGCAACAACACTCGCATGGCGGACGAGGAGGCGGGCGGTCGCAAGCAGAGCGCGCTCGGCGCGTTCGATCGACAGATCGTCGAGCGCACCTGTCGGGCGCGAGGATTGTCGGACGCGGCGATCCTTCACCCGTCGGCGATGTTTCGTCTCTTCCGCCACGTGTGGCACGGCAGCCTTCCCTTCGATCTCTTCTGGACGCGCACGCGTTACGCGCGGATGGCCGCCGCCGCGCTCCCGGCACTCCCCGCGCTTCCCGAGGACTTCATCGTCGCGAAGTTCTACACGGGTACGGCACTGCCCGACGCCGCACCGAACCGCGAAGCACTTCGACGTATGGTCGAGCGGATGGCGGCCCGCACGCCAGTGATCCTGCTCGACACCGGGCTGGCCGTTGACGACCATTCGGATTACCTGTTCGCCGGGATTCCCAATGTCATCAGCGCCCGCGACTGGATGCACCCCGGCAACAACCTCGCCGTGCAGAGTGCGCTGGTGGCGCGTGCCGGGCTCTTCGTCGGTACGTGCGGCGGGCTGGCCTGGCTGGCGCCGTTTCTCGGTACGCCGGCGATTGCCGTGTACGCGGACGATCGGCAGCTTTCGCCGCACCTCTTCGTCGCGCGGCAGGCAGGCCGCCGTGTGAACGCGGCAGATTTCATGCCGCTCGATCTCCGCGCCCTCGCCCACGCCACCGGAGACGGACTCGCTGCCGGGCCACCGCTGATCCGAACGGATGGCTGACGCGCGTCGTCGCCTCAGTCGTCCGATGGCCGTGGCGGCGGCGACCGGCGTGCTGGCGTTCGCCTTCCGCTATCTCTCGAACCCCGGTTTCTCGAACGATCACTTCGTCCATCTGGCGCGCGCGCAGCAGATGGTCCTCGGCGGGTGGCCGGTCCGCGACTTCGTCGATCCCGGCCTGCCGTTGATGTACGTGGTGTCAGCGCTCGGCCTCGAGATCTTCGGGCACTCACAATGGCCGGATAGCCTGATCGCCTTCGGCGCGATCGGGGTCGCCGCGGGCGTGAGCGTGTGGCTGGCGTGGCGCGGCGGCGCGCCGCTCGTATGCGCGGTGATCGCAGCCGTGTTCCAGGTGATGATCGGCCCGCGCAGCTATAGCTATCCGAAGCTCCTGCTCTACGCCGTCGGCATCGCCGCCTGCTGGCGGCTGATCGATCGTCCCACCCCGTCGCGCGCCGTCGTCCTCGGCCTGGTGACGGCGACCGCGTTTCTCTTTCGTCACGACCATGGTCTGTTCATCGGCGTGGCAGCGGCGATTGCGCTGCTGGCGACACCGTGGCCGGCCAGCCTGAGGCTCGCGCCCGCGTTGTTGGCGGGCGTCCTGGTGCTCCTCGCACCTTGGGCGATCTATGTTCAGAGCACCGAAGGATTGACGCCGTACTTCCGGTCGGCGATCGAGTTCAGCCGGACCGAAGCGAAACAGACGTCGCTGGCGCTGCCGGTGTTCGCCCTTTCGACGGCAGCGGACGATGCGAGCCATCGCCAGCCGGACGCACCGGGCGGCGCAACGTCTCCGTTCACGATCGCCAGGACGAACGCGGAGGCCATCCTCTTCTATCTGTTCATCGTGATGCCCCTCGCGTGCCTCGCCTCGCTCGTGCGCTGGACGCCGCCTGGCGGGCGCGCGCCCGTCGTCCTGGTGTGCGTGCTGGCGTTGTTGACCGACGCGGCGTTCCTTCGTGATCCGCTGGCCGCGCGGCTATCCGATGTGGCGATGCCGCAGACACTGATCGCGGCGTGGGCGATGGCGTGGGGCTTTCGCGCGCGTCCGTCGATGCCGGGCCTTCGCATCGCGCTCGCTGCCGCCACCGCGACGACGATTGTGTTCGCCGGCGTGTCGGTGAGCGCCGTCGGCGGCCCTGGCGAGCTACTCGAGCGGATCGGACGCCTGACGCCGCGCGCGCTCTGGGGCCGTACCCGGGAAGTGACGGGTTCGCTGCTCGCGCCGTACGCGCCGCGTTTCATGCCCAGCGCGGTGAGCGGTCATCTCGTCCCGCTGTTCGAGTATCTGAAAGCCTGCACGCGGCCGCTGGACCGGTTCATGTACGTCGGCTTCGGCCCTGAGCTGTATTTCTATGCCGAGCGCGGGTTCGCTGCCGGACAAGTGGTGTTCCTGGGTGACTACTACTCCTCGGACGAGGAGCAGCGGCTGATGGTGAAGCGGATGGTGGCTGAACGTGTGCCGCTCGTTCTCGTGCCGGCGGACAAGACCGCCGAGTTCGAGCGCACCTTCCCGATCCTCGCCCGCTACCTCTACGACCGCTACCAACCCCTCGCCGACATCGCGATTGCCGACGACCGTCAGGCGCACGTATTGGGGTTTGAGGGCCAATGGAACGAAAACGTACGTTTATGGTATAACTTATTGATTATAATACAGTATACAAAGGTCCCTTTTCAGGGACCCTTTCGTATGTTGTAGCTGATTTTATTTTCTTCTTTTCTTTTGGGTGCTTTTAATAGCCATATATGATGTTTCATATAAAGTTAAAAGTTTCCCCATCTGTCTATCTATAGCGTCATGTTTTTCAGGATTTCTTAATTTCTGCAGCAGTTTAGATATATATTTCGCAGGTAACTTTATTATTAATGAATTATGGGATTGATACATTTCCTTTGTCCAATCTAAATCTTTTCCTGATTTCAATACCTCACTCTCATCTCTATTAATTATAAAACCGAGCTTTCCATACGGACCTGTTAAATATGATTGTAATTGTCTATACTCAGATGGACCTAATTCTTCAAAATTTTGGGAAAG
>JADMIO011664282.1_pt1 | contig 36831 bp, 45 predicted proteins | sample 8958161 | NCBI WGS metagenome assembly JADMIO01 (sample SAMN16585339, study PRJNA669376) | soil metagenome | isolation source: Crop rotation soil | place: USA: Cullars Rotation, Alabama | collected 2011
GCCGCGACTTCAAGTCACGTGAATTCCAAGCTTCGGATCCCACTGTGCTGGAAAGCTCCAACACCGATCACTTTTATGATCGATCCGGATTCCTGTTTTACTTCAAATTGCATCATCTTATATTGGTTTTTACTGTTTTTACTTTTCTACACTTGCTTATCAGATCCCGATGAACTCGTACCTCGTCACCGGGATTAGTTCGGCCATCGTTTTTTGTCGCGCCAAAGGCTTTACAAAAACCGGGTCTCACTAATCCACATCATCCCTCAACCACTCCGATACCTTAGAGGTAAAAGTTTCGAAGAACTTCCCCCTTTTTTCATTGGAATGCGTTGCTGTTTTTGCTCTCTTCTTATCTTCCTTTTTATTCTCAGTCGCCGTTGCTTCAACCGTCACAGCCGTCGTATCCTGTCTGCTGATCTCTTTTTCCATTTTGTTGATACCCATCATCACCAGTCCCACACCCGTAGCGAACATAGGATTGGTAACGTTCTCTGAACTCTTGGCCAAATGTTCATTCGGAGTACCAATACGGCAGTCCATCCCGGTGAAATATTCAACAAGTTGCGGAAGGTGTTTTAACTGCGATCCACCACCTGTAACCACTATACCCGCAGCCAGTTTTTTATCATAGCCCGAATTCTTGATCTCATACATTACGAAAGCAAGAATTTCTTCCATACGGGCCTGTATAATGTTCGCCAGGTTCTTTACCGAAATTTCCTTGTGCGGACGTCCACGTAATCCTGGAATAGAGATCACTTCGTTCTCCTGGTTCTCATTCGCCAGGGCCGATCCGAATTTCACTTTCAGCAACTCAGCCTGGTTGGTGATGATAGAACATCCTACTTTGATATCCTCTGTTATGATATTACCTCCTAAAGGAATAACCGCTGTATGACGGATGATTCCATCATAGAAAATCGCAATGTCCGTGGTACCACCGCCGATATCAACCAAAACAACGCCTGCTTCCTTTTCCTCTTCACTGAGCACTGCATCTGATGAGGCAAGTGGTTCAAGGTTCAGATCAACAACTTTTAATCCTGAACGGTCCACACATTTGTAAATATTTTTAACCGCAGAAATCTGTCCGGTGATGATGTGGAAATTCCCTTCTAACCTTACACCCGCCATGCCAATCGGATTACGTATTCCCTGTTCCAGATCCACGATATAATCCTGTGGAATAACATGAATGATCTCTTCTCCTGGCTGCATCACCAAACGGTGCATGTTATCAATTAAGTAATCCACATCAGGCTGCGCGATCTCATCTTCAACAGAGCGGCGGGTAATCATGCCACGGTGCTGAAGACTCTTAATATGCTGACCAGCGATCCCAACAATCACTTCGTGAAGTTCAACAACCTGTTCAAGCTTGAACGTCTGGTTCTCACCTTTGTCGTTTTTCAGCGTAATGTCTTTGGTAAGCGCGTCGGCAATTGCGGCCTTGATAGATTTGATAGTATCATCAATATTGGAAACAACTCCCCGTTTAACGCCAAGGGAAGGAGCCTTCCCTACCGCGAGGATCTCAATTTTTCCATACTCATTTTTACGTCCGACTATAGCAGCGATCTTTGTCGTTCCTATGTCTAAACCTACTACAAAATCTGATGCTTCCATAATTCAATTCTATTTTTTGGTACAAACTACCTGGTCCCTGTATTTCAAATTAATGATCGAGTACTTATTCCAGTTGTTGATGCTGTTCAGGCCTTCGGTATAAAACACTTTCAGCTTTTCAAACTTCTCTGCAATGTCGCTTCCGTCCCCGAAAACTATTTTATGCCCTCCAACTGCCGGATACAACTCAAATTCCCTCTCTTTATTCACATAAATCTGCTGCACCAGGCTGCTCAACAAACTATCATTAGCAACGTGCGCAGCTATTGCGTATACATCATCAAGTATCGAAAGTCTTTTCAGCAACGTATCTTTTTCAATATCCCGGATCGTATACTTGTAAAACTGGGCGTACTTTTCACCAATCATTCCATTTGCCACCAGCACATGCGCGGTGTAATTTTCAGATAAGGGCATCAGGCGCTGATCGGTATCGATATAATAACTATCGCCTTGCGTGTTGAACAACCTCACCAAAGGTTTACGCTGACGAAGATTGATCTTCACATCGCCATTAACGTCCACCGCCACTTCCGCTTTCGCTATGGCGGGATGAGCATTGAGCGCCTGTTCCAATTCATACACGTTAATTTCCTTCATTGGCTGATTGAGCAGGGTATCATTCCTGTCTTTCAAAAAACTCCGGATATCATCTTCATCTACAAAGTAATTTTCGTTTTCATTCAGCACCTGGATGCTGAGCGACCGCCCCTTTACTTCCTTTTCCTCAGCCGTAACAAAGCCAAGTGTGAGTGTAATTCCTGATACAACAACAATCCAAAGAACGAGTATTAATATCTTTTTGAATTTTATCTTTTTCATTTAAGACGTTCAGATAAAAGTTTCTCAATGGGCACTACCAGTCCGTCTATGTCTCCTGCACCAAGTGTCATCAGCACATCTATTTCCTTTGATCGCAGAAACTCCACTATCTCTTCCTTCCTCACGAGCGCCTTGCTTTTGTTTTTCATTTTATCCAGGAGCATTTGCGACGTTACTCCGGGAATCGGGAGCTCCCTTGCGGGATAAATATCCAGGAGAACAGTTTCATCCAGCAGGTCGAGTGCTTCCGCAAAACCATCCGAAAAATCGCGCGTCCTTGAAAACAGGTGGGGCTGAAAAATCCCGGTTATCCTTTTTTTCGGAAACAATTGCTTTGCGGCTCCGATCGCGGCCTTCAATTCTTCCGGATGATGAGCGTAATCATCTATGTATACCAGTTTATCCGTTTTAATCCGGTAATCGAACCTCCTTTTAACACCCTGAAAAGAACGAAGCGCCTTTTTTATGTCATCATTTTTTATTCCGATCAGCTGTGCAACCGCTGTTGCCGCTACTGAATTTTCAACATTGTGCAAACCCGGCAAACCTATACAAACATTGCTGAGCGGCGCTTTCGGACTGTCGATATCGTAATAAAAATCAGCGTTTTCAACGCGAATATTCTGCGCGGAATATTCCGCTTTTAAAATTACTGCGTATGTATGCCTGTTTCCGGAGAGGTGTAAAGTGTTATCAACATTTTTCTTAACAATAAGTTGACCATCGCTTTTCACCTGTTTTGAAAACAACGTATAGCTTTCATGCATATGCGAAACATCACCGTAAATATCCAAATGATCGGCGTCTACACTGGTGATTACAGCTATATAGGGATGCAACGTTAAAAACGAACGATCATATTCGTCAGCCTCTACTACCAGGTATGTATTATCCGTTATGTGCTCATCTCCCAGCAACAAATTGGTGTTGTAATTTTTTGTAATGCCTCCCAGGAATGCATAACAATTGTAACCGGCCGTCTTCAGGATATGAGCGGTCATGGAAGAAGTTGTTGTTTTACCATGTGTACCGGCAATAGCAATGGTTTTAAACTGCTTTGTAATTTCCCCCAACACTTCCGATCTTTTCTTCAGGTTGTATCCGTTTTGACTTACATGAATATACTCCCTGTGATCTTTCGGAACAGCCGGCGTATAGATCACAAGTATCTCTTCCTTTTTATATTTTTCAAAGAGCGCCAACATTCCCTTCTCATCTTCACCGAAGTGAATGGTAATCCCCTCCTTACTCAGCTCAGTTGTTAACGTAGTCGAGGTTTTATCATAACCATGCACTGTTTTTCCAAAGTGATTGAAATACCTGGCTAACGCGCTCATTCCAATCCCACCAATACCGAGGAAATAATATAATTTATAGTCCAGGACTTTCATTTCTTTGCCAGTTTCAATACTTCTTTCGCGATTACCTCAGCCGAATTGATCATCGCCAGCTTCGCGATATTTATTTTTAATTCTTCCTGTTTTTTGTTATCCCCAAACAACGCTACTGTCTCCTTAACCAGATTGGCGGATGCATCGCTGTCCTTCACCAGCACGGCCGCATTTTTATTAACGAGCGCCATCGCGTTCTTTGTCTGGTGGTCTTCGGCAACGTTTGGCGAAGGCACCAGTATGCAGGGCTTTTGAACTATGCTCAATTCAGATACGGAGCTTGCACCCGCTCTCGACACCACACAATCCGCAACCGAGTATGCAAGATCCATTCTCGATATGAAATCGAATGCCTTGATTTTCTTCGACTCAAAGCCCGCAACCTGATGCTTCGCTTTTTCGAGATATCCTTTCCCCGTTTGCCAGATCAGCTGAATATTATTATCCGCCAGTTCTTTTAGTCCGCCTCCAATTGCCTCGTTAATCGTTTTTGCACCCAGGCTTCCTCCGATCACCAAAAGCGTTTTCTTACTTCCGTCCAACCCGAAAAAGGAAAGGCCTTCACTCCTTTTTTCCGCTACATGTTGTATATCCTGTCTAACCGGGTTTCCGGTAAAGATGATCTTCTCTTTCGGAAAAAAACGCTCCAATCCTTCATAGGCCACACAGATCACATTCACTTTTTTCGACAATAATTTGTTCGTGATCCCGGGATACGAATTCTGCTCCTGTATCAGTGTTGGAATTCCTTTTGATGAAGCTGCCCGTAATGTGGGGCCGCTCGCATACCCACCGGTTCCAACTACTACATCAGGCTGGAATTCACGAATAATCTTTTTCGCCTTCATCACGCTGGAAAGCACTTTAAAAGGAAATGAAAGATTCGCTAATGTGATCTTTCGCTGAAGTCCGCTGATCCATAATCCTATGATCTTATACCCTGCAGCCGGAACTTTCTCCATTTCCATCCTTCCCTCCGCTCCAACAAAAAGTATCTCGGCATCGGGAACCATTTTTCTTAGTTGGTTGGCAATTGCAACCGCCGGAAAAATATGCCCGCCGGTTCCTCCCCCACTCAATATAACTTTAAGCCGCGACAAGTTCTCCTCCTTCTTCTTTTACCTCATCTTTATTATATACCTCACGACTTACACTCAGAATAACGCCAATCGCGATACTGGTGAACCAAATGGAAGTTCCTCCCATACTCACCAGCGGAAGTGGTTGTCCTGTAACCGGAAAGAGGTTTACTGCCACAGCCATGTTAATTAAAGCCTGGAAGACAAGACTGAAACTCAGCCCAACGGCCAGTAAGCCTCCGAAGGTTTTGTCTGTTTCCCTTAGAATTTTAATTCCCCTGAAAAATAAAATCATGTAAAGGAATAAAAGCGAGAGTCCCATAATGGAACCGTATTCCTCTATTATGATCGCGTATATAAAATCAGAAGCAGCCTGCGGCAGAAAATTACGTTGCGTGCTGTTACCGGGCCCCATCCCCAAAGGGCCACCTTTAGCCACAGCAATTTTTGCCTGTTCAGCCTGGTAATTATTCTGCGCGTCATCCTTCACAAAATTCTCTATCCTTGCTTTCCAGGTTTTTCCACGCGGAATTGCATTCGGAAAATTGTATACAAGAAAACCCACAATGAGAAGAAAAACTACACCACTACTGATCACATAGAAAATGTATTTCAAAGGAACCCTTCCTACATACATGATCAGCAGACATGTAAGCGCCAGCAGGGCCGCAGTGGAGAAGTTCGCCGGAAAAATAAGCAAACAAATAATTCCAACCGGCAGTAATATAGATTTCAGAATTACTTTGAAATCATTCAACTGATCCTGCTTAACAGAAAGCATACGCGCCACATAAATGATCAGGGCAAGCTTTGCAAAATCCGAGGTCTGAAAAGTAAGACCAATACCCGGTATTTCCAGCCAGCGTGAAGCTTCTCCCGCACTTACACCTTTAAGGAGTGTAAATATCAGTAATGGAATCGCAAGAAAAAAAGCAATTTGAGAGATCCTTGAAAAATACTTGTAATTGAATTTATGAACGAAGTACATGATGAGGAAGCCCATAGCAATTATCATCACATGTTTTATTAAATAGGCCTCTGTATTCCCCGCTTTAAATTTCTGGGCGAGGGCGTTACTCGAACTATACACAACCAAAACGGAGATAACGGACAGCAGGAATACCACCATCCATATTACCTTGTCTCCCTTTATATAGTTCAGTAACTTCATCTCTTCGTTTTCTTAAAGCGCTTTTACAGCACGTTTAAATTGCATTCCCCTGTCTTCGTAATTCTCAAACAGGTCGAAGCTTGCGCAGGCAGGAGACAGCAATACTACATCACCTTTCTTACCGATGCGGTAAGATGCTGCAACAGCTTCGTCAGCTGACCCTGTTTCCACGATATTCTCAACGATTGATGAGAAATTCTCAATGATCTTCGAATTATCTGTTCCAAGGCAGACGATCGCTTTCACTTTTTCTTTAACCAGGTCGAACAACTGGGTATAATCGTTTCCTTTGTCAACTCCTCCAACAACCCAAACTACAGGTTTCTGCATGCTTTCTAAAGCATACCATGCCGAGTTTACGTTTGTGGCTTTTGAATCGTTGATGAATTCGATTCCATTAATGGTCGCCACCACCTCAAGGCGATGCTCCACGTTCACAAAATCAGAAAGGCTCTCGCGAACGATCTCTTTACGGATATCGACTACCCGTGAAGCGATGGAGGCGGCCATGGAATTGTAAACGTTATGTTTACCTTGTAATGCTAGTTCTTCGATTGTCATAATTAAGGGATTTTGGTTGATATTGATGATTAATTGTTTTTCGTCTTCTAAATAAGCTCCTTCTGAATCCAGTTTTTTTTTAATGCTAAATGGATATTGTTTCGCTTTGGGTTTAAATTCTTTTATATACTCTTCTATCACCTCATCGTCCGCACAGTATATAAATGCATCGTTCGCCGTTTGATTCTGAATCACCCGAAATTTCGACCGGGCATAATTTTCAAATTTGTACTCGTACCTGTCAAGGTGATCGGGTGTAATGTTCAGCAGCACAGCTGTGTCCGCCTTGAACTCATACATCCCGTCCAGCTGAAAACTACTCAGTTCGAGCACATAGTAATCATGCTGTTCTGTCGCTACCTGCATAGCGAAACTTTTTCCAACGTTACCTGCAAGTCCTACACTGTATCCTGCCTTGGTAAGCATGTGATAGGTCAGCATAGTTGTTGTCGTTTTACCATTACTACCTGTGATACATATCGTTTTCGCGTCTGTGTATCGTCCGGCGAATTCGATCTCGGAGATCACCGGAATGTTTTTCGCTCTCAGTCTTACTACCAGGTCAGCTTTATCCGGAATACCAGGGCTCTTGATCACTTCACTTGCATTCATGATCAGGTTTTCCGTATGCTGATTCTCCTCAAAAGGAATACTGTATTGTCTCAGCTGCTCTTTGTATTTATCCTTTATTTCTCCCTTGTCCGATACAAAAACTTCATAGCCTTTAGATACAGCAAGCACCGCCGCTCCAACACCGCTTTCTCCACTACCTAGTATGACCAATCTCTTCGACATGCTTATCGCAGTTTCAGTGTTACAATTGTTAGAATTGCCAGCATTATTCCTATGATCCAGAACCGGGAAACAATTTTCGATTCATGCATTCCACATTTTTGATAATGGTGATGCAAGGGCGCCATCTTGAATAACCTGTTTGCTTTAGCGAATTCAATTCCGCGTTTTTTCTTCTGATATTTGAAATAATATACCTGCATGATCACCGAAAGATTTTCCACGAGGAAGATTCCGCAGAGAATCGGGATCAGCAATTCTTTACGGATAGCGATAGCGAATACCGCAATGATTCCTCCTAACGCAAGGCTTCCTGTATCACCCATGAAAACCTGCGCGGGAAACGAATTGTACCAGAGGAATCCGATGCATGCCCCAACAAATGCCGCAATGAATACCACCAACTCACCGGAATTTGGGATGTACATGATGTTCAGGTAATCGGCGAACACCGTGTTACCGGATACGTAAGCCAGGATTCCAAGTGTTGTTCCAATAATCGCGGAGGTTCCGGTCGCGAGGCCATCGATTCCATCCGTAATATTGGCGCCGTTCGAGACGGCTGTCACAATTAAAATCACCATTGGAATAAAAATGATCCATCCCCATTTACCACAATCCTCACAAGCCCAGCTCACCAATTTTCCATAATCGAATTCGTTATTCTTTACAAATGGAATAGTTGTTTTCAGTGTCTTTGTTTCTTCCTGTGCATACTCCGGAGCTTTGTATTTTGCCTGCTGGTTAAACGCCGGATCAAAAGTTGATTTAGTTCCACTTGTATAGACCCTTTCTTTGATTGTTACACCGTCATTGAAATAAAGTGTTGCTCCAACGATCAATCCGATTCCGACCTGGCCAATGATTTTAAATTTCCCCTGTAGTCCTTCTTTGTTCTTTTTAAAGACTTTGATGTAATCATCGAGAAAACCAATTGCACCCAACCAAACGGTTGAAACAAGCATAAGAATGATGTATACATTATGAAGCTTTGCAAATAATAAAGTGGGGATAATGATCGCCGCCAGAATGATCAGCCCGCCCATAGTTGGGGTACCTGCTTTTTCATTTTGCCCCTGTAATCCAAGCTCGCGAATCGTTTCACCGATCTGCTTTTTTCGGATATAGTTAATGATTCGCTTACCAAACAACATGGTAATGACCAGCGAACCAAATGCTGCCATCGCGGCGCGGAAGGAAATGTAGTGGAACACTCCCGCACCCGGAAAGTCAAAAGCTTTATCTAACCAATCGAATAAATAATAAAACATTAGTTACTTTGTTCTTTAATAATTTCTTTTAAAATCTCGTAGTCATCGAAAGGATGCTTTACTCCCTTTATTTCCTGGTAATTTTCATGTCCTTTACCCGCAATCAGAATTATATCTCCGGGCTTCGCAAAGGAGCAGGCTGTCCTTATCGCTTCCTTTCTGTCGGTTATGCGCAACACTTTCCTTGCCTCCACCGGATCCACGCCTTTCTGCATCTGGTTCAGAATTTCTTCCGGATCCTCACTCCTTGGATTATCAGAAGTAAGAATTACCTTATTGCTTAGCTGGCAGGCGATGCTTGCCATCACCGGGCGTTTCGTTGTATCCCTGTCTCCACCGCAACCTACTAAGGTGATCACTTGTTCATTTCCGGTGCGGATATCTTTAATCGTCTCCAGCACATTTTTAAGCGCGTCAGGTGTGTGGGCGTAGTCCACTATTCCGATGATACCATTTTCCGATTTCAGGTGCTGAAAGCGTCCTTCAACAGAATTCAGCGTACTCAATGCGGTAAGCACATTTGTTTTTTCCTGCTTCAGCAATACTGCAACAGAATAAACAGCTAGTACATTGTAGGCATTGAAACTACCGATCAGTTTTACCCAAAGCTCCTGACCATCGATGTTCAGCAACAAGCCGTGCAGGTGATTTTCCATCACACGGCATTTGTGGTCGGCAATTGATTTAATTGCGTAGGTAACTTTTTTGGCTTTGGTGTTCTGCAGCATTACCATACCATTCGCGTCATCCTTATTCGTAAGCGCAAAGGCCTCGTCGCTCAGCTGGTCGAAGAACATTTTCTTCGCTTTGATATACTCATCAAATGTCTTGTGATAATCCAGGTGATCGTGCGTTATATTGGTAAACACCGCCCCGGTAAACTGCACACCAGCAATCCGGTTTTGCACAACAGCGTGTGAACTTACTTCCATAAAGGCATACTGGCATCCTTTATCTACCATTGCCGCAAGCAACTCATTTAACGCGATCGCATCAGGAGTTGTATGAGTAGCAGGAATAATTTCGTTATTGATCTTGTTCTTTACGGTTGATAATAGACCAACGCTATATCCCAATGCGCGGAACAAATTAAAAAGCAGCGTAACCGTTGTGGTTTTACCGTTCGTTCCCGTGACACCAACCAATTTTATCTTTTGCGAAGGATTGTCGTAAAAATTAGATGCGATCAGTCCAAGCGCGTAAGTAGAGTCTTTTACCTTCACATAGGTAACCCCTTCTATTTTTTCCTCAGGGAATTCTTCGCACACAATCCCAATAGCACCTGACTCAATAGACTGATTGATGAAATTGTGTCCATCCACAGCAGTACCCCGGGTTGCCACGAATAAGCTGTCTTTTTTCACTTTTCTTGAGTCAAACGCAACAGCGGATACAGCGATATTGGTTGTACCTATGATCTCCTCGAGACCAGCCTTATACAATATGTCGGTTAATAGTTTCAATTTATCCGAGCGTTAATACAATTTGATTTCCTTTAAAAAATTTCGCGCCTGCTTCAAGCGATTGTTTCTTCACTGTTCCTATTCCCTGGAGACGAACGTTCAATCCATTATTCTCCAGTAAATAGAGCGCGTCTTTGGCCGACATACCTGACAGATTTGGGATCGTACCTTTTTTCAATGCCGACTCAGGGTTAACGGCGGCAAGACTGATCTTTGTTGAATCCACTTCAGACCGGGTCACCCAATCACTTTCTATGTTTCCGTTATTGAATGGAATGTTCAGTGATGAAAGCACGTTGATCACATCCCCTTTTTTTCCTTTGATCATGGAAGGTGCCTGGGTAAGCAGTGTTCTTTTATCATTAATTCCCTGGTGAAATTCGAGGCTGCTGGAATAAACTTTTTCAGCGATCTCTTTAAACACAGGGCCGGATACAAGACCACCGTAGTAATCACCCTTAGAAGGCTCATTGATAATCACGATGCAGGTATACAATGGTTTTTCTGCAGGGAAATACCCCACGAATGAAGCCTGGTAAACGTGGTTTCCCTCAGATCCGTAAGTACCATTCTTTGATATTTGGGCAGTTCCTGTTTTTCCCGCAACCTGGAAGGCATTCACGTTAAGGCCTTTCCCCGTCCCATTCTTCACTACACCCTCCATCATCTTTTTTGCTTTTGCAATTGTTTCCGGTTTTACAATCTGCGGATTAATAATCTCAGGTTCAAAATCCTTCACAACTACTCCGTTGTTCATTATTTTCTTAATGAATGTCGGCCGCACCATGCAGCCATTGTTTGCAACGGCGTTATAGAGTGTGAGTGTTTGCATGGGAGTAACCAGCAGCTCATAGCCGTAAGACATCTGGGGAAGTGTAACACCAGAAAAGTCCTTTACTTTTTTGATCAACGGCTGGCCCTCCCCCGGAATTCCCAGTCCAAGAGGTTTACTCAGGTTAAATGACTGCAGTTTATCTGTATATTTCTGTGGATCCTTCGCGTAATATTTGGTGATGATCTTTGTAACTCCTACGTTGGAAGAAGTCTCGAAAATGCGTTGCACCGTCATATCCGGAGACTCAGGTGGATGCGAGTCCTTAACTTTCTTGTTGTAGTACATGCATTCCCCGTTGCCAACGTGATAAACGTCGTTCAAATCAACTCCCCAATCGTCCATCGCGGCAAGCAATGAAGCCAGTTTAAATGTTGACCCTGGCTCAGTAGCATTTCCAATTGCAATATTCAGTTGCTCACTATAGGATGCGCTGTCACCTTTTGCATCTTTTACCAGGTTCGCTATCGCCCTGATCTCCCCTGTTTTCACTTCCATCAGAATTACGCACCCGGTCTTTGCACCGTTTTTGATCAGCTGTTTTTTCAGCGCGTTTTCCGCAACGTCCTGAATATTTATGTCGATGGTCGTATAAACATCACTTCCGTTTTTCGGTTCAACTTCATTTTCGTCATTGATCGGACGCCACACGTCAGCAGCAACTTTCTGCATTAATCTCTTTCCACTGATTCCTTTAAGGGTTGAATCGTAAGCGCCTTCAATACCTACCTTGAGTTCATTTCGGGTATACCCGATCATACGTGACGCCAGCATTTGAAAAGGGCGCTCGCGATGATTCGTCTGCAGGTAAACCAGCCCGCCACGCTTTCCTTTCCGAAGAATCGGGAAGGTTTTTACGAGTTGCAGATCTTTATACGAAACATTACGTTTCAAAACGATATACCTGTCTTTCGACTCCCGGGCCGATTTTAAAATACGCTTGTAATCGCGCTTTTCCTTATCCTTAAATGTCTCTGCAAGACGGTATGCGAGTGAGTCGACATATTTATTAAAAGTATCAGTAACAATAGAAGGCGCATTTACGTCCATTCCCACTTCATAGTATGGAAGCGAGGTGGCGAGCAGGTTTCCGTTCACGTCAAAAATATTCCCCCTTGTCGCTTCAATGTCAAGATAAATCGTGGTAAGCTGTCGTGCCTTTTCTTTCCACATATCGCCCTGTACGAATTGAACAAGCACAATGCGGTACACAATGGCAAGCGCAAATACCACCATAAAAATGTACACGAGGTACGTACGCCACAATATGTCTTTTCTATGTTCCACTTATTTTTTTGTCGTATCGTTAACTGCAATTTTCATTGGAGGGGCAATTGGTTCTTTCAATCCCATAGGTTCCACCGACTTCGCCACCTCGCTTTGCTTGCTGATGAACATGAGATCGGATTTGGTTGAAATGTATTCGCTGCGCAACTCTTTCAGCTGCGCAGTGATTTTATTTACCTGGCGGATCTTATCATCAGCCCAGTAGCCGTTCGCTATATAAAAAATGGCGATAACAGTGAGAAATAAAATGAATGGAATGTGTTTTAAGGTGTTTTCGTTGGTGAGAAAAGTTCCGGAAAATACAGTGGTGAGGGATTTCACAACACCGCTTTTCTTTTTGGGTGCTGCAGGCTTAACCGTGGCCGTGGCTTCTTGTTCTATTTCTACTTCTTCCTTTGGTAACTCTTTAAACCGGTTTGCCATATACTGCTTTTTCTGCTATTCTGAGTTTCGCGCTACGCGCCCTGCTGTTGTTTTGTATTTCTGTTTCGTTTGGAACAATAGGTTTCCTTGTGATGAGTTCAAACGGGCGGTATATGTTCCCGAAAAAATCCTTGTGCACAGTACCTTCCATGTTTCCTGTTTTTATGAAGTTTTTTACTAACCTGTCCTCCAAAGAATGATAACTCATCACCACCAATCTTCCGCCTGCCTTTAACACTTCATTTGCCTGCACCAAAAAATCTTTCAGCACATCTTCTTCCTTATTTACTTCGATCCTCAACGCCTGGAATACTTTTGCGAGGTATTTGCTTTCCGCATGTTTAGGCGTACATGAAGCAATCGCTGTTTTGAATTCACTTATCGTATCGAAAGGCCTTTCTGTTCTTTTTTCAAGGATCGTCTTCACCAGCTTCCCCGTATTCTCCACATCTCCGTACTCCCGAAAAATGCGATAGAGTTTTTTATCATCATACTCATTCAGCACTTTCGCAGCAGTGAGCTCGGCTGACTGGTTCATTCTCATATCCAGGTTTCCGTCAAAGCGGATCGAGAACCCCCTTTCGCCTACATCAAACTGATGAGAAGAAACGCCAAGATCAGCGAGAATTCCATCTACCTCCGTCACTCCATACATCTTCAAAAAATTCCGCATGAACATAAAATTCTGTGGAATGAAAGTGAGGCGTGTGTCTGCCGGTACATTTCCCGCGGCATCTGCGTCCTGGTCGAACGCGAAAAGTTTTCCCTTTTCGTTAAGACGCTTCAGAATCTCTTTCGAGTGCCCGCCGCCACCGAATGTCACATCTACATAAGTTCCATCTGGCTTGATATTGAGGCCTTCAATACATTGTTGTAAAAGAACGGGCTGGTGATACATCAGGATTCGTCATTAAAATCCAGTCCTCCTAAAACATCCTCAGCTAATTTTTCAATATTGATATCCTGATTCAGGAAGTCTTCATAGATTTTCTTATCCCAGATCTCGATTACGTTATTACTTCCGAGTACCTTGATATCCGTTTTTATGTCGGCATGATCGGTCAGGGACTTGGGCAGCAGAATCCGTCCAGTATTATCCGCATCACACCCGGTAGCTCCTCCGGTAAATTTTCTCACAAACACGTCATTCGCCTTGATCAACCGATTGAGCTTGCTGAGTTTTTTGTTCAGCTTCTCCCATTCCGCTTTCGGATATAAAACCAGGCATTTCTGGTGAAGGTTCCTGTTAATGACAAAACCCTTCTCGAAAGATTCCTCCAACTGCTTCTTCAGGTTCACAGGGAACATGAAACGCCCTTTGGCATCCACCTTACAATCAAATTCTCCTATAAGCCCTGTCATTACTGGTGTTTCGAAAGATTTGTCCAAAAATAGACAATTTTTTACCACTTTTTACCACTAGCTACCATTTTTTACCACTTTGTTGAAAAATTGGTGAAATACAGTATTTTAGCTGGGATTTTTTTTCAGTCATTTGTGCGGCTGAAACATTTGTAAAATCAATGGCTACAGGTATTTTGAAAAATGATTATTTTTGCCCCCGGCTTTCAGTAATTAACACGATTTGAACAATTCGCCGGAATTCGGTGGAAAACATGGCAAAGGAGAAAGAAAAAATAGTAAAACACGTGGATGTGGAGCAGGTTCTGAAGAGCAAAAACCCGCGTCTTCACAGGCTTTTACCACGTTTTGTCATGAATTATATCAAGCGTACACTTCATGAGGATGAGATGAATCGCGGTTTGGAGAAGTACAAGGATGTTTACGGAATTGAGTTCACCGGAGCGTCGCTTGAATTCCTCGGTGCAAAGGTTGAATCCGTAAATCCTGAAAATGTTCCCGTCAAGGGTCCTGTAATCGTGGCCGCCAATCATCCGCTTGGAGGGTTAGATGGAATTGCATTGATTTACGCGGTTTCCAGGATTAGAAAGGATGCCAAGTTCCTTGTTAATGACATTCTCCTGTTTTTTAAGAATTTCGGGGATGTGTTTGTGCCGGTAAATAAAGTTGGGAAAAACAGTAAAGGGGCATTAAGTAAGATTGATGATGTGTATGCCTCTGACGAAGCCGTGCTTGTTTTTCCGGCAGGATTGGTATCGCGTAAGCAAAAAGGTGCTATAAGGGATCTTGACTGGAAAAAAAGTTTTGTTACCAAAGCGAAAACGTATCAACGAGAAGTTGTTCCGGTATTTATTGAGGGTAAAAACACGAATTGGTTTTATAACCTCGCGTCATTCCGAAAAAAAATTGGTATCAAAGCGAATATCGAAATGTTTTACCTGGCTGATGAAATGTTCAACCAGCGCGGCAAACCAATCAGAATTCATTTCGGGAAGCCATTTTCTTCTGCTCTGTTAGATGATAGCCGCAGTGATCGTGAGTGGGCGCAGATCATCAAAAATTATGTTTATGAAATGGGTGCTGGCTACAAAAAGCCGTTTGAAGAATTTTTAAGATCCCTGCCTGCAAAAAAATAATCTCTCTTTAATGCCTAAACCAACGTTCCGATGGAGGGCTTTTTCGTCTGTGTATCTTTCTTTGACTTTGGTAAAATAAAAAGCACACACCTGTGGGGCGTGTGCTCAAGAAAATAAAATAATTTATTCTTATTCTTCTACCTGAATCATTTTGAAAGGAACATTGATGATCGCCTGGTAATCTTCACCAGCTTCAAGCATATCCTCATCATCCTCCTCGTAGTGCCAGTTGATGGTTACAGCACTTCCACCTTTGTGGATCGCTTCCAGCTTCTTGAAAACATCAAGAATACATTTTGAGGAACTTGTATTGAAATATTCAAGCTGAATATTCACGTTCGTAGCAGGCTTTGGAGTACCTGCGTACTTTTCCAGAGAATCAACCAATGGTTTATAAAACTCGATAGAGTTCTCAGGAATCGAACGGCCTTTAATCTCTAAAAAGCCACTTGCCATGTCAAAATTAATGGTCGGTGTTTTTGGGGTTCCCTCAATTGCAAACTTTTCCATACTTACTTGTTTTATTGTGTTTGTGATATTTTGATATTTAAACTAAAGAACGATAATTTTTCATCTATTGGCATAAAGCTGTACCCTAATTTCTCTCCTGTCTTCCGGGCGATATCAATCATTCCCAATCCCCCTCCACCTTTCAGCGACATCTCACCGTTATTCAGAATTTGCTTATAGTAGTCTTTCAGTTCTTCCTTCGTGAGTGAATTCACATCATCCAGTCTTTTTTTCAACCCAGATACATTTTCATTCAGAATGTAGTTACCGGTAATAATATTGTACTTACCGTCAACTTTACCGATCATGAAAATAGCGGATCTGTTTTTATCTCCACCCATTCCCGCTTCATTACTTGCCTCATCCATGTGGTGATAAAGGTTCTGCAAACATTCAACGAGGACGTTGTATACTTTCTTTTTGATCTTTGGCTCCTCCTGCATGTTATCCATCTTACTCTCCATAATTTGCAGGATGGAGGTCAGTAATTCAGAGGTAATGTCGCCTTTAAATGAAAGCAATATATTATTGCGTTCCATTTTATCATAAAAATCAAAAAGGTCTAACATCATAGCTTTAATTACTAGCCGCTAAATCATATAGCCAAAGCAAATATACTAATTTGTTTTAATCTGCAAATTTTTTTTGAAAATTCTAAAATTTGCAGGTCTCAAGCTAGGAATTAACAGTTCTTTTTACTATAGCGAATCTTCAATAAAATCAATGGTTTCAGGTCATTTCAAGGAGCAAACATGGAGGCAAAAACGACCCTAAGATAAGTCGGTAAAAACTCCCTAGAATTCGAGGCGCATGCAAAATCATGGCAGGCCTCTCTAACCCAAAAGTAAAGATGAGTATATTCACAAACCCCAATGATATAGATAGATCTGCTGATCTAATGGAAAAGGAGATTAAAAATCTCATGAGAGTTCTCCTAGATTGTCAAACCCTTTCTGAGTTTCTAAGAAGAAATGGACATGGAGAGAATCCTATATTCTCAGCAGATGACTTGTTGTTAAGCTACAAGTATGACTTCAACAAAGACCAACTCTATAGGCTATTAGAAAGGCTACACGAACACGGGATTTTAATTAAACTAACTATGATTGATTCAAGTCAGGTGAGCTACAAGTTTGCTTATTTGACCTGTTTCGAGCCTAAAAAAGTAATGAATGGAAAGCAACGATGAAAATAACTGTACACAGTATCACAAAACCATAATAACACTTATGGCAATTATTCAGCTATCCAATGACTCTTTAGATGGCTATGTGAAAGTAGATGATCTACATGATTACTTTGATAATATAAAGCCTAAAAGCTATTATACTGCTGACAGAAGTGAAAGGGATAAAATAATTCGTATTCTATACGAAAATGGATCTATTTCCATTTGTCTTAATGACGACCAAATTACTATTGGTTATAGACCATCAAAAATGCTATCATACTATATTAAGGGTCATTTTTAAAGTTCCACATTTTAGTTCGAACCCTATAGATATCGTGTCTTTACCATCATAAGTAAGTGTATCCTTTTTGTCTGAAAATCTATGTTTATTGTAACTATCATTAATCGTAGAGGAATCACGCTTTCGTTCTTCAGATTCGAAAACACAATCATCCGACATGTAAATTATCTTCACTATTACAGCTTCGGTTTCTTTAGGAAAACACTTTTTATTTTTCCACTTCCCATTTGCGTCTAATGAAAATTCCACATTCGCACCATCTACTTTACTATCTTTCATGCTATACTTGTATTAAGATACAAGCAAACATATAAAATTTATTTAGATCAAATGAGTTTGTAGTGACAACAATGCTTCCCCAGAGGGCTGGTACATGAACACTCCTATTTTATTTATCGAGTCATCATTGAGGGCATCATAAATGACAATCTCAAAGAAGCTTTCAGGTTCATCCACTCGCTTTATACACTCAGCTAGTATTTGACCATAAATGAATGGGGTAATTGGCTGCTCATTCCGTTCTATGAACAACCCCCGACTGTATAAAGCGCAGTTATGTTCATTTGATTGGTATCTCTTTTCTGGAGTGTCAATGAATAGTATTGGTAACTCCACATGATTATTTGTTTCCATTTTATTTGATTTTTAATTGTTGTTTTTAAAAGGGCATTTGTTCAATTATTAGATTCAAGTCCCGATAAATAGGATCGTAAACAAACTTTAATGTAAATCTGGTTTCACATAACTTTCTGAACTTCATACCTGTGCTTTTCATTTCTATGAGCAATAAATCTTTGAAAAAGAATATCTCGACATACTCTTCAAAATCTCTAATTCTATTGAGACCTTGATTCAATATCTCAGACATTAGAAACATATTCGGCTGTTCATAGTTTTCAATGTATATAGCGTACATCTTTAGTTTGTGGCCAGTTTTTGTTCTGAATGTTTGTTCATACACCACATAGAAAGCTACATGGTGGTTGCTGTTTATGTATTTGTCTTCCATCTTAAAGTTTTTATTTGTTCACGATCCTATTGAAGTAGTGGCGAGTAATCCCGCCCATTATCATAAAAGGCTATTTTCTCCTTATCATTTTGGATTACTATTTCAAAGAATTGATCAATGATGTTATATATGAATTTGTCTAGCCAATCTGTTGCTTTAACAAATGACAACTTCTCGCTAAACTTTACCATTAGATATTTGAAAATGGTAAGTGCCATACAGCACAAATGAATAAATACAGTGTTCTCGTTGAGAGACGAAAACGGCAAGCGAGACATATTTAAATTATTGAGCTGGTTGAAATTTCTTTCTTCTGTCCCACGTTGGTGATAGAGCAGTATTACTTCCCTAGCAGATAAATCCTTATTATTCGTAATAATGGATCTGTATACGAACTTATCATCAGTTGTATCATCTTTTTCATGCAGCATCTCCGTCAAACTCTTTATGATTACAACTCTATACCAGTTGCCTTCCTTAAAAGTGTTCTCATTAAGACTGCATACATTAAACACGTTTCCTTTTATGTCAACACTTTCCCATTTCCCATCATCAATGGCATCCTGAAAAAGGAGTTTTGATTTTTTCTTTCTAATGAAAAAGTCTATTCCTTGGTCATTTAAGTACCTAAGTACTTCCTTCTGGTATCCAGCTGCGTCCATTCTCACTGCATGAATTGGAATTCCTCTTTCCCTCATAACATCAATGCAATAATGAAGAGCTTCAAGAATGCGATAAGCTGGATGTGTATTCCCATTCCTGTTTTCTACATAAATGGGAATACTGTTTAAAAGTCCCATCATTGGACTATATCCTCTTACTTTTTTGTATGTAGGTAATGAATCGTACTTTTCGTTTTCAATGATAGTAGCATCAAGATCTAAGATGTTGTATCCATTTTTTGGAAACATGCCAAGTCGAATAGCCATCTCAATCATCAATTTGTTGAAAACAGGATTAAAGTTGACTTGATTACCACCGTGATGAATAAGAGCAACTGTACTAGTATTAACCAGATTTTGAGTTGGAGTTGCAAGCTTCTTCATGATTCTCCCTATTTGATCAGGTGAAGCGCAATTAAAATCAGGGATAGCATTTACATGGGATCTGAACCTTTTGGTCTGATGAAGCCTTTTGGCACCCGACAATGAAAGCATGATCCAGTTAAGGATGATGTTTGCATATGAATACTTGGCTTGCTTTACTCTTTTTGGGAAAAACCCTTCTGTTAGCTTATGAATTTCTTTTTTCCATAGTTCTTTTTTTACGTAGTAAACCCCTCCGCACCTATTGACTTTCTTACCTATATTTACTACATTTGTATCCATAAAAATGGCTCAAAACCTGTTTTGGGTTATTAACTTTAAAAAGCCATAAGGGGAGTTTGCAAGACAGAGCCTTATGGTTTTTTTATGCCTTAAATTTTATAAGTCCTTTTCTGGCTTATACGCAGTTGGTTTCAATATGGTTACATTAATTATTTGATTATCAATGCGTTACAGATGTGTTTTTCCAGGATTATCAAGCCATCTAGGGTCAAAAAAAAGTTGATTTTAACCCCTTTTTAGGCTTGTAGCTGATCAATTTTCAGCAAACAATTAGCTCCAATAAATGCAAATGTAAATTGACTAGGATTACGAGTCAATAAAATGAGTGCTTAGAAATAGACTCAAAATTTAAGTACTTAAAAAATGGAAGAGAATTTAAGCAGTTGTGATCTTGTACCTTTGTTATTTTTTTTCTTAGGATCACCCTCGATTGTATATTTTATTCGATTGAACATTACTTTTTCCGAAAGCCACTTTTCAATTTGTGAAGTAAAGCCGAATTCGGCCATAATGAAATAGATAATAATGTACTTCTTATATTTGGTAAAACCCGTTCTTGTTTTTCCAGTAATAGTGTTATTACAGTAGTTTTCAATGATCCTATAGATAAATTGCGCAAGTGCCTTTTTATCTTTTCGATGGGAATTTTTGTAACCAAAGTTGAACTGGAGACTCCTGAATACTTCGTCTAGGAGAGTGTCTAGTGTATAAACCGCCTTCTTCTTTTTGACTGAATATGGCTTCTCCAAAGGTATTTCCTCATCTAGGTTTGTGACCTCAAAATACTCCTCAACATCAGGAACCATTCTAACTTGGCGAAACGTGTATTTTTTATCGGAACAGAATTTTGCTACTGTAGCCTCATGCACTCTGCTAACTTCCGCTTTTATTCTCTGAAGCTCCCTTGGTTCGCTCTCTCGAAAAAAAGAAAGGAATTTTTTTAAAATAATGGGTGGGATTTTCTTATCCCTTTTAATATATTCATTTAGGACAGCTTCTATCTTTACGATTCTTCTGAAATCCTTAATATCAAATTCAATGAGTATTTGGTTAAATGGCAGGTCTTTCAATTTGGGTAATCTATTTCCTTTTGCCTGTTGCACTAATATCCTTTAGTTTCTTCACCTCGCCACGAATATCCGCAAGGATTTCCTTCAACTCCTCTTCAGTTGATTTCGAATTTTTGAAGTTGGAGATATCGTTCTCAGAGATGTAATGCAAAAACAAATTTTCTTCTAGAACCTTACTTACTTTTATGAGAAGGCCAGTATCGATTGTTTCTCGCTCGAATATTTCATAGACATTCCTTCTCGAATAATTGATCTGGTCGGCAAAGCCTGTTACGCTAATTCCCTTCTTCTTTACCAGCTTCTTGATGATCTTCCCAATGTGTATTGCCATAATGGTTGAAATTCACCAAAAACATGGATATCTAACATTTTTGTATGTGCATAATTAATTCTCATTGTGTGCATATTATTTGCACAATTAGAGCAAATCGTTTAGTTTTGTGTCATACAAACCCAAATACAATTAATCATGAAAGCGACAAAACACTTACTAGCGATCTTGGCGATTGCAGTATCGGTACTAACAACTTCTGGATGCAAGAAGGCAGAGAAAGGAGACAAGGGAGAAAAAGGAGACATTGGACTAACTGGGCCAACAGGTGCGACTGGTGCAAATGGTACTAACGGAGCAACGGGAGCTACAGGAGCAACGGGCGCAAACGGCAACGCCAATGTGTATGGATTTTTATTTACACTGAATTTAAATCAGTTTACTCTTAACTCTTCAAACAACTCTTATGGCTACTTTTTTGATCCAGCTACTGTAACAGGAGGTATAGCCATTGGAGACAAAGATGCTGTATTGGTGTACGAGAACGATGCTAGTGCTAGTGGCAGCTATCATACCTTACCCTACGATGATTATTTTAACTCAGGATCTGCCTTCAACCATTTCTACTATGACGTAGAATCTAATACTGGGTGGAATTGGATCAGAATGTGCATTAGAAATTCAGGAGGCGGTCAACCATATACAACAATGAGCGGAACGCTGTACTATAAAATAGTTATAATTAAAAGTTCGAACATGGAAAAGCCAGATTTGCCAGATGACTTAAGCTTCGAGTCAATTAAGACCTACTACAACTTGAAAAATTTCTAAATGCTCAATAATAAAAAAGCCGTTCTAAAAGAGCGGCTTTTTTAATTAGATTAAGCAGGAAGGTCAAAAAAACCAATCTTTAATTGACGAGTATCCCCAGATTCATCAACCCCAATAAAATCATATCCATCTTCAACTCTTATTACTCTATGAGCAACTCTATATGGTCGTTCTTTTGAACCAACAATTGTATACGCAAATCCCGTGATTGCCTCTATTACTTTATCTCCTATTTTAAAATCCATGATTCGGCTTTTTAGTTAATCTTGAGGAACCACTTCTTCATCTGAGCAGATTTTAGAAGGTGTTATTTTTACTTTACAGATAATTGGACAATCTATAGCGAAAACATCCTTTACAGTACTGCTGTCAGTATAACAAGGCAAATTAGCTTCTGCATCAAACTTACTGAAACGTTTTTCATCGGTAGTCAATTTGACATGGTACTTATTCCTTGTTTTATTCTTCAACTTTATGCAGTAAATATTACACTCATAAAGTGTATCATTTGCTCTACTTCGATGATATATAGGGTCAATTTCTGCACCTACATATCGCATCCATTTAATCATAAACAAGGTTTCATTCGAAACCTTAATTGTGTCCTTCTTTACTAATTTACCCTTACTTTGAGCAAAAACAAATGCTTGTGTAAAAACAAGTATAACAATAGGAAATAATTTTCTAATCTTCATATTAACGTGGTGTTTCTGGCGCTCTTGCCTCCCCAGTATTTTGTTGAGTTTCATTAGTTGCGTTGTTTATTTGGGTATTTAGTTCGCAATTCGCATCTATAACAGCTTTTGGGTCAGCTGGGTTGGTAACATAATTATGAAGGGGATTCACAAGTGAAAACTCGCTACCACCAGAGGCCAAATCTTGTTTACGTTTGAGCATCATATCAAAGTGTCCATACAACTCATGAGCCACATTTTCAGCTTGCCCCTGTTCGGATAAATCAAGATTAATAGTAATAGTATATTTATTGGGGTCGGTGCCAGTTCTCGAATAAATTGGATCTGTTTCTGTGCTTGGCACAAGTGTCACTCCCAAAAGCCCTTCACCAAATGGCGTTCCTTCACCAGTTGAAGGTAAATAGTCGGGGTCAGTTGCCAATTCGGGCTTTGTAATAGTGCCGACTTTCCCCATCAGTTTCTTGGTTACAACTCCATCCTTTTTGTAAGAGTATGTATTAGCCAAAGAAATTTTGACTACTTCAGTTGCATTAACCGCTTTAAGTAGCTTACCATAGTTGCCGCTTGTAGTTTCACTTGCATGGGCATTTAAAAGCGTCTTGTCCAAAAATCCTGTTGCTGGATTTATTTGAACATAGCTTCTCATACTAAGAGGTAAGGTTTTCCTAATGGCTTCCAAAGCCCTACCACCAGCTGGTTCAACTTCACCGCCATCTGGGTCTATATAGTAAATAGGGTTATTCATGGCAAAATTGTACGGACTGTGACCTGGATACTTATGAGCCATAGGATCAACTGCCCACCACCTGCTCACAATATCAGCGGAAACTCTTGTAGTATCAGGCTCCATAAATGCAGAAATAGTTGTTCTTTTAATATTGATTATGACAGAACCCACTTGCAATAAACTATCATAAGGGTGATACTCGATATACTTACCTTTACTTAGAGTAAGCATTCCCGTTTTTTTTCCAATAGGGTCATAAGGATTTTGCGCTTGGCAAAAACCAACACAAAGGAGAAGACAGCTTAGTGCTTTTTTCATTTGGATACTTTATTAAAGTTAATTATTTTTTTATTGATAAATTTTTCTCTTTCTTTTTTCAAGGAATTTAACCAGTCGAGATACATACTTTCTGGCATTTCCCTATATCCTTTTTTTAATAGTGCGACATAACTTTTCTCAATTGAAGTGTAAAGCTCCTTTGCCTCGTTACTGTCCTTGTTCTCAATGGAATCATATTTCTTCCTTATTGTTTCTCCCCTCAAAACAATAGCGGTGGGATTGTTTGGAAAATGCGTTAAGGATTCATCACAGCATTTAATTATAAAATCTAAGTCCGTTTTATTCTTTTTTTGATAACCCTTGGCTAGATCAACCAAGGTCAAAGCAACGGCTTGTTTCAAGCTCAAAGTATCCATGAAAATACCATTTTGGACTGCTTCGAGGGTTACATATCCAGAAGCCATTACCCATCCATCAGTCGGAAACTCCCTGCTGGTCAATTCCGTATTGTACCAACCACTTTGCTTTGAGTAATTCTTAATGTAAATGTGATTGGGAGCCATAGAGAGCCAGCATTTAGCACCAATCTCATTTGCTAATATATAATACAAATAAGGTAAAGAGTGACAGTTACCTTTGTGAGTATCCAGTAATTTTAGCACAAACATTTTTTGCCAGTCAATTTGCCCAAAGAAGTCATCAAAATCATAACTATACGGAACCGTTTTATATTCTATTGCTTCGTTATTTTTTATAGAAAATAGTTTAACGGTATCAGTTATGTAATGAAATAGACAAGCGTTTAAAGAGACATTAACAGAATCAGAAGTGAAGTTGTTGTTTAGTTTATTAGTCTGTTTCCATAATAAACAAAGATTTGCAATCTGTTCAATTCGTTTATTGAAGTCCTCATACTTAGCTTTATTATTGTAGAAACAATTCTCAGTGATAAAGACGGCTTTCTTAAAATCAGGTTTCTTCTCATTCAGCAAGCCCTTAATCTGTTCAAAAGCCCTTTCATAATCATCTTTACTTGCTGAAAGTACAACTGTATCTTTCCCTCTTGCTGAAGCAACAACAGAAATGAACAAGAACAAATATGTTAGAATTAACTTCATTCTATTTCTTCATTTGTGTATTAATATTCTTGTTAATTTCTTCACTTAATTTCTTCACCTGCTCCTTATCCAAAGACTTTAACCATGCTTGATAAGCTTCATCCGACATTTTTTGATAGCCAGAATTATCTATCTGAGCATATAGGCTGTTTCTCTTATCAAAGTAGCTTCTCACTTCACTATTGCGTTTAACTGCTTCAGGTGAATTTAGCTTATTTATCTGCCTTGCCCTCTCTGCAAGAACCGTATATACAGCTGCCTTAAGTTCGATAGCATGAATATTACTTCTATCACATTCTATTGAACAGTCAATTACTTCAAGAAGAAACTCGTCAATACCATGCTTTGTTAAATAACCAGAAGCTAAGTCAAAAAGCAATAGTGAAAACTCTTTTTCCTGAGTAAGTGTATCCATGTATAAATGATTCTTTACGGCTAGGGTACTCACATAACCAGATTCATAGATAAACTGCTCACTTGTATTCATACCGTTCGTTGTCTCAAAATTGTAGGTGTTACCATTTATGTCAAGGAATTTAATGTAAAGATGCTCAGGTGCATAAGCTAGGTAAGCTTTAGTTCCAACTTCCTCTGCAATAATTCTTGTGAGCTGGGGCATACTATGGCATTGCCCAGTGTTCGATTTTAGTAACTTGGTTACAAACATTTTGGTGTAATTTTTTCTACCCATGAAGTCTTCAAAGTCATACTTAATTGCTGGGTTTACCTTCACCTTCCCATCCGTGCTTTTTTCGGTATAGGTTGAAGTAAAGAGCTTTTGAATCGCATAGTTTTTGGATAGGCTTAATGATGTGTCCAGTTTCTCTTTTAACATCCATTTTTTCACCAATTTCTTTTTCTCATCAATTTGTTTTAAGTACCAATTGTATTTCAATTGATTGTTAAAATATGCGTTCTCGATGAGGAATACAGCTTCTTTAAAGTTGTATTTAGTATCACCTCTGTACATGGCTTGAATCTTCTTATATGCTTGACGATATTTATCAACTCCGACATTTGTAATAAGTGATGGAAAGTAGCTCTTATTAGGTTTATAATTGGCCATTTCAGCCATAGCGAATTCAAATTCCCTTTGCGATTCCTTCCTTCGACTTGTTCCAGGCATAATCGGTTCGCCAAGTGGCTGTCCACCATATTTAATTGACGAGCTGAAAGGAGCTGTCGGGAAGGGCGGTTGCTTTGTTTCTTGGATCTGAGCAAAAGAAATATGAACTACTATCAGAGGTAGACATAGTAACTTTAATCTTTTATTTATGCAGGGCAAAATGATCTTCAAATGTAAAAAACACCTGAAGTAAGGCAAATAAAGTTATTCACCGTCATAAATTGTCAGTAACAATACTCACTGGCTAGTGGTTCTATCGCTGAAGAACATTATTCGGGGAGCGTACTTTCTAAAGGAGGTAATTTAGCTACACAATATCATGCTCAATTACGCTGAAATAATCCTTCTCAGTAATTACAAGATGATCGAGGACTTCAATCCCTAGGGTTTTGCCAACCTTAGTCATACGTTGAGTAAAAAGGATATCCTCTTTAGAGGGGATTACACTTCCATTAGGATGATTGTGAATTATAATGATGCTTTTACATCGTTTATGCATTGCATGTCCAAAGACATCAATCGGATCAGCAGTTACCCCATTCTGTCTCCCAAGAGCGACTAATTCTACGAATTGAAGTCTGCTAGACAGTGATATCCCAGCTACCCACAAGTACTCTTGTTTTCTCCGTAGTTTGCTCTCCCTCAGTAAGATTTTACGCATTACGCTGTAAAGATCCTTTGAAGAGTTTATGACCACATCTTTCTTCTTAACCTTTATTTTCATAGCGTTTCAAAGGTAAGTAACATTGAAAAGATCAGATGTAACGCCATAATTTGTCAGTTTAAATAAATTTGCCTCTTGTTACAAAATATTGTTATTTAGCTTAATATTTTAATGAAATAAACGCATGACGACCAAACAAAAAACAGTTCAAGTGAATTTTTTTCAGTTAAGCCCAGCTTCAACTGATCCCACCGAAATAAAAAAAGATACAGCTCAAATAATAGGAGTATTAGATGGATTATCAAAGGATTTGAGAAAACTGGAAAGGGGTGATGGTAATGTTAGTATCTATGGGGACATTGTGAAAAGGGGGAATTGTGTACTAGGTACATTAGTAAATAATCAAATGTTTGATGTTCCTCCAAGATTTGATGACGAAACACATGCACTAGATCCCCTTCATTTATCTGAAAACCAAGGATTAGGTTACGCAACTTGTTTTTTATATGATAAGAACACCAACATTCTTATGATTGAGTCAGTAAAAAATGGTGTTGGCCCTATTACGTTTGTTTCTTTTTTGAGACATAACTATTCCATGCCTTTATTTACTCCAAGTATTGTGATCAACCCAAAAGATATTGTTAACTTTTACAATATGGTTACTATTAACAAATTTCATGTTAAAGTAGCAAGAGTCGAGGATGGAACGATCTTCAAAACTAAGAAGAAGTCATTGGGGCAAATTATAAAATCTGCTGATGACACGAATACAAATATGTTAGAATATAAAATTCAAACTGGTAGAAAGAAAAAATCACTGAGACTTCCTAAAGTGAGGCAATGGGTTAAGGATTTCCTTGATTATAAGGAAACGGAAGAGGTAGACATTCTGTCGGTCTCTGGATACGATGCAGAAGATCATAAGGACGTGATTGATTTTATTAAGCAACGATTAAAGGATTCATATAAGATCGAAAAGCATAGGATTGTCGGGAGCTTTACAATTCTTGAACGTCATAATAACTTATATGACATTTACTTAAAGCATGGTGAAATGTTGAAAAAAGCATATAAGGTTAAAGTATAATACAGATTAAAAATTTTAACATGAAATTCTGGGAAAAATTTTGGCCTATCATAATGTCTTTGCTTTGTGCATTAACCTTCCATTTTCTTCAGGACAAATTTGGAGAAGCGGATAAGTTGGTTGGGAAACTGTTGGATTCCGCTCTTGTGGTAGCTGGAACTCTTCTTGGTTTCCTGTTGACCATAACAACTATAATGAATACCATTCATACAAGAAGAATGGCTTTCATTAAGGAGACAGGAAATTATCCTGTGCTTCATAACTACTTGAAAATTGCAATTATTTTAAATATTGTCACAATCTCCCTAGTAATAGTAACACCATTCGTTTCGGCTCTTAAACCTACAGGTATAGCTTTAAATATTACATACTCTACTCAACTATTTATAATTCTCTGGAACTGGTTTGCTAATATTAGATTTACAATTGTTTTCATTAAGCTTCTTAGTGAATAATCCTCATCAAAGCGATCAATGAGTATTATCAAGGATATAAACGAACTAAAGCCTAGCTCTTTCAAAGTTTTTTTATTTTCTACTCTTTTTACTATGCCTTTTTGGTACATAGCATTGTATTTATTTAAAAGATCTTTCCTGTTGGACAACCCAATGCATGTTCCTATTGTTATGGCCTTTTGTTTGACTGTATGCTGGCTGGTGCTTAATATCTTGATATGTATTGTTTCTGAGTGGCTTTGGACTATTAAAGAAAAAGATAGGAAAACCAAACCAGAACTTATTATTGCAGGTGCTACGGTTTTTGCTATTGGGCAGTTAGCATTATATATTTGCATTGAACTAGGATTAAAGTGGGATTTTTTCAGGTTTTTAGCCTACGTATTCGGGGGGCAAGGAGTAATTATTGTTCAAGGATTAATTAGGGGGCTTGTTCTTAATATAAAAAAGGCAAAGCAAGCAACAAAAATGCGGAATTAAATCTTACTCTAGTACTCCCCTGATTTAACTCTTCTATAGTCTGTATTTGGGACATCCAATAGATATTTCACACATCATTGATGAATAATTATCTAGTAATTATTATTTTTAACGTCAATTTTTGTCAGTCAAATAAATTTGCTTCGTATTACTATTTGTTCTTAATTAGCTCTATATTTCAATCGCATGAAACCCATCAATCATTTGTTCAGTTCTTCAGGAACGTTATTTATTCTCAAAAGAATTCTATTAATAGCCCTTGTTTGCTTCATGTATTCATTTACTCATGAAGACAATAAAAGAACTCACAAGATGGGAGGTAAATGTACAGGATCTAGATACTGTAAAGCTTGTACGAACTGCTCAAGATGTAAACACTGTGGTAACGGTGGGGTATGTGGAGTTTGCTCTCCAGAGTCTTTTGAAACAAAGAAGCCCGTAAAGAAAGTTGCGCCTAAAACTACTCCAGTTCAAAAATCTAGAGCACCTATTAAAAAAACCACTAAAAAATAATAGCTTATGTCAGATTATGATATTTCAGGGATATGGGTCTCCAAGGAAAAAGACTCCGAATTTATTTCTCATGTTATGTTACATAAAGTAGATAGTACTGGACTTAGAGACAATGGGAAAAAAGCCTCAAAAGATGAGGTCATTGAATTAATAAAAAACAATACTGATATAATGACTATAGTTTGGGATTATTCAGTAGCAGGGTGGATTAGTGGGGCAAAAGTGACAGAGGAACATTTAAATAAGGAGTATTTAAGGACTGTCCCTGATCATACAGTTACGAACAATCTTCATAACCTTCCACGAATGACATTCTTTGGGATTTAATCGTAAAAACAATTACTTATGACAAAATGGGCAGATTTTCTAATATCAGCAGTTAGATTTGAGGAAACAAAAACGAGTAAACATATTTCGCAAGTGAAAATTCATGTGGATAAGGGGGATGATAAACTAGGTGTGGGTTTTACTGCTACCAGAAAAGAAGTGGTTGATTACTTAAATAGTGGAAAAAAGATTACTACTATATATTATAGGCGAGACGCACAATTATGGGCTTTGGGAGAGGAGGTTTTTGTGGTTAAAATCAATAACGTAGAATATATTAAAACCAAGTCTGATAACACTACAAAGGATAACTTGGACAATCTTCCCACATTTTAAATTAATCACGCATGGAATTACTTAAAAGCCTAAATACGCCCATAGCAGAACGGGCTAGATCTCCATTTTATGGATCGTTTGTTATCACATGGCTTATCTGGAACTGGAAAATAATACTTACGGTTCTTTTCCTTAGAAAGAAAGACTTTGGCGACCTAAATCTAGTTCAATTTATTTCGACTAACTATATAAATGTTCTGGATAGTTTGGTATGGCCCTTACTAATCTCACTAGGGTGTATTTTTCTTCTTCCTGTAGTTGACTATTGGATAATGTGGTATTCTGAATATCAAAAAAAAAGAAGAGTGGATAAAAAAATAAAAATTGGCCGTGAAAGCTTTGTTCAGGGTGATGTTTACTATGATTTAAAATTAAGATTTGAAGAAGAGAGAAGTAGCATTTTAAAATTAACAGAAGAGCTTAATAAGGAAATTGCAGCGTCGAAAGCTATTTCAATGAGAAAAAAAGAATTGGAAGAAGACAATAAGGATTTGAAATTTAAAAAAGACGACTTTGAAGAGAAATATGAACGAGTATTAAACTCAGATTCAATAAAACAAGTATTTCAAGGAAGATGGACGTTGGATTACTTTCATTCCGAAACGGTTAAGGGTTCTGAAGAAATTAACATGGCTGGCTATAGTTATCGTGTCATAAATAATACAGATGAATTCCCAAAATATGATATCAATTTATTTGTTTTTGATAAGGAACATAGGAAAATAAGTTTCGTAAAAACCGATGTGAATGACAAATCACTAAATCTCATTAATAATTTGACGATCATTAGTGACGATAAGTTTGAAGGAAGAGAAAATGGAACAACTAAAGTTACCTATACAAGAAGGAAATTTATTGGAAATCCAAATACTGAGAACATTAATGTAAGGGATACATTGGAAGTGAAAATTATAGATTCAAGTAAAAAGTAATGATCTACTTTTACATTTTACAAATCTCATGTCCCCTATCTAGCCAGCAAATATAGAACACTGATCTGTTCCGAAAACCATGTATTCTAATTTCTTCACTAGCTCTAAGCTCAAACAAGGTTATTTCAGGATCTAAGTTATCCCTAAATACACTTTTGGGATATTGATCTATTTTTAATGGAGTATATGCGAGACCGCTTTTATCAATCTTCCCACCAGAAGCGTATATCAAAGTCCATGTGTATTCATGAACTTTGTCTATAAATCCCCAGAAAACCTTCATTTCTTGGTTCGTCCAATCAGAAAAACATTGATGAGTATGTTGAAGAAATCTTATTGAAACAAAAACATTGGCGGAGTCGCCATCTTTATTCCACCCCTCCATATATGTGGGGTTCTTATTGATATACTTGTATGCTTTCTTAACTTCATCTGCGTTCTTTGGAATAATAGAACGCTTTAAATGATTCTTACCCATACTACAATGAAGAATAGTACTCTATCATTGTTTTATGACTGATTGGCTCAGAACAACGCTCGTGAGGTTTAAGATCTCCTCTAGCCTCGATCCAAGGTCTCTCTTTATGAGTTAACCTTTCTAGGTATCCTGCTGAATGCTCTCCATAAGCATCTAATACTTCATATAAGAGTTCTTCAGTGTGTTCCTCAAATTGAGGAACTTTAAGCTCTATTTGCTTTATATCGATAGTTTGATCTCGGAAGATATGCTTAAATCTATGATATTGAGAAGGTACAACAGGCCCGTGCGCCCAAGCTTCAATATCTTCACCAAAAATAGGTGTATTGAACGCTGTTAAATGCCAGGCTTGAGCATAGTATATTAGCTTTTGAAGTTTCAATGGTGAAATTGTATCTCCAGAATTAGAATTGATCTTTGATAAAAACCAATCAGCAACATCAGCAGCTCTATATTTTAATCCTCCAATAGGCATCTTCTTAATTCTTAATCTACTTGCGCAATTTGACAATTGTAAAAGTATATTTTTTATACCTCCAACAACAACTATGGTTCCATTTCTATAATTACCAGTTAGTTAACATCTTTCACCCATTAACGGTCTTATTTCTTCTATCATATTTGATATCAGTAATTAATCTTAATAATACCGCCATATTTTTGCAGCGAAATTGAATTTGTTAAAAATGTTAAATTTTTTAGCAAGGTCTGTTTTTCTCGATTTGGTTGAGTTTTACCCCAAAACTGGACCGAGCCGTTTTACCTGTCCCAATCCCTTTCAGGTCGGTCGGCTCCAAAACTTCCCATTTTTCAAGGGTTTCGAGCTGTCCTTTATTTTTTTAAGGCTTCAATCTATATTGCTCTGCAATCAGATAACAATCGCCTTTCTGTTTTGGGGAATTGGCGGATGCAAGTGTGATATATAATGTAAAGGAAATTCAAATGTGTGGTATAATAGGCCCAATAGTGCAAATGCCTCTAATCAAGATTTCTTGAGCATTTTCTTTTTAGGCGATAGCTGTCCTTTGATAAAAGAAACAAGCTAAATAACTTATTTTCAAATAACTAAGTAGTGTAACAATTTTAAAACTATAGTTCATACAACTTATATAATTCTAAAAATAATCAATCAATGAAGAATAAAGGAAAATCGAAAAAGGGAGTAAACAAAAACCAGCAGGTTACTATTCAAATAGGTAAAAACATAGTTAGTGTACAAGGGAGTGACATCAACATTAATCAACTACATAATAAGATGATGATATTCGACTTGGTCAAGAAATTCCTTGCATGGAGTATGGGAATTGTCGGGGCTACGATTGTTGCAATTGGATTCTATTGCCTAACCGCTTCTGGCTATTTAAAACCCAAGGATATCGAAAAGCACATCACACCCAAAGTGTTCAAATCAATCATTCCAATACTAACTACCTTTAATGAAAAGAAAAAGCCGCCATAAATTCTGTCAATTTCTATTTTTTCGATAAATGTTCAATTAATTTTTGTCGCCTCTTTTTTGATGACCCTATAATTAGCCCTGAATTGAATAATACAGTGGCCTTTAATTGGCTTCTGATATCTAAATCCTCATTTCCTGTTTTCTTATTTTGGACAACAGAAGATCTAAGAAGCTCCTGAAGTTGTTCCTTGTCATATGACATTGTATGAGAGATTTGGTTTCTGATTTTATTCAAACTCAATATAAAATTCTCCATTTTATTATCTTGATCAAATAATCGGAGAAGTCTACATATTTTTACTTTTTGAGAAAACGTAAACCCATCTTTACTAAGATTCGATTTTGCGCTCCCCTCATTCTTAATAAAATCACTCATAGCATATTCAACTAATAAGTGGCATTTTATTATTAGTAATTCCGTTTCATCAAGATTATCCAACAGATCTTTTAGCTTAACATCCAATTCATCTGGATTATCGAAGTCTATCATGAATATTAATTTTAAGTTACTCCTCTAAATGTTTTTCGATCCAATCCGTTACAAGTCTTATAGCACTATAGGGAATTCCCATTGCATCCTTTGTTTCAGCAAAATGAATGCAACCCAATGTCAACTCGCAAGTTCCCACGAATATTTTTTTATCGTCAACTAAACCTTGGTATTCTATTTCGTAGTCCATGCCAGTGCCATCAACATTAGCAACCTCTTTTAGAAAAATTCGATCTACTTTGGTTCCATTTTTTGTATTATAAAGCTCAATTACATTTGAATTTTCCATATCAGTCAATTTTTTTATTCGGTCTAACATTTGAACACTGTTTATTGAAATAAATCCCGAAATAAGATTGAAAACTATTTTTTTACTTTCCAAGAAAATCTCTTTTGAAACATCAGATGGTGTATCCCATTTCTTGTTATTGTAGTTAACGTAAAATCCTCGATTCTTAAAATAATCCGCTTTGTTCCACCAATTACGTTCCTTAAGCTCACCTTCTTTATCATTCTTAAGGGTCTCAATCATAACCTGTCTTGTTCTCAGTTTAGATTCCATCAGGAATATATCCATAACAAGATCATCATTAACTTGAATTTTACCATCAACTCTTTTTGCAAAATAATTCGGCCGTTTTTCCATTTCAGCATAAATATCCTTCATGATATCCTGACCAATTCTTTGAGAGTGCTTAAAGAACCAATATACCTTTCTGGCAAGTGTATGTTTAGGAGTATGTGAAGAAAAAAAAGGTTTAACATCGTCTATACTAAATGGCATGTTTGCATACCTAATCAGCAATACCAATCCTTTTATAGCTTCTTCCCCTGATAGTATTAAATGGGAGTTTGCAATTCCGTACTGTTCAATTTTCTCCAACTCTAAAGCGCATTGGTAATGCGAGTTTGAGTTTTTAAAACAAGTTAATATTCCTTCAGCAAGCTCTTCCTGAGTTAAACTTAAGTACGTTTGATGTTTCATAAAATGTGAACGAAACTAACTAGGGCTTTGTAACAATAATCTTGCTTGCAGATCTAGTAACTGTGTACCCTTTTTTCTGACATTCTTTTGCCAAATTTTTATACACTTCCTCGTTCCCATCAAGTTCCATAGTATCTCCGCTCTTCATTTTCGCACTCATCTGATCATAAAGATTTTTGGATACAAGACTGTTTAGGTTGTCTTTAATTTTCTTTTCGAATCCTTTCATTTTGATAACTGTTTTTGTTGTATTAAAGGTATAACAGATCCCTTCAACTTATTCTGCTAAATCAAATAGTAATGAATAAATAATTAACCGATTCTTATGGAGAATACTAGAGTTGGTTGAAAAGTAGACAACATATTTTTAGCCTAAGCTAAACGGTAAATAGTAATTTTGCCACGTTCCAATGGCCACCCTTTACCTAATCGCGAATAAGTAAAGTAAGCAACACAGCTCAATAGACCACATTTGAGCGAAACTGCCTGTAATGGCGCAGTTTGTCTTCTCAACCTTCTAATACTAGAGTTATGCTAGTAAACAGAAAGACCTTAAAAGAGCTTACGAAGCTCATTAAGGCAATCACGGTGCTGATTATCGTACTTAGGATAATCAAGTAACAAAAACGCCCCCAGATGTTCTGAGGGGCGTTTTTAGCTTAAAAAGGCACGATAAAAAGGAATATTTTAGGAAGAACTTGGAGGGTCGAACTCCCAATTTGTTAAAATACTGACGCTTTTATTGACTTTATTTTTTTGCAAAAACTGAGGAAAATCAAGCCTTCCAGAGACTTGCAAATTTTAGGAAAATTATTGATTTGCCCGTATTTACTGCATATTAAACGTGTAAGTATTGCCGTTTACGGTAAATGTTGCAGCAGCATTGCAGCTTCCGTCACCGAAATCAACAACCCTGGTTTTTAGCCCGTCAGGCGTAACTTCCATAACACCTTTCGAGATCCATTTGCAATCTGCGGACTTGACTAAAGCGGTGGTAATATTACACGTAAATACCGTTCCGTCGCGATTCACGCCTGACGAGCCACCCGTAATTTCAAACACATCATTCAACTCATTTAAATCACCCATGCCACTCACCCAGGTGATCGTCCGCGTCGCATTCCAGCTTATGTTAAAGCTCCCGTCGCTGCATTTTCCGCCAATAACTTCAACAGAAAACACGTAGGCCGAACTACGCGTAACCTTAATCGTTCCGCTATAACTAAGATTGCCGACTTTATAATTTAAAAGAGAAATAGTCTCTACACATCCATTCTGACTATAGGGTTTACTGAACATGGCGGATACTTTTCCTGAACGTGTTGTCCCATCAATCTGATCGGTGCAGCCAGTTAACCAGTCAAGTTCAAGCACCGGCAAATTGGCGGTGTTGGTGTATGTACCCGAAGCGTATCCTGTCGTGTCTCCCTTCAAAGTGTCCTTCGGACAGGTATAAGCAACCACATTTCCAAAGCCAGGCATCATTTTTTTTATCCCCACAACCTGCGACGCCCGCCCGTTAATCACAACCGGGATTCGCATGAATTCCTGGTCACAAATAGCATTATCAATGACAGACTGGACCTCATTATCCACTTTATTTTTTTTACACGAAAAAACAAAAGTTATACCCGCTACAACCGCAATCATTATAAACACGCTCTTCTTCATAGGATCATTATTTGAATAACAAACAAAAATAGCTTTTTTTTCCAAGCGCGGTCTTTAATTTAGGACGCTCCTTTATAAAATACTTCTTAAATTTACCTTCACTAGAATTATGTGCGGAATTGCAGGAATACAGATCTTTAATGATAAGGGAAAGAATGCTCTGAAAAATATTGAAGCGTCGGTCAGGCAACTCACACATCGCGGACCTGATCATCAGCAGTATTCAGTCTTTGACGATCATGCTGCTTTAGGACATGCCCGTCTCAGTATTATTGACACCTCCGCCGCCAGTAATCAGCCCTTCGAAGACAGCAGCCATAATTACGCTATTGTGTTCAATGGAGAGATATTCAACTACAAAGAATTACGTGAAGAGTTGGAAAATGAAGGCGTCTCGTTCAGGACTCAGGGTGACGTTGAGGTGCTGCTTAACCTTTATATTCGTGAAAAGGAAAAATGCCTGCAGCGCATTCATGGGTTTTTCGCATTTGCCGTCTTCAATAAAAGCGAAAAGACTTTTTTTCTTGCCCGTGATCGCTTCGGCGTTAAGCCGCTTTACTATTCACATTCGAAAGACTTTTTTTGTTTCTCGTCAGAATTAAGGGTGGTGCAGGATATGACAGGCAAACGCAAACTGAATAAGGCCTCACTCTACCTCTATCTGCAGCTGAATTATCTTCCCGGAACTGAAAGTATGGTTTCTGAAATCCAACGACTCGAACCCGGGTCATTTGTCAAAACGGAAAAAGGCAAAATACAAATTACAAAATATTACCAAACAGAAATCCGTACCGCAAAGCAGGGAGAAAATCCAGTAGATAAAATAAGAGACCTGCTGACGGAGGCCGTGAAAGCGAGATTGATTGCAGACGTTCCTGTTGGTTCTTTTTTGAGCGGTGGCATTGATTCCACCATCATAACGGGAATCGCTTCACAGCTGTCCAGGGGGATAAATACGTTTTCTCTTGGTTTCAAAGACAATTTATTTTACGACGAAAGTCGTTTTGCTGAACTGAGCGCAAAAAAATTCGGCACAAGACACCATTGCTTTTTACTCGGTAACGATGATCTGCTTAATGAATTTGATGGGTTTTTAAATTCAATTGATGAACCATTTGCCGATTCTTCCGCACTGAACGTATATATTCTAAGCAAGAAAACAAAAGAACATGTTAAGGTAGCGCTTTCCGGGGATGGTGCAGATGAAGTTTTCGCGGGATATAACAAACACAAAGCGGAGTCTTTCCAGCACATTGGGATCCTAAGCTTAGAATTCCACGTGGACAAGTTGTCGCG
>JADMIO011367118.1_pt1 | contig 36828 bp, 32 predicted proteins | sample 8958161 | NCBI WGS metagenome assembly JADMIO01 (sample SAMN16585339, study PRJNA669376) | soil metagenome | isolation source: Crop rotation soil | place: USA: Cullars Rotation, Alabama | collected 2011
GCTTGCAATTAAGTGTCTCGACTTGCCGGCCATGAAACAGCTTTACGGAACAGAGCCGGTATTCATCTTCGATCCGGCCGACGATTCGAACGCTCCCGATCAGTATTATCAGCGTAATCCTCTGGTGTTCTGGAGTATCTATCCGAAGTTTCTGCGCGAACTGTTTACTAAGGCATTCACCGAAGGCATCAGCGATCCCCAACACGGGCGCGTGCGCGAGAGTAATTGGCGCGCGGCGATGGCCCGGCTTCGTGATTCGATTATTTATTGTGCTCACTGCAACGCTGAAAACTTTTACGACGCCGGCGAATCTGACGGAGCGACTCCAAGCCGGTGCTGGTCCTGCCGGCGTCAAGTTCATCTTCCGCCACGCGTGCGTCTCGGCCGTAATTTCGTGATGCTCAATCACGACACGCAACTCTTTGCACACCATGTTGACGAAGAGAAGCGATATGATTTCTCTCGAGCGGTCGCTGCCGTGACCCAACATCCTTCGGATCCTTCCGTCTGGGGATTGAAAAATGTTTCCGATGGAACCTGGTCCACCACCAATCGCAATGGAGAGATCAAAGACGTCTCGCCGGGCCGGAGCGTGACTCTCGCTGTCGGCACAAGAATCAACTTCGGACATATAGAAGGTGAAATCTGGTCTTGAAGCAGCTCGATGAACTCGTTACGCAGAAACTATGTGAGATTCTGAGCAAGCACGGCCGGGCGGCACTCACAGATGCGAAGCTCTGTGAAAACTTACTAAAAGATTATTGTGGCGAATACAAAGAGGAGATCTCGTTGCTTGTATTCGCGGTGCGGGAACGGATTCCAAGCGACCTACTGGTTTCTCAGGAAGGTCTCACGCGTGCCTTGCTGCGCGCGCTGCTCGTCAAGCGTTTGCGAAAGGATCGCTCGTTGAGCGAGGGGGCGGCACGTTGGGTCGTCGACTCGTGGTGGCAGGCGGTGCGAACTCTCGTTAGGGAAGAGGCCAAACAAGAAGACCCTTTGCTGCTGGACAGTGTTCCATCAATGATCCCAACTTCGTTGGAACCGCGTCCTGAATTTGGCGTGGTAGCGGAGTCTCAGAAAGCGATTCGCACAGTTGCCTGTTCGCCGTTTGGTGATGATGTTGCTTTCGGAGGCGATGAGGGTCTTATTTACCTCTGGAACTTTCACAACAGAGAGACACGTGTGCTTGGTGAGTGTGAAGGTCTGGTGTCGTCAGTCGCGTACTCGCCGAATGGCGTTTTGATCGCTTCGGCCAGCGAGGGCGCGGGCGTTCGCGTTTGGGATTTGCGATCGGGCGAGACTGTCGATTTGGGGGACTGTGGTGAACAATCGCCGTCAATCGCGTTTTCTCCTGGTGGCAAGAGTCTCGCTTGTTCGAGCGCTGAATCAACCGGCGTGTTACGGGTGTGGAACTTGCAGACAGGGCAGATGAGAGTTCTCAAGGACCCAGCGGGTGGAAGCAGTTCGATCGCGTTTTCTCCTGATGGGAAGTGGATTGCTTCTGCCGATGCTGTTCGTATCAATCCTTCGATCCGCGTTTGGGATCTTGAAACTGGGACAGCGTGCAGCATCGGAAGCAGTCGGCGGCAGATCACTTCGCTGGCGTTTTCTGCGGATGGAAAAAGCGTTGCTTCCGGAAGTTGGGACGAAACGTTGTGCTTGTGGGACGTTCAAAACGGAGAGGCGCGAGTGCTGGGAAAGAATTGTTCGTGTATTTGCTGTCTTGCGTTCTCACCAGGGGGCGAGCGGATCGCGGCCGGCTCGCTTGATGGCAGAATCCGTGTCTGGAACATCGCGACGACGCGCTCGCGAACAATTGGAACTTGTGACAACGTCAACGCCGTCGCATTTCATGCCGGCGGTAAAGTGTTAGTCACCGGCAGCGGCGACGGCAAACTTCGCCTCTGGAATTCTTTGTAGGGGCGGCACTCCGTGGCCGCCCCTCTTAATGTCGCAGCTGAGAGATTAAGAGGGGTGGCCACGGAGTGCCACCCCTACAACGACTACCACGATCGCTCGAATGTATTGAACTCTTGTTCGAGTCGCCACTGAAGATTGCCTTTCTCACTACCATCCAAAAACTGCCGGCAAGTGTTTGAACTGAGTTTCATTTCTTCGACGTCCCTTGCGCACTGAGCAACAGGGACGAACTTTCGTCCCTCGCTCCACAAACTCTCTCCCGCAATGAACGCATACTGAAGACTATTCCGGGCCATTGTCTTGAGCTGAGGATATCCAAGCCCCTGGTCCTCAGCAGCCTTCAGAAACTCCATCGAGATCTCTGAACGCGACACACCTTCATCGTCTGTTGCCAGTGCGACCGGCACGCCATATTCGATGTAAGTAGCCAGTGGATGGCGTGAACCCGAGATTCCGAGAATCAGATCGTTGCTGGACAAACAGATTTCCACCATCACATTGCGGCGCGCCATCTCTTTCAAAAGCTCGTACGGATCGGTCTCGTGCATGATGTCGACACCGTGTCCGATACGGTCGGCTCGCGCAACCATGACCGAATCGCGAATGTGAAACAGCAAACCGTCAGGCGGCACCAGCCCCGGAGCAAGCTCACCCGCATGCAATGTGACTCTCGCGCGCGGATAAAGCGGTCGCAGGAACTTCAACATCTCCATGTGAAGCGAAAAGTACTGCATGGAGTTAAGACCATCCTCTCCCTGCACCAGATTCGTCGCCACGACTTTTGATTGTGGATCGTTCGCTAGCGCCAGTCCTGTCACCATCTGCGCGTAGACCTGGCCCGGCGGGCTGTTTCGCGATACCTGCGCGACGTAGCGAACCGTAACGGAGCAGCCCGGATCTGCTTGCTGTGAACCACACTTGAGCAGCTGATCCTTTTGAGCCTCCATGTCCTTGATGTTTTTGATTCCGAGGGCGGGTGCATCGTCGATTCCATTGGCCTTCAGCTTGCTCAGCGTACCTTCGAAGTTTCCATCCCAACCGACTTTTCCCCCGATTTGACTCGAGAGCACACCCGTCGAGGTACCGTCCGGAGTCAACATCAGCTCGACATAGGAAAGCTTCCCACGTGCGGCGCTCTTCACCGCTTCGGCCAGCATCTTGCCGCTGTTGTCATAAGTCGCTCCGCCAAACTTCCCAAAAGCATCGAAGAAATGATCGTGCCCGCTTTGTCCGGATAGCTGCCAGTTGCGCATGGACCATGCATCGACCATCTGCCGGTACAGTACTGAATTTGTCAGCGCTGCATTCGCCGGTGTTTGACCGATGTCGCATGCGGAAGGCGATCCCGGCACCCACAGCGTCATAGTGCTGTTGTTGACGCACAACCCTTTTTGCGCCGCCCATTGGATGTAGCTCTCGGCGTAAACCGCGCCGGAAAGGTGATTGTGCAGATCTCCGCCCTTCGGCATTTTCAGCAAAAATGCCATTTGCTTCGGCGGCGATTTGCGGATCGATTCAAAGTAGGTCGCAGTTTTTTCTTCCGAAGGCTTTGTCTGTGCGGACAACGTCAACCCGCACGACAGGAGAACTACTAAGGTCCAACTGATTTTGCGTCGAAGTAACTTGAGCATTTGGTGAGTTCCTTTTAGGAGGTTTAGAAAGAGAACTATCTTATCCCACGATCAGCGTTGTTCGTCCCTTAAAAATCCCGAAAATCACAATTATGATGTGGCTAACAGATCTGCAGTTAATCTGGAGCGTTTGAGTCTCATATGGCAACCAACATCACCCGGCGGCAAACCCTCAAAAAATGGGGACTGATCTCTGCTTGCTGGACCTTCCTTGCGCTCTTGTTCAGCGCTCCGCCATTTATTCAAGCTGTTACACAAAACCGAACTGCTGCCGGTTGGTCCAACGTGCTCGCAGAGCTAATCTTCAGTTATCTCTGGCTTACATTAACACCTTTGGCCATCTGGTTGAGCAGATCATTTCGTATTGAGGGTGGAAAACGGTTCCAACGACTGGCCCTTCACTTTCTGGCGAGCATCGGGGTGTTGCTGATTCAAATTGTCCTCTTTACCCTGGCTTCTATTCCGTTCGGATGGTACTCACAATTAACACCGCTTTGGCACAGGTATCTTTTGTTGGTCCTCGCGTTTAGTCCTTCGAATATCATGTTCTACTGGGGCGTCGTTGTTGTAGAGCATGCGGTCAATTACTATCGGAAGCTTCAGGAGCGCGAGTTGAGAGCTTCGCAACTCGAGGCGCAGCTAGCGCAGTCGCAGTTACAGGTCCTGAAGATGCAGCTTCATCCTCATTTTATCTTTAACACGTTGAATGCGATCTCAGCGCTCATACACGAATCGCCTGATGAAGCCGACGAGATGGTTTCGCGGTTAGGCGATCTTTTGAGAATGACTCTCGATACCGCGGGACTCCATGAAGTTCCGTTCAAGGAAGAACTCGAGTTTCTGAAGCACTATCTCGACATCGAACAAACGCGTTTTCAGGATCGTCTCAAAGTCGTAATGACAATTGCGCCTGAAACGCTGGACGGCATGGTGCCGAGTCTGATTTTACAACCACTCGTCGAGAATTCAGTTCGACATGGCATAGCGCCGCGGCCTGAAGGTGGCTGCATCAAGATCAAGGCATGGCGTGATAGTTCATTGTTGCGACTCGAAGTTGAAGACGATGGTCCCGGACTCAACAGTGATACGCCATTGAAGGAAGGGATCGGGTTGACCAACACACGCGCGCGCGTTAGCAGTCTTTACGGTGATGGACACGGACTCACATTGCGTAATGCTGTTGGTGGCGGACTGGTCGTTAGTTTAAGCATTCCATTTAGGATATGAGTGACATAACCAAAATTCGAGCCCTGATCGTCGATGACGAACCGCTCGCCCGCAGGAGAATCAAGAGCCTGCTGGCGCACGACACGAGCGTTGATGTGATTGGCGAATGCTCCGATGGGTTCAAGGCCGTCGATTCCATTCGCGAGCTGACTCCCGACCTGGTTTTCCTCGACGTTCAAATGCCGGCGATGGGTGGTTTTGAAGTGATCAAAACTATCGGTCCGGAACGAATGCCCACCGTGATCTTCGTAACCGCATACGATCAATATGCCTTGAAAGCGTTCGATGTGAACGCCCTTGACTATCTCTTGAAGCCCTTCAACCGCAGCCGGTTTCAAAAAACTCTGGAACGCGCCAAGGCGATGATCAGGCACACGCAGCATCGCGACGTGAACGATCAGCTTCTCTCGTTGCTAGGAGACTTGCGGCGGGAACAGGGAATGCCGGATCGATTCATTATTAAGTCCGGCGGCCGGGTAGTTTTTCTGCGGGTGGACGAAATCGACTGGATGAGCACTGTCGGAAACTATGTGCGTTTGCATGTGGGCCGTGATTCTCATTTAATGCGCGAAACGATGACTGGAATCGAGTCGCAACTCAATCCGGACAGATTCATGCGTATACATCGCTCGACAATTGTGAATCTCGACCGTGTCAAAGAAGTGCAACCCTGGGCCAAGGGCGAGTACGTCGTCATCATGCGCGACGGCACTCGATTGATAATGAGCCGGCGCTATCGGGAACGATTGAACGAGCGTTTGAAATCGGCGTAATCTGTGGATCAGAACAAAACCGGTGAAAGGCAGGGAGCCGTGATGGTCAATGAAATGATCGATGGCACGTTTCGTCAAACGAATCTAACAAATGAGTCGGCGGAATACCTGGCTGCGCGCGAGGAGTTGCGCCACGCGGAAATTGAATTGATGCGACAGCGTGAACGCGTTGCCGAGCTGCGCCGCGGCCTTCCCAAAGGTGCGACGATCCAGGATTACGAGTTTCTTGAAGGTCCTGCATCGCTCGATGATGGCGATGAGCCGCTTCGAAGAGTTCGGATGAGCGAATTGTTCACAGCCCCCGATCGTTCACTCGTGATCTATCAATTCATGCTTGGAAAGAAACAGATCAAAGCTTGTCCGATGTGCACCGCCTGGATCGATGGCTTCAATGGCGTTGCTCATCATCTGGCGCAAAATGTCGATTTTGCGATCGTCGCTGCCGCCGGCCCGGCCACGTTGCGCGCGTATGCCCGGACTCGCGGTTGGGACAGGTTGCGTCTGCTGAGTGCCGGCGAAAGCACTTTCAAATACGATCTCGGCAGCGAAGACGCGGCGGGACATCAAGACTCGACCGTTTCAGTTTTCACTCGAGATAGTGATGGCACGTTACGTCACTTTTACAGTTGTCATCCACGGCTGGGCGAGGACATCAAAGAGCGCGGCATCGACGAGTTGACTCCGATTTGGAATGTGATGGATTTGACCCCGCAGGGCAGAGGAACGTTCTACGCGTCGCTTGACTACGGTACGAACCTGGACAGCGTCAGAACCACTTCGCGGTAGCGGGTGGGTACGCCGTAGGCTTCAATACAAAAAGGCTTCGCACCCACCCGCTACCGCGAGGTGGTTCTGACCCGACCCAAGTCAAAACATGAGACCGTCGCCTCGTACTCGGCTAGTATTCTTACTGTTTGCCACCACGATTTTCCTCAGCGCCCTTCTGTTGTTCTGGATTCAGTTAGTAATCGCGAAGATGCTCCTACCGCGGCTTGGTGGAACTCCGGCAGTGTGGACCACCTGCATGCTCTTTTTTCAGATACTGCTCCTCGCGGGCTATTCGTACGTGCTGGTTACGACTGCATGGATAGGACGGGGCAAGCAACTGGTTCTGCATGCCGTCATCCTTCTGCTTTCAGCTCTTTACTTGCCTCGAACTCTCGCTGCGAGTTTCGGCTCGGCGTCCGAACAGAATAATCCGGTACTCTGGCTCTTTGCTTACCTGCTCACCGCGATCGGGTTGCCGGTCTTTCTGATCTCAACGACGAGCCCTTTGCTGCAGAAGTGGTTCACCCGTACAGGTCACGTTTCGGCAAAAGATCCTTACTTCCTGTTTGCCGTTAGTAATGCGGGCAGTCTCCTCGCTTTGATCAGTTATCCATTACTGCTCGAGCCTAATCTTAAACTAACTCGTCAAAGCCATCTGTGGGTTGTGGGTTATGTCGTATTTCTCGTATTGAGTCTGGGTTGTGTGTTGCTGGCGTCGCGATCCGGGAACGTCGATGAGGGTCCGACGGTTCAGAAGGCTCCACTTCCCCTGAGACCTCGTCTCTACTGGATTCTGTTGGCCTTCATTCCTTCCAGCCTGCTGTTTGGTGCCACGAGTTACATCACCACGGAAATCGCTCCCACACCTCTGCTCTGGACCATTCCATTAGCTCTTTACCTCGCGACATTCATTCTCGCCTTCGCGCGCAGGAATATTCTGCCCGAACAACTCCTGAGCACCGCGCTCGGAGGATTGGCGCTGCTACTTACCCTGGTGCTAGCCGCTAGCGCAACTGAGCCGACGACGGCCATCGTGCTGTTACATCTATGCTTCTTCTTCGTTGCCGCGCTGGTCTGTCACGGCAAACTGGCTGGTGATCGGCCTGACGCCACGCGCCTTGCGGATTTCTACTTGTGCGTGGCGATTGGAGGAATGTTCGGAGGTCTTTTCAACACGTTGATTGCTCCGAATGTTTTCCACACTTTGATTGAGTATCCGCTGGTGATCGTGCTGGCGTGCTTGATTCGGCCACGCGATAGCAGCGACGATTCCTCGCGTGACCGATTGTTGGATTTTGTCTTGCCTGTCGTTGCGGGCCTGCTCACCATCGGACTGGTCTTCCTGGTTAATCAATATGACGTTAGACCGGCATTGGCCGTGGCGATTATTTTTGGAATCCCGTTGGTGATCATCAACCACCATTTCCGGAGCCGGCCGGTGCGGTTTGCCCTGGCTCTTGGCGCGGTCATGTTAGGAAGCGTCGTATATTCCGAAACTCAAAACCGGACTTTGCACGAAGAGCGGAATTTCTTTGGGACGTTGAGCGTGAGGCTCGATCCGTCAGGCGCCACTCGCACTCTTTACCACGGCAACACCATACATGGCCGTCAGTTTATCGATCCGAGTCTGCAATGCGAGCCGCTTTCATACTTTCATCGGGAAGGACCACTGGGACAGATCTTCGACGCCTTCAACTTTAATCCTGCTTCACCCAATATCGCTGTTGTCGGACTCGGAGCCGGGTCGATGGCATGCTACGCGCGTCCGGAGCAGCAATGGACTTTCTATGAAATCAATCCGGCAGTTGTCAGCATTGCGCAAAACACCGAGTATTTTAGTTACCTTCAAAAGTGCGCCGCTGGACCAACCAAAATAATTCTGGGTGATGCACGCCTCCAACTGCAGAATGCGCCGGACCACCACTATGGTCTCATCGTCCTCGACGCTTTCAATTCCGACGCGATTCCAATTCATCTCATGACGCAGGAAGCAATTGCACTTTACACGTCGAAGCTGGCGACCGGTGGGATGCTCGCATTTCATATTTCCAATCGCAGTCTCCGACTCGACACGGTTCTTGCAACTTTGGCTAAACAGAATGGTGCAACGACTCTCAGTTTTGCCGATGGAGAGTACGACCCGATCAGAGGTAAGGATCCTTCCGAGTGGTTAGTGATGGCGCAGAACTCACCTGCGTTTGACGCCCTGGCCCAAAACCCTCGCTGGCGAGCGCCACAAGCACGAGCAGAATCGGATATCTGGACCGACGACTTCTCAAATATCATTCGCGTCTTTCGTTGGTATTGATTGTAGGGGCCGCCCCTACAGTACGTTCCGAGTAGCCAAGGATCCTGATCCCGAAACGTTTTGCTCGTCTTAATCATAAAGAACGGTACAACAACGAAGAACACTCAATACTGGAGGATATTTGTAATGAAGGAAGCTAACAGGAAGCAGCGGAATATTGACCGGATTGCTGAATTGTGGCCGCCTTTTGGGAAGAAGATCAAAGCTATGATTGCCGCGATGGAGGCCGATGGTTTGCGGCCGCGAATTCAGGAGGCTTACCGTTCGCCCGCAGATCAACTAGAGGCTTTCAACACCCACCACTCCAAATTGAAGTTTGGCTTTCACAATGTCACCGGCGCGAATGGAAAGAAGGAATCGCTCGCAGTGGATGTGTTGGACGACAATAGTCCGACAAATATCGGAACCGAATACCTCCTGCGCTTGGCGGCCGCCGCCGAGGCACAGGGCCTGATTACCGGAATTCGTTGGGACGTTCCTAAAAATCTCGTCGATGGTATCGACGCCGCGATAGCCAACAAGGATTGGAAGGCTCCTGTAAAAGTCGGGTGGGACCCAACTCACGTACAGCCCACGGGCATAACAGTCTCGGAGGCAAAAGCTGGCAAGCGTCCGTAATTCTTAGACACGACGGCCCCGGATATCATTTCAAAATCCGGGGCCGTCAAGTTAGCATCGGACCGCGTTTAGGGCGTCAATTCAGACGTCAGCACTGCTCCATTCAAACTCGGAAGCACTGCAGAGATCTTCAACACTTTCCGGCTTCCCTTATCGATCCAAACAGTCTGCTTGTCGGCATCGTTGTCGGCTGCGACTATCTCCAGCTTATACGCGTCGAACGTGCCTGCCGGAACGGTGACGCTCTCGGTCCCGACAACCTTCAACTGTTTGATCTGTGGCTTCTGCTTCATCACGTCGAAGTTTCGAAAACTCAAACTGTAGCCATCCGCCAGAGGAAGAGAAGCAAGCACTTCAAACGTGCCGGCGCCATCCGCAAACAAAGCACCGCCTGGATCCGCGTCGATTGCTTGCGACTGCCCGTTCATGTTCGTCGTGCCGCTCAGTTTATTCGGCGCCACGTTTATCTCAATTGTCATTGGACCTTGCTTGATCATGCGATGCTTCAGTAACAGACTTCCTTTCTCGATCGTGCTCACGTCGACGATCTCGCCTTGCGGAGTTACCGCGGTTTCATTAACGGTCCAGGCTCCGTTCTCTTCCTTGATATCTGTCTTCATGGTGAGTTGCATTTCCTGACCACCGAGAGCGATTGATGCCTTGTAGTTGTAAGTTCCAGGCCGCAGATCGACCGCAGGTTTCGGAAGATCATTAGACGCCGTCATCATCTTCGGCGCCGTCACCGTCTTTACGTCGACGTTGATTTCATTCAGACGCTGCGACACTTCAGGCGTCATACTTTCCTGGTAACGCCCGCCGAGATACTTCGCGAGAAACTTCTCCGCACTCGCAAACATTGCCATGTTGTTTACCGGACGGGCAAAGCCGTGTCCTTCGTCGGGCGCTACCATGTACTCAACCGGAAAACCTCGATCTCTTAGCGCGATCACGATCTGGTCTGACTCTCGCTTGTTCACGCGTGGATCGTTGGCACCCTGGATCACGAGGAGGGGAGTTTTGATTTTTGCGGCCGCACTCAACGGGGACTGCCGCAGCAACTGTGCCTTTCCTTCCGGCGTGTTCGGATCACCCATGCGCTCGTAGAAGAGCTTGCGAATCTGTTCCCAGTAGGGCGGAATCGATTCGAGAAGCGTGATGAGATTTGATGGACCAACAATCGAGACACCGACCGCATAAGTGTCAGGCGTAAACGCGACACCGGCGAGCGTCGCGTAGCCGCCATACGATCCACCCATGATGCCAATCTTCTTCGGATCGGCGATGCCCTGCGAGACGAGATACTTCGCGCCCCAGGTCAGATCGTCCTGCATCTTGTCGCCCCACTGCTTGTTTCCGGCGTCGATAAACTTCTTGCCGTAACCAGTTGAGCCACGGAAATTCGGTTGCAGGACAGCGTAGCCGCGATTCGCAAGAAACTGTGCGAAAGCGTTGTAGCCCCAACTGTCGCGATACCATGGACCACCGTGCGGGAAGATCACCGCCGGAAGATTCTTCGCTTCGACGCCTTTGGGCAAAGTTAGATAAGCCGGGATTTCCAGGCCGTCAGACGATGGATATTTGACCGGCTTCATCGGAGCCAGGTACGCGCGGTTCAACTTCTCGCGAATCTGATATTGAAGCGTCAGCTTCTTCGTGGCGCGATCGAACAAATAGGTCGAACCGGGATCTGTGTCGGCATTAGCACCGATGATCCACAACTTTTCATCTTTCGTTGAAGAAACAAAATTGAGTTCCTTGCCGGGAAGTTGTTTCTGCAGGTTCTTGTAATCCGCTTCGAAGCCTTTATCTTTGAAGTAGATTCGTTCGCGTTCGTCGTCATAGGTAGTGGCAATCAGGTCATCTGAGACTTCCGAGAACATCGCGTTGCCGAAGTCGACGCGCTTCATCGGATCTGTTTCGACCACTTCTTCTTTGCCGGTGGTGGGATTGAATAGCTCGAGACTTACCAGATCGACGCCGCTGCCCTTGTTTGTTTGGAAGTAAACTCGCTCGCCGTCTTTGTGGTAGCGAATTGGCCCACACGTCTCAAACACATTACAACTGTAGACTTTCGCAAACTTGTCCGCGTCAACGCGCAACACTTCCGTATCGCCGTTCTCTGCCGATCTGGTTGCGAGTCTGAGCTGGTCCTTTAGATCGAAGTAATAGGCGGTGATGCGTTCGGTGTTCTTGCGGATCAGCGTGCGGTCGCCGGTGGAGATCTTTACTTTGTAGAGATCGTGCCAGGCTGCGTCGCGATCGTTCATACCGACATAGATGGCATCGGGCTCGGTGCGAGGCACCGCATAGATGATCGCGCGGATGCCCTTGACGTCGGTGAGATTTCGAGCTGCCGGCACGTCTTGTCCCGCAGCCGGCGCTTCCGCTGGGTTGACGGCGTAGACGTTGTAATTCTCGTCACCACCTTTATCCTGGACAAAGAGGATGTACTTGCCGTCGCGAGACCAGAAGTAAGTGGGAATCGGCCGCTTGGTGTCGGCGGTGATTGGCTTCGCTTTGTCGAACGGCTCGGCAGTCTTCTTCACCCAGATATTGCGTGTGCCCTTGAACGGCTTGATAAACGCGATGAAGGCGCCGTCCGGAGAAATCTGCGCGCCCGCGATTTCGGGATCGCCAAACAGAAGCTCGCGATCGATTATCGGCGGACTCTGCGCCCACACCGGCGCCGCAAGTGTGACAAGCAACAGAACTGAAAGGACTAGCAAGCCGAGCTTTGAGCGCTGAGACTGGCCGATTGAACGCATAAACACCTCTTTCGTTGGTTGATTGATGGATTATCTCGAAAAGTGAACAGTGGTTTACGCGGTCAACCCCCGCAGGGTTTCAACTATACCCTAATTTATTCGTTGTGATAGTGCGCGTAAGTTGACGTTGCGCACCCCAGAACTGAGCGTCGTGTCCAGGCTGCCGGTCATTAGTTAGCGATCGTCGAGTAAGAAGATGAGATCGTGGATCAAACTAGTGCCCGGCGAGTGAAAAAGAGTTTTCTCCGGCATGTTCTTTCCCGCAGACTATCCGCCAATCATCTTCCTTGACAGATGCTAGCATTCGCAGGAATTATCCCCTTATGAGCCTTACAGCAATCCATGAAGAGATTCTTCGCCTCAGTCCTGGTCCCTCAGTTCCTAATCGTCAATAAGCATGGATATTTCGGAAGCTATCAGAATGTCTCTCAAGAATATTGCCAAACACGGCGATACTGATATCTTTCCGTTTCCTTTCGAAAGAAATCTGTTCTTCGACCGGCCGAACGAGTGCCTAAAGCTTCTCTTGAACCTGCATGGACATTTTGATGAGTATTTGGCTACATACCCGCCAGCCACTATAGAGTCGCTAACACAGGTTGGCTACACAGGTTTTAGATGGGCTACTCAGATCGAACCGTTTTGGAATGCGTACTATCTAGCTCTTGTCATCGCCATCGCGGATCAAATTGAATCAATAAGAATCCCCAAAGAAGAGGGAGTGGTTTTTTCCTACCGCTTTGGTTGGAATGAAGATGAGTCGAAGCTATTTGAAGATGTAACGTGGCGCGACTACCGTCGAAGAGCTCTTGAACTAAGTCGAACGTCTGAATTTGTAATCCTTACGGACGTTTCAAACTTTTATCATTCCATTTATCATCACAACATTGATAATGCGCTTACTAGATTACCGAATCCGGGAGACCTCCCTTCCCGACTTCGGAAGCTCTTAACTCATTTTTCGAAAAATGTATCCTATGGCCTCCCGATCGGTGGACTTGTGGTGACACACAAATCGACCCTAGAAACCTCAACCTTCTATCGAAAGGATGAAGCTCATGGCTAATCATAGTAGCGCAACACCTCACGTAAACCGAACATCAAGGACTAACACGATCGTCAATGTTCTGAAAGAAAGAACGCTCGCTGTTTTGAATGACAGATCAATCGATCCTAAGAGCCAGGCGATCATTCGTTATGCGATGGAGATAAACGATCCGTGGCTTGCCGAACTAGTGCGCCAAGCCGATTCGAGTGGAACAATCGACTTGTCGGAAATACCGTTGGGTAGCGAAGCGGATTCAACTGAAGAAAAGATCAAAGTGTTGACGGAGAAGATCTGTAATGCTGGCGAAGAACCTACGGCGGCGTTGCTCGTCCTGATGTCGACGCTTGAAAATGCGATGCCACCAACAGTACTCGCGAACGTAGCTAAGCGCCTTGCCTTTACTCGGTGCGTTGAATTGAACGTATACGGCATGGTCGATGCGCAGATTGCATCGCTCGAAGGCGAGTTGTTGGCGACGGTGCAGCGATGATCTGATTAGGCTTCGCATGGAGAGTCAGTTGGATAGGATTTACAAGAGTAGAGAAACTGGCTCTCCGTGCGATTGACGGACTTAGTTAAGAACCGCGCAAGTAGTACAATATCGACCTGAGTCTAGCGCCTTGGAGAGAGACCATGTCGACCGAAAGACTGAACAGAATAATCGAAGAATTGAAGTTACTGACTCCTGATGACCGTCGCCGTCTCCTTGAACGTCTCGAACAAGATGAAGACTTGTCTGCGCCTAAAGCGCCCGTGCGCCGAGCTGGCACTCTTAAGGGAACGGTCGAGTATATGGCTCCTGATTTCGATGCTCCTCTAGATGACTTTAAGGAATATATGGAATGAGACTCTTGATCGATTCTCACGCACTCATTTGGTACGTCGATCAACATCAACAACTAAGCCCAGCCTCACACGCTGCTATATCCAATCCGTCCAATGATCTGCTTCTCAGTGCCGGTTCGATCTGGGAGATCGCGATTAAGATCGGTCTTGGCAAGTTGGTCTTGAAGCAGCCGTATTTAGCGTGGATGTCTCAGGCGCTCAACGATCTCGGCATTACGGTACTCCCTATCACCGTAGAATATGCCGATGCGCAAGCGAATCTCCCAAAGCACCACAGCGATCCATTTGATCGCTTAATTGTGGCTCAGGCTATTGTGGAAAAAGTTTCAGTCGTAAGTGCTGATGCAAGGATGGACGCTTACGGAATTACACGGCTCTGGTGAGTAGTGCTGCAAATCCTAGGAACATCTTTATTGACGGCCTTCCAAGCCACCTCACAAAGGAGATCCTCACACATGACACAGCGAACATATCACAATTTGTGACATCCTCCGGTCTGAAGTTCTCCAAGCGCGTAACGGTTTTCACGGAGCAGGGACTACGTTGACCCATTTACGATGCTGAAAGATTTGAAGGGTTCGCTTTCAATGGACCGCCGGGTAATAAGTGTGTTCAGCAAGCAAAAGAGAATAAGTTCCCTTGACTCTCGCACGCGTGAAAATTATCCTGCAACCCTCCCATCGACACCTCCCCTACAGGTGAAGACCTTCACTCAGCTAGCCCTGTGTTAAGGAGATCAAGATGAAACACGCAGGATTGCTTTTGGGATGTCTCGTTGTCGTCACTGCTTCAGCGCTACAGGTAATGTCGCAGTCGAGGTCGCAGCTCGTGCCCGAACCCCTCAAGGTAACAACACCGACCATCAGTGCGAATCGATCTGCCAAGGCTTGGCTAAGTCAACCGCTCGTGCAGGTCGAGAACGTTTCGAACAAACCTATCGAATACCTGACAATCGCAGTCACTCTGCCTGGTATGACAGAGCCGTTCATGCTTGCTTTCGGTCAACAACCGGGGAAACCGGCGGATAACAACGTCCGGGCACTCCAACCGAATGCGAAGGTCAAACTCAGCGTGGACCAACATGCCTGCCAGTTGATTAAAAAGAGTCTACTTGCACTCGATGCCCATTCACTAAACGGCAAACACGCAAGCACCAAAATCAATGGAGTCATATTCAATGACCAGACCGGATGGTTCAGCGGTTTGCCACACGTGATGGAACCAGGCAATCCGCTTCGTTGGAACGTAGTCCGGAGCACAAGTAGAGCTCTGAACGACTCTCCCATGTTTAATTTTCTCAAAGTAGGTTTTCGGGAAACCCGCGATACCGAATCCAATCAAATAGTATGTTCGGAGATCATCGGATCATACTATGTTGACTGCTGCGGTATTCAGCAAGTCAGCCTTTTAATGCTCAAGGGATCGGGAGATTGGGTACCAGACGACCACGTTACGTCGTGTTGTGAATGGAGAGACGCGCTCCCGTGCGAATGAGCCCGGCGTCCTTGGTACTTTTGTAAAGAACGCCGACACGCTGGTTAATACAAATCCCAGGGTTTGGAACGCCGCAACAAACCCTGGGACTCAGTTGTGGTTGGACAGGATTTACAAGATTGTTCAGAATGAACAGGATGAATTTAGTTTCGCCACGCCTTTTGGCCCGCACATTAATTCTCGGATTTCTGTCTCTAACATTCGTGCCGCAGATACAAGCACAGCAACGCTCGCGTGAGGAGATTTTGAAGGAGGCGGGGAGACTCGTCATTGACGCTGAGCGGAAGAAGGGCGAGGCGTATAAAAAAGTGCAAGCGGGCGCTGATCGCCAACTCCTGTTTGAAGCAGACAGGCAAATTGCGGAGAGTCTCGAGAAGGCGATTGAGTTATGGCGGGAGGCTCGTCATGACAACCGGCTCAGGGCGGGAGTCGAGGAACTTACGCGCATTTATTCTGTGCTCGGCGAGTACGACCGCGTCGTCGATCGACTCACACGCGAGGCTGAGTATTGGCGCGAACGGGGCGACGTCGCCGCACAAGTCGATACGCTGTACACTTTGGGAATTCGCCAGTTGCAGATGAAAAGAGAAGCTGCCTCAATGGAAACGCTTCAGCAGGTGCTGGCAATGAGTCGATCCGCAGGTCTACGATCACTGGAGCCCAATGTTCTGACACAGCTCGCAAGTCTTTACGAGAAGGCAGGCCAACTAAAAAAAGCTGAATCCTGTCACCAGAGTGCAAAAGAACTGTGGGCCATACAGAGTACCATGCCGGCAAGAATGCCCGAACGGATTCCACCCGCAACGCTGCCAGCTCAGTGGGTTGATTTACCGGGTGCACCGGCGGCAGCAGAGTACCGCGTGATTCAAGGTGTGAGTGAAGCAGTGCTCGTCAACAGATCCTCGAAGGGGATCGAGATGGTGTCGTTTGGCTGCGTCGCTCTCGAAGACAACAAGAAAGTGTGCGTGTTGTACGGTCTGAATGGGATGGGCTTAAACCATGGAGGTGTGCAACCGGGTTCTTATTACCAGCCTTTCACTCTCCTGAATGGTCCATTAAGTCGTTGGACCGACGAAAAGATGGGCTGCGAAGGCGCGGCCAAGATGACTCTGATCGAAGCAATGTTCGATGACCGCAGCACCTGGAAAGCTGACGGCATCAACTGGGTTCCTTAACTACCGTGGTCGATTTGGTCGAGCAGCTTCTGCGCGGCGGCGCTCGCTTCTTTATATTCGGGCTGGTAGTTTGGATCGGGCGTCATCGAGAGAATCTTTTTGATTTCTTTGCGTGCATCGTCGTTGCGTCCGACTTTCTTGTACGCTTCGGCGAGGTGTAAATGAAGGAACGCGTTGGGTTCGCCAAAGGGTAACCCTTTCTCCATTTCTTCGACAGCCTTCTTCGAATCTCCACCAACTATATTCGGCGCGTTCAGATAGACCAGGCCGAGCACCATGTAGGCACTCCCGTTCTGATATCCCTCGTCCAGGCGCAGCACCGTTTCCATCTCGTTCCGAATGTCGTTCACGGTTGCGAGACCCTGAATGGTAGACTGCTCGGCGGCGCCGCCGTAATTGGCACCCAGCCAGAAATGGCCATCCGGCTTTTCGTTCTGCAATTGGACCGCAGTCTTGCCGGCGTTAATACCTTCTTTAAAAGCAGTATCGCGCTCGTTCGAGTCGTCGGTATGCGTGGCGAGATAGTAGTTGAACTTCGACAGTTTCCACGCGGCATCGTAGTTCGCGGGATCTTTAGTCAGCGCCTGTCGTAAGGAAACTATACCTTTGCGCAATTGCATAAGATCTCCTCGTTGAGGATAGAGTTGATCCGCGCTCGCAATGTCACCTGCCGCAGAGGCCGTGTCTGTAGCCGTCGATTCTTTCGGCGTCTCGTCATTACATGCTGTCGCCAGCAACAACAGACAGATCGATACCACACCGATGATGTAACGATTCGCGTTGGTCATGTTGGATCAGATGCGGTCCACGCCCGCGGAGTTCGAAGCTTTTTGTGATAAGTGTGCGACTTTTTGTCGCGGGGTTGCAGGGCTATTCGTCCAGAGAAGTTAACTGCGGTACTCCTCGCGCGTGAAGGTCATCGCGAGCAGCGGGAGACCAGCTCAATTTGTAAGCCATGAGGCTAACTGTTTTTTGACTTCGTCGTGAGGAATACCGTCACCACTGTCGAGTTGGTCGAGACCTTTCTGCACAGCAGCCATAAACTCTATACGCTCGGCAATCTCTTCAAACGAACAGTCGTCTGGTAGCGCTCGAATAGTTTCAAGTACGATTTCTTTCTCAGTCATGCCCTGATTATGAGATTAACCAGGCGGTGGGTCAACACCCATTGTCTACTCGGTCAAGTAATAAACGAGAGTCTAGCGCGCTCAAGAAAATCCGATTGAGATGGCCCGTTTAATGAAATTCCAAGCCGGGCTTTCGGAATGTCACTAGCTGAAGGTGTAAAACTCGGACGCTACGAAAATACGTACACACATCGGTGCGGGTAGGATGGGCGGATCCGGACATTCCGATCTTGATCGAGGCGAAGCGCGAGTTTGAGAAGCTGAAGTAGTGAATTTCTCCGCGGATCATTCACCGAACTGTAGGGGCGGCCACGGAGGGCCGCCCCTACAGTACGTTCCGCAGCGCTTAACGTGGGTCGTAGTTGACTCGCACTTCGGTTGCAAATCCTTTCACTCCTGATCGGGTAACTTTCGGGCAGCCGCCGATGGAGATCTCGCGAAGGCGCGGCAGAGTGGTGAGAAAGGGAATGCCGGCGTCGGTAATGAACTTGCAGCCTTCGAATGAGATTTCCTCGAGCGATTTGATTTGGCTCAGCAACTCCATGCTCTTGTCTGTGATCAATGTGTAACCCGCGTGGTATTTTTTCAGGTTAGGCATACTCCTGAGGGGATTCGTCGCGGCGTCTGTAGTGTCGCGGCAGTACATCAGAATCAATGATTCGAGTTGTTCGCAACGGCCGACGTGACGAAAACCATCATCACTAACGTCCATCGGTAGCAACTCCTTGAGAGAAGAGAAGTCAAGCAAACTCGCAAGCGCTGCGTCGTCGACGAACTTGCAACTGGCAGCGAGTCCTTTCAATGCCGGCATCTTCGATAACGCAACGAACCCTGAACCGTTCAGGTTCGGACACTCACGACCCCAGAAATATTCGACTGTTTGAGATCGACTCAGCGATCTGAAGCCGGCATCAGTAGCGACAGTGCCCTGGCCCATCAGCATGCGAAGCTTTGGGAGTGCGGCAATGTGTTGCATGGCGTCGTCGTCGCAAAGTTCACCCTGACAACCCAGGTAAAGCAGATTCGATAGTCCGTCGAGAGATTGAAGGTCATCCCCGCGCAGACGCGACGTGTGCCAGAAGAAACTCAAACCCACGAGTCCATCGAGTTCGCGGAGATTGTTCAGACCGTTCCGAGTGAATGGCCCATCGATCAGCAGGTTAGTGGGTTCAGCACTGAACGACATCAGTCCGAACTTCGCTTCTTCTGCTTGCACGGTCTTGAAAGCAGGAAACTGCTGTAGCAGCGCTAATCCATCGTCGCCGACGTTGCGGCCGGTCTTGAAGCGACGCAGATTTGGTTTTCCTGCCAGCGCGGCGATCGCGCCGTCGCCTGTGTTACAACCCAGTAGATCGACTTCCTCGAGGTGATCGCAGAACCTGAGATTTGCAATTCCCTGGTCAGTGATATTGCTTTGCCAAAACATTTGGAAGACGCGCAGCTCGCGCAGTTGACCGAGCACTTCAAGACCACGGTCCGTGATCTGACCGCCCATAATCAACTCGCGCAATTGCGGCATACGAGCGAGATGCTGAAGACCTTTGTCTGTCAGACGCTTCGAGCCGTCGAGGTTGAGCGAGGTGATCTGATCCAGGTGGGAAATGATCTCGAGATCGTCGTCGCCGATAAGACCACCGGAGTTGATGCGAGTAAGACCCAACTCCCTAATGACTGCACAGAGGTTCGCCCAATCCGTGCTCGACATCGGTTGGCGTGGTTCGATACTGTTCCCCGCCCAATCAATGCGGTGAAAAGGAGGCTTGGAACTCAGGCCGAACGGTGCTGACCGGAGATCGCTTGCGGCTTCGTTACCCGAACGCACTAACTCGGCCCAGTCTTTGAAGCCGTAGAGTCGAGCGACGATGACTTCAGCATCGTCCAACGTGAAGTTGTTTAGCCGTTGTTCAGTGTCGGGAAGATTGAAAAGCTTGTCGCGGATGAAGTGCCGAATCTGTTCGATTTTGAGCGAGCTATGGAAGAGATCGTTAAGACGTGTAGCAGCTTCAATATCAGCCGAGTTATAGACCGCTACGAGATCTTCTGCGATGCGGCGGTGTTGTTCCAAGTCTGAAGGTTCAGTTTGCCGCATAAAGATTCAGATCATTTAACCACAGATTACACGGATTCCTGTATCATCTCGTGACCCCTGTGAAACCAACTTCAAACGCATCTCAAATCGCCGCCGTTTGTTTCCTTCTCCTTGTTCTTAGTCTTCAATTGTTCTTTTCGGTGCGAAGAGAATCGCAGACGTGGGATGAAGGGAATCACATCTTTACCGGATACCGTTCCTGGACCCACGGCGATTACGGACTGAACCCTGAACATCCGCCACTCTTGAAACTGTTCGCGACGGCGCCGTTGCTGTGGTCGCAGCCGAAGTCGCCCGTTCTTGAAGAACGCTTCTTTAAAGAGGACGCATTTCTTCGCGGGAAGGAATTTCTCTACCAGAATGATCCGGACAAGATTCTCTCGCGCACACGTGCGGCCGCAGCAACTTTCACGCTGTTGACAGCGTTGGTTGTGTTCTTCGGGACGCGTGAGATGTTTGGAACGGGCGCGGCTTTTATTGCGCTTACGCTGCTTACCTTCGATCCAAACCTCCTGGCCCACGGCGCGCTGATCACAACCGATGTGGGACTCGCCTGCTTTATGTTTCTCAGCGTTTACCTGTTCTACCGATTCGTGAAGTCACCTTCGGCTCTACGGCTAATCGCGACTGGAGTTTCAGTCGGACTCGTCCTGGCCGTTAAGCACACTGGCCTGTTAGTGCTCCCAATCCTGTTCTTACTCACGCTATGCGAAATTAAGCTGGGCGGTCGTGCGCTCAAGCTCTTAGGTTCGTTGGCGCTCATTGCCCTCATCGGTTGGATAGTTCTTTGGTCCACTTACAGATTTCGCTATGACGCACGTCCCAGTGGTCTCCAACTAAATCCGCCACTGGCCGCCTATGTCGAGGGTTTGAAGCCTTACGAAGCGTGGCCGATTCGAACCGCAGCACGGTTCCACTTACTCCCTGAGTCGTATCTCTACGGGCTCGCCGACGTAAAACTCACCGCGAATTACTACACGAGCTACGTGCTCGGTAAAGTGTACGCACATAACGTGTGGTTCTACTTCCCCATTGCCTTTTTGATCAAATCGACTATTGGCGTTCTGGCGTTAGCCCTGTTAACTATCGGCGTCGTTGTCACTCGTCGCCTGACCCGCGGGCGGGAAATACTGTTTCTGCTCGTTCCCGTGATCTTCTACCTGATAGTTGCACTGACGGTCGGAATGAACATTGGCGTGCGACACATTCTCGTCGTCTACGTTTTTCTATACGTTCTCATCGGCGGCGCTATGTATGCGGTGGGCGCGAGGAGTCGAAAGTGGGCGTACGCGGTCGGAGTGCTGCTGTTGGTCCACGCGGCTTCATCCGTCCTTGCGTTTCCAAACTATATCGAGTATGCGAACGAACTCTGGGGCGGACCGTCGCAGACTCACAAGTACTTAACCGACTCGAATTCTGATTGGGGCCAGCAACTAAAGAGCGTCAAGCAATATCTCGATCAGCGTGGGGTGAAAGAGTGTTGGTTCCTGTATTTCGCGGAAGGCGTCGCCGAGCCGAGCTACTACGGCATACCGTGTAAACCCTTGCCAACGATTAACACCTTGTGGCTGAACGTACCGATCGAAGTGCCAACCTCCATCGAAGGACCAGTACTAATTAGCGCCAGCAACCTATCGGGTGTGGAATTCGGACCGGGATCGCTCGATCCTTACGGCCACTTCAAGCTGCTGAAGCCTACGGCCGTAATCGATCACGGCGTGTTTGTATTCGATGGAAAATTCGACATGCCGCTCGCAGCAGCGGTCACTAAAGTGCAAAAGGCGCGGAACCTCGCAGCGGCAAAACAATTCGACCAGGCGTTACAGGAAGCCGAGGCGGCAGTTGCGTTGGCACCGGACTCGATACAGACGCAACTGGCCCTGGGCGACATTCTTCGTGAGATGGGCCAACCGCAACAAGCGCGGCCGCTTTACGAAAAAGCTCTTGCGCTCGCAAAGACGATTGAACCCGAGTTCCAGATTCGGTCCGTTCCGGAGATCGAGCAGCGAATCGCCGAGGTCAAATAGCCACTCTTATTCATCCCTCAGGGACGCCATATCAATCGAGAAGCGGTACTTCACGTCGGATCGCGCCAGGCGATCGTAGGCTTCGTTGATTTTCTGAATCGGAATGACTTCGACGTCGGCGGTGAGGTTGTGTTTGCCGCAGAAGTCGAGCATCTCCTGTGTCTCGGCCAGACCACCGATGGCGGAGCCTGACAAGGTATGGCGGCCACCGATCAGCGAAAACGCCGCGACGTTCAGTCCCTCCGGCGGTGCGCCGACGAGCGTGAGGTTGCCGTCGCGTGCGAGCAGACTTAGATAACTGTTGATGTCATGTTGTGCCGACACCGTGTCGATGATGAAGTCAAACGTACCCGCGTGCTTCTCCATCTCGGCTGTATTGCGAGACACGACGACTTCGTCCGCACCTAGACGCAGCGCGTCTTCTATCTTGTCAGGCGAAGTAGTGAAGACGACGACATGTGCACCAAGCGCATGTGCGATCTTCACGCCCATGTGGCCCAGTCCACCAAGACCAACCACGCCGGCTTTCTTCCCGGTCGTCACACCCCAGTGATTAAGTGGCGAGTAGGTGGTGATGCCGGCGCAGAGTAGCGGTGCCACTCCGGCCGGATCGAGATTCGAAGGAACGCGCAGCGCGAAGTGTTCGTCTACGACGATGCTTTCTGAGTATCCACCATACGTTACCCCGCCGAGATGCCTGTCCGGATCGTTGTACGTAAGAATCCTGTTCGGACAGAACTGCTCGAGGTCTACTTTGCACTCATTGCACGTTAGGTCAGCATCAACCAGACAACCGACGCCGACCAGATCTCCGGGCTTGTGCTTTGTGACTGCCGATCCGACTTCCGTAACATGGCCAACGATTTCGTGACCGGGAACAATCGGGTACACCGTCGGCATAAACTCGTTCCATTCGTCTCGCACTGCATGAAGATCAGAGTGGCAGACGCCGCAGAAGAGAATCTTGATCCGCACGTCGCGTTCTGTCAGCTCGCGGCGCGGAATCGTACTGGCGGCCAGCGGCGCTGTTTTGCTGGCAGCAGAATAAGCTTTCGACTGGTACATGAATTCCAAACTCCTTTGTCCACAGATTACACGCAAGGTTTGTTGAATCTGTGTAATCCGTGGATGTCCCTGTCTGCCCCAAATGTCCATAATACTTTGGTCCAATAGATTCCATTCAGCACTCATGGTGTAATCGCCTCACAAATTCAAAGGAGCAGCCGTTTCCGGAAGGCGCAATCATTGGGCGACTAGCCTGGCGACAAGTTCCGTCAGAAGAGAACAACTGTTAGAGATCAAAGGAGAAGACCATGACCCAAACCAATGCTACACAAGCTACCGAAATGGCGCCTGACCAGGCTGCCATTCGTCCGTTTGAGGTGAGTTTTTCGGACGCGGAACTCGCCGACTTGCGGAATCGCATAAACGCCACCCGCTGGCCCGAGAAAGAAACGGTCACAGATTCAACACAAGGTGTGCAACTCGCGACGATTCAAAATCTCGCGCGCTATTGGGGAACGGATTACGACTGGCGCAAGGTCGAAGCGAGGCTGAATTCCTATCCGAACTTCATCACGGAGATCGACGGCCTCGACATCCACTTCATCCACGTTCGTTCGAAACACGAAAACGCGTTGCCAATCATTGTTACGCACGGATGGCCCGGTTCGGTCGTCGAGCAACTGAAGATCATCGATCGACTTACCGACCCTACCGCACACGGCGGCAGTGCGGAAGATGCGTTCGACGTCGTGATTCCGTCGATGCCCGGTTACGGTTTTTCAGGCAAACCCTCTTCGCCCGGATGGACTCCGCAGCGAATCGCAAGTGCATGGGCCGTGCTGATGCGGCGCCTCGGATATACACGCTATGTGGCGCAGGGTGGTGATTGGGGTGCGATTGTAACTGACCAGATGGGTGTACAGGCGCCTCCCGAATTGATTGGAATTCACACCAATATGGCCGGGGCCGTACCGCCCGAGGTTGATGGCGCCGCGTTTACTGGTGCACAGCCGCCGTCCGGCCTCGCGGCCGATGAAAAGTCGGCATTCGATCGGCTCGCTTTCTTCTATAAGTACGGACTTGGCTACGCCATGGAAATGGGGAACCGTCCCCAGACACTCTACGGAATTGCGGATTCACCTGTTGCCCTCGCCGCGTGGATCATCGATCACGACATTTGGAGTTACCATCTCATAACCCGCGTCTTCGACGGTGCGACGGAGGGACTCACGCAGGACGACATCCTCGACAACATCACGCTTTACTGGCTGACGAACACCGGCGTCTCTTCGGCGCGCCTGTATTGGGAAAACAAGATCGCGTTCTTCGCGCCGAAGAACGTCACCATCCCGGTTGCTGTCAGTGCTTTTCCGGACGACATCGACGTACCGCCGAAGAGTTGGGCGGAGAAGGCGTATTCGAATCTGATCTTCTACAACAAACACGACAAGGGCGGACACTTTGCAGCCTGGGAGCAGCCGGAATCTTTGACTGCTGACTTGCGTGCGGCATTCAAGATGTTGCGGTAAGTTTAAGGCCACAGATAACACGGATGTAATCCGGATCAAATCCGTGTTATCCGTGGCTAAATTGATGTTGAGGAGAGTGCAAGCATGGGTAACAAGATGAAAGCGGCTCAGATTAGTAGAGCAAACGGGGATTGGGAACTGGTAGAGCGTGACATTCCGGAGCCTGGCTCCCGGCAAGTGCGCGTGAAAGTCGAAGCGTGCGGCATTTGTCACAGCGACACGCTAGTCAAAGACGGTATCTGGCCGGGACTTCAGTATCCGCGTGTGCCCGGACACGAAGTCGCGGGACGCATCGATGCGCTGGGCGACAACGTGACTGCATGGACTGTGGGCCAACGTGTCGGCGTCGGCTGGCACGGTGGGCACTGCTTCGTGTGCGAACAATGTCGTCGCGGCGACTTCGCGATGTGTATCAACCGAAAAGTCACCGGCATCGACTTCGATGGTGGCTATGCCGAGTACATGATTATACCGGCGAATGCGATCGCGGCGATTCCTGACGAAGTCCCGGCAGAAGAAGCCGGACCTTTCATGTGCGCCGGAGTTACGGTCTACAACGCGCTGCGCCACTCCGGTGCGCGCGCGGGAGATGTGGTCGCGATTCACGGCATCGGCGGGCTGGGCCATCTCGGAGTTCAGTACGCGCGACAGATGGGATTCAGGACCGTCGCCATCAACCGTGGCAACGACAAAGAAGAGCTCGCGCACAAGCTGGGAGCACATCAGTATATCGATGCGACCGCAACTGATCCCGTAGCTGAGTTACAAAAGCTCGGCGGTGCTCGTGTTATCCTCGCGACGGCACCGAGCGCGCAGGCAATCTCTCCCTTGGTTGACGGTTTATCTCCGAGTGGATTGTTGCTCGTTCCGGCAGCACCCGCGGAACCGCTTTCGATCAGCGTGTTCTCACTGATCATGCGCAGGAGCGCGGTGAGTGGCTGGTATTCAGGCACCGCTCGTGATTCACAAGACACGATGGAATTCAGCGCGCTACGCGGCGTCCATCCGATGATCGAAAAATACCCACTCGATCGCGTCGCGGAAGCTTACGAACAAATGCACAGCGGCAAGGTGAGGTTCCGGGTGGTGCTTACCCTCTAATGTGTTTAGCCTCGGACAACGCGGAGAAATCGTTCCGATATCCGCGTAGATCCGTGGCTACGGTTTAACCTTCACAATCACTTTGTTACTCGTCGCGCCGCGTGCCTTGATACTGACGCTCACCTCAACCTTGTCAGCGATCTCGTCGGGCAACTTCACCACAATTTGTTTCAGCCAGGGAAAGTTTGGCACCGGAGAATACGCCTCGATCGTGAGTGGGAAAACATTGCCCAGTGAATCTTCAGCCTCAGCAGTGAGTACTGAGGCGGGCTCATTCGGCCACAGATCAAAACTCGCCGCGAACAATGACACGCGGCCCCGCTGATCCGCGCTGAAATTGTTGGTGTTGATGATCCCGAAAGGCTCACTCATCAGCGTAGCAGAATCCAGAGCGGCCGAGCGCAGTGAATTCCCGTCCGTCAGCAGGACTGGAATCTGACTGAATGGGAGCGGTACCAGACTATGCGTTCCGACGAAATCTCTGGTCTGACTGCCTGAGGGGAAGACGAATATTGTCGACAAAGGATTGAAGATATACGTTGGCTTGGACGGCGTAATAGTCAGTCTGTTGCTCGCACCGGCCGGGAAGTTAACAACGTAGTTTCCGTTTTGATCCGTAAATGTGATCTGCGTTCCCTGGGGATCGCTTAGTAACACCATCGTCACGCCGGCGAGTGGTGCGCCGGTTGTGTCTGTCACGGTGCCGGAAACGGTAAACGTTGGTGTGGGCGTTGGTATCGGTGTCGGCGTGGGAGTTGGTGTTGGTGGCGGTGCTACACCGAGTGGTTGCCAGGCGAGATCGTGTTCGTCAAAAGAGGCGAATGTGATGCGCCTGATGTTGCTCCCATCGGCGTTCATTAAAAAGATTTCGTCGGCGTTTGTCTGACCAACGCGATTGTAGCTTGTGAAGGCGATGGTAGTTCCGTCTGGCGACCATTCCGGATCACCCGAGTCGAGCGTTGTGCTCTGCGTGACGTTTACCTGGTTGCTGCCGTTGGCATTCATAACGAAGACCAGAGGCAGACCGGTGCGTTGACTGTTGAACGCGATCTTCGTCCCGTCTGGAGACCATGATGGCCCACCGTCCACCGTGGAGTTGTTTGTCAAACGTGTGGGGTTACTACCGTCGGCGTTCATCACATAAACTTCGAAGCCGTTGCCAACGTTTCCGGTGAGACCAGGAAAGTCACGTGAACTCGTGAAAGCGATCTTGGTCCCGTCAGGCGACCATGCGGGATCGAGTTCGACATCCGTGTTCGTAGTTAGTCTGGTTTGATTACTTCCGTCCGCATTCATCACATAGATTTCGCCCTTGCCCTCATCGCGGTTGCTCACGAAAGCAATCTTCGTCCCGTCGGGGGACCAAGACGGCTGGCTGTCGCTGGCGGAGTTGTTAGTGATGCGAGTCGGGTTGCTGCCGTCGGCATTCATCACATAAATCTGCGACTGGACTGTAAACGTCGTGCGGCCGAATGCGATCCTCGTACCATCGGGCGACCAGTTAGGATAACGATCGCGAAAACCGTTTCCGGTCTGGGTCAATTGGAGCAGTCCCAAGCCGTCGGGGTTGATGGTGTAGATAGTGTTGTCGCTGGTGAAGGCAATCCTGCCGTTTACTGCGAACGCCGCGACACGTTGGTATCGGGCGGTTGCGATGTAGCAGGCGATTGCGGCGATTGCGATTAGTAGTAATACCAATCGAGGGAATTTTGGGGGTATTTTCATCGTTATTACGGAACTCTGGTTATTCGGGCGGGCTAGTGCGGGGCAGTATAGCAGAGATGCGTGGTCCTTGGAATGCCGTGGTCTATTCAGTCTCGCCGGCCTGTTTGAGAACTCGGACTACCTCATCGTGGTCACCCTGAACAGCGAGCATGAGGGCCGTCTTACCATCTTTGTCTTTTGCCTTTAGGTCCGCACCTGCGGCAATTAACACGCGGCAAATATCGTCGTGGCCGTAACGTGCGGCTGCGAGTAGTGGCGTGTTACCGCGCTCGTCGGTGGCGTTCACGTCAGCGCCGGGGCTGGAAACCAAAGACTTCACCATGTCGGTATTTCCTTCCACGGTGGCGCGGAAGAGCGCGTCTGTCTGCGTGTTGCGAGTGCGCTGTTGAGCGCAACCACCCACGACCAGACAGAGCGCGAGCAGAATGCTAAGTCTCTTCACCTGTTCTTACTCCTTTTCATCTACCGGAAGGCCTGCCTCGGTCCAGGCATCGAAGCCTCCGTAGAGCGGATGGACGTTCTTCCAACCATGTTCCATTAGTATTTGCGCCACACTGGCGCTCGACGCTTCGTGTGGTCAAGTGCAGTAAGTGATCACCGTGCGGTCTCGCGGGATTTTATCGAGATGTTGTTCCGCCTCGTCCGCGGGCATTCGGATCGCGCCCGGCAATTTGGTATCAGCCTCAGCCCATGCTTTTGGGTTGCGAGTGTCGATAAATGTAAACGACTCGCCGCGATCCATGCGCTGCTTCACTTCATCGACAGTAACTCTGGTTGCTTCCATCGCTTCCTCCTCTCGTTACACATCTAAGCAACTCGTGCGCCTCGTCAAAACGCCCGTGAAACTATGCGGAATGTTTGCGACTGTACTTCAGGAATACACAGTTCAGACCATTTTCGATAGTAGATGTTCGAGGGCTGCGGAGGGGTCGGCGCATCTGCCGGTGTGGACTGGAGAGGTTTGAATCACTGTGCTGCGCGGGGCGACGAGCCAGTGAAAGCGTTGGCGCTGTGGTAGCTGACCGATCGATCCGGCGCCATCACCGCCGCGACAGATCGTCGGAATGGTGGCCAGGTGGTTTTTAACCAGATCGAGATCGACCGTTGGATCGAGTGTGAGTAGTCGCGATTCGTTCAACTTGATGCGTGCTTCGAGGAACGAAAGATCGGGACACGAGAGTATGATGCCGGCGTTGATAAACTCTTCGCGATCGACTTTGGGTACGACTCGGATCACGGCATAGTCATACCGGAATTTATCGGGCACGAATCGCCTCCTCAACGAAGTTGCGAGGCGCGTCGAGTCGCCTCGTTAAGTAATCGACGTAAGCCTGTCTGTTTTCGGCAGTGGTAGTGAATGGAGAGTTGTCGTGCATCCAGTCGTCAGGAATCAGGCCCACCACGCTTCTTATTACTTCTTCAGTGATCGCTTTCGTCATGGCTTCGTCGGCTGATTCGAGCGCGCTAGCGAAGGGAAGCAGGATATGTTCCTTGATCAATGGAAACGGATCCTTGCTGCGTTGGTCCATATCCTTCCACGCATGATGAAAGTACAGGGCCGCACCGTGATCGATCAACCACAGCCGCCGGTGCCACATCAGCATGTTCGCATTCCGCGGCGTGCGATCGACGTTCGTGACATACGCGTCAAACCAAACAATCCGCGACGCGAGCTCCGCATCCGGCTTCTCAGCCACGGGATCAAACATCACCGAACCCGGCAGATAATCGAGCCCGAGATTCAACCCACCGCTTGCTTTGATTAGATCCTGAATCTCCGGATCGGGCTCCGTCTTCGCAATCTCCGGATCGAGATTCACAAAAACCAACTCGGGCACCAAAAAACCCGCCGCCCTCGCCAGTTCTCCCGCAACCAACTCCGCAATCAGCGCCTTCGTCCCCTGTCCCGCCCCCCGGAACTTCAGCACATACATCCCCTCATCATCCGCTTCAACGATCGCCGGCAGCGATCCGCCTTCGCGGAGAGGCGTTACGTATCTTGTGGTATTTACGGTTCTCATTCAGGACCACAGATTACACAGATGGGCATGATTCGTCACCCTCAATAAGCTGGTTCGCTTTGAGCGTTTAGAATTTTGCATAATGTGTTTCGATACTTAACGATGAACAAACGCAAACCGACTTACTCTAAAGATCCAAAAATCGAGCTGAAAGCAATCAAGTATTACTCTGACTATCAGCTTGAATGGAACATCCTCATTCCACGATTGCGCGAATACTCGATTCAGAGAGTCGACTTTCTATCAATTGCTGGAGACGCTCCGAAGGACTTCATTACTGATAGCGAATATCGTCTTGGTCATCGTACACGACAACAACGGTCCGAGAGTTATATCGCGAAGGTAGGTTCGAAGTTCTATCCGAACGAATCGATTACGGAGCAACTGATAACTGAGATTGGGAAGATTTATGGGCTCAAGATCGCGGACTCAAAACTTCGGATGATCGGTCCTCAGGTCCGGTTCATGAGTAAATATTTTCTGAATCGAAACATTGAGCAGTTAACACATGGAGCTGAGATTTATGAGTACTCTTTGGGAAAAGAGAATTACGCGCAGCTTGCACAGAACAAGACTGAGAGCGACTTCTTCACTTTTGAAATGACCCGAGAAGCGCTGAGTCAGTTGTTTCCAGAAAACGCTGAAAAGATCATCAAAGGGTATGTCGAGATGCTGACGTTCGATGCGCTTATCGGACACAACGATCGTCATCCATATAATTGGGGAGTCATTGTTCCAATTCAAAAGTCTCGTGCGCCCAAGTTTTCTCCAGTCTATGACACCGCCCGAGCGCTGTTCTGGAACATACCCGAGTCTCGAGTGCAACAAATGTTGACGGATGACCGACAGTTGGAGAAATATGTCAAAAATTGTCTAGCCCCAATCGGGTGTGACAAGGAACCGTATGTTGATTTCTTTCGTTTGATTGGCATAATCTGGGAGAGCTTTGAGGTTTACCGCAATAATATCGAGAAATTCTTACTTCATACTCCGCTCAAACTAGCCTGCGAGAAGGTCGATAAGCAGTTCGGCACTTTGTTCAGTAAAGAACGTTCTGAACTAATTAAGAGGTGTTTACATCTAAGGCAGAGGAAGCTGTTGGAAGTAATTCCGTCATACCAGGGAAAGGAGGAACTGTCGCATGCCGATTAAGAAACTGATGGATAAGGCGAAGGACTGGCTCGGTTTTGCGCGCAGCGTGAAAGCTCCGCCGGAGGCTCATGCTAAGTTTCTTCTCACTTATGGTGACCTGTTAGTCGGGACGCTTACGGTTGAAGACGGAGTTTGGAAGTTTGAGTATTCAGACAGGTTTAAGTCTGAACACGCGCTTCGACCGATCGTGGAATTTCCGGATCTGAATAAAACCTACGAGAATGAAGAATTGTGGCAGTTCTTTGCTTCAAGGATTCCGAGCACTGAACAGCCTGAAGTTGAGCAAATTCTCAAACGCGAGCATGTTGAGGAAGATGATGCAGTTGCATTGCTCAAACTATTCGGCAAACGCACGATCGCCAATCCGTTTGAGTTGACGTTTGCTGCATAGGTAGCGTCAATTGTTTTGTGTAAAACGATCGTCTATTGCATAAGGCGCGGCCACTCTTTAGTAAACAGCCGGCCAGTTCTTCGTTGGCTCGTTCCTTTTGAATCCTCACTTGATACTTAGTGTTTGGCGTTCTATTTGGGTTCTGCAAACGTTGGTGTGCCGGGCAGACGATTAAGCTCCGAGACACCGGGCTCTGCTAACCAACTAACGAAGTCAGCGGCTGAAAGACGTCCAGTGAGAACCCTTATTAATCCTTCCATGAAGAGGTCATGCTTGACTAAGGTTATTTCACGAGACGCGGCAGCCTTCTTCTTTGAGGTTTCGTCGAAATCTGGTTTACCAAGCGTGATTCTTTTTATCTGAGTTAAATAGTCTGCCGCTTTTTGTTGCACAGCAAATGCTTCTTCTTTGCCAATGACAGGATGCTTGGTCACGGTCTTACATTCAATTAGAAGGCTTGTATTCCCTAACACAAGTTCGATATCCGGTACGTTTTGTCGTTTGCCATCATCAACCCTATTTACAGACCAGTTCAATTCTTCCTTAAGTAATGTGTAAATCGCATCGTCATACTCCACTCCGGTTGCTTGATTAGCTCTCAATACTTTTTCACGGATGCCAAGTTCAGTTCCCAACTGAAGATGTAAGCGTTCGAAGTTTGAAGAAGTCCCATCGAAAGAGTCAGACAGCGCAGCCAATAGGGCATCAGCCCGTTTGTCACTATTGAGCAAACGTCCTAATTGGTCTTTCTTTGCAGTTATTACGTCCATGACAGTAACTAGCCCATTTACTATTAAAGCCATCACTCGTTGTCTACCGACCCCGGGAACGCTTTTGCGACTCGCAATTCGAAGCACATCGAGAGCTTCTACAGGAGTGCCCCACCGAACGCGTCGGGCCAGCATACTTAGATTGTTTGTCACAGCTTGCGAGCACCCCAGGTCTGAAGCTCCAGATACACAGCTTAAGCCTTCGAGAATCCAACTAATATCTAACGCAAGGCGATGCAGGTTGCCAGCTGAGATTCCTGTAGCAAAGCGAATCTTGCGTTCGGCCTCACCCTGGATGAAGAGGTTCAGTGCATGAACAGAACGAGTGACCTGATCATTTGTTCTATCCCAAGCCGTTAGATGAAGCACATGCTGCATAAACAAGGAGGACTCAGGCTTCATCTGTCCTGATGCCCAAGGCAAAAATCTGGACGGAAATTCATCGGTGAACTCAGGACATGTTATGGCCCAATGAATGAGGCCACACTCATATGCGTCGAAGTTCTTCTCCATCTTATCGGCATCATTAGTAAGTAGTTCTACAAAACCATTTGCAGTTTCCGGCAGCAATCCAGACAAGGACGTAGACTTACCCAATGGAGTCGGCAGTATTATCGAATGGGTTTCTTCAACAAAACGTTTGTCTAATAGCCAATCGATCGCGTTTCGCGCCTTATCAACGATTTCATCAAGAAGTTTAAGGTTATACTCAAGCACTTCATGCCAATAGAAGGTGTTCTTGAAGAAAATGGCAAGTTCCTCTTTTGAAGACACGGCATGAGCAGCGACCAGCGAAAGTACCGTCCTGCTTACGCTCATCGTGAGAAGTTGCGAAGAGACTTCGTCGTTCTTGGGCGACACAAGTTCCTTTGCGTACTCAAGTTCTGCGTCATTTTGCGGCAGAAGAATCACGTGGCCGTTTTCGTGATGCCCCAAGCGTCCTGCCCGGCCGGACATATTTCGAAACTCAGATCTTGAAAACACCCTTCCAGCTCGATCACCGTAGTCATAAATTAATTTGGCGAAGACAACCGTTCGAAATGGGAAGTTGACGCTGCAGCAAGCGTTGACGTAGCAAAGCAGACATCGAAACTTGCTTGGATGAAGCCGGCTTCAATGACACTTCTCTCGTTTGGCGTGAGATCGGCTGTATGAAATGTGACTCTCCGTTCTGAGTGTGACATCAGTTGTTGCGACGATTCGGTGGGCTCTGTAAAAAGCTCAAGCTGCTCAGCGATACTAAGGGCATCGGCAGCCCTTTGACATCGTTCGCAATAGGTATTTGCAAGTTCCGCCGCCTCACGGCGTGACTCGGTAAAGACCAGCACTGGACCAAGCCCTTCTTCCAGCAGGATTCGAATAACCCCGTGGAGGTTATCGTGCTCGAAATGGCTGTCTTCGATCAGTCCGTCTTCTTCCCCGAGCCTGACTGTATACTGTTGTCTGTTGTAGACGATGGTTTGAATGAGATCTATGTCACGCTTATCACTGCGGACTACTTGACATTCCATCCATGCCGCAAGGTCTTCTGGGTTCTCGACCGTTGCCGTCAGGCCTACGAACTGCGGAGGCTGAGATTGGCGAAGAAGGGCACACAATACTTCGACGGATGGACCTCGACCGAGCTCACCGATTATTTGCAATTCATCGGCAATTACAATTGTCCTGGCTATTCTAAGCCGACCAGCAAGCACTAGACCCAAGGCCTTTTCGTATGTAGAGATCAGGATTCTGCAATTGACCTCACCTTCTTCATGTTCCCCTGTGCTAATTCCTACCGTTACATCCGGACCCCATCGAGGTCCAGAGATGCGTGTAGAGAAATCGCGAAATTTCTGTTCAGCAAGTGCTTTATGGGAGACGAGATAAAGGGCGTTGAGGCCGCTGCTCAAAGCATTAGCTAAGGCTATTTCGCCGATGAGGGTCTTACCAGACGAAGTGGGTGCGCATACAATGGCGCTCGAACCTTGTGCTACTCCAGCTTCGATCGCGCGCACTTGAATATCAGTCAGCGATTGTATGCCCCAGTCTTGAAGGCAAGAGATTGTTAAGGGACTCAACTTCGGATTGTTTTCATAGTCATTTGTCATTGCGGACCTCTCAGGCCTGAGACCTATCTAATTAATGACCGAAAACGAGAAACATTACTCGTGCGAATTGTGTTATATTGCAGTCACTCCACCAAAACAGAAGCGGGCCGGATTGTGCTAGCACACAACGCCGACCCTAGAACCTCAACCTTCACGAGAAAGGATGAAATCCATGGCTAGTCATAGTAGCGCAACGACGCTTGAAATACCTCACGTAAACCGAAAATCCAGGACCGACACTATTGTTGATGCTCTGAAAGAAAGAGCGCAGGCTGTTTTGAATGACAGATCGATCGATCCGCAGAGCCGGGCGATTATTCGTCATGCTTTGGAGACGACTGATCCGTGGCTCGCTAGACTCGTGCGGCAGGAAGATGCAGGTGAAGACATTGTCGAGACGATCGAATCGGAACCGATGGAAACATCTGGCGGGGATGATTCAAACAGAGAAAAGATAGAAGCACTGGCGGAGATGATTTGTCGGGGCGGCGAAGAACCTGCGGCAGCGTTGTTCGTACTCATGGGAGTGTTGCAAAACTCAAGTGAGCCCAAAGCGCTTGCGCACGTTGCGAAGCATTTGGCGTTTACTCGGTGCGGTGAGTTTAACGTTTACGGCATGGTTGACTCGCAGTTGGCTGTGCTCGAGCGCGAGCTGTTCGCGTAAAAATATTTCACGTGAGGCCGCAAAGACGGACCGAAGAATTTACAAGCGATCTTGCGGCTTTGCGTGAGAATCAACCGCCATTCCAGCTGTTTTAAAGAAATCCGTTCTTAACAAGATCACCGAGATTTTATTTTTGATCCTTGCAAATAGCATTTAAAACTCCGGAAAGAGTAATTACGATCGACGAGATATTGTCTAGTTGGGCCAGATCATACCCTGATCTTGGCAAATAGCATTTAAGACTACTGGTAGAGTAATTAGGATTGACGGGGATTGTTTGAGCCAGACCAGATTCAATGCATGATCTGGCAAAACCCTCTGCATTTTCAGAAAACCTAATCAATATTGCCAAAGGCAAGATGATACTTCCGACATTCAATCTGCAGTTCGTCGGAGTGCAAGCATTCGTCTCAGGATGCGGACAAGATCTGACAGATCGTGGATGTGATCGGACGGATCTTAAATGTGATCCGGTGAGTTCAAGAAATCATTTAGCTCATTCAGTGGCAAATCTGATCGCATCTCGATCACGGACAAATCAACAAACCTGACGTTGGGCTTGAAGCGTTAGTAGCTTCAGGCTTTTCGTTGCCGACTTCAGTTAGCACTTCTTCAATATCGTGATTCATCCAGTAGCGGAAGAAATTCTCACCGGTGGTGTAGGTGCGCGATTTCATTCGATCGATGTAAAGAATGCCGTTCAAGTGGTCTATCTCGTGTTGAAGAATGCGCGCGTACCAGCCGTGCGCGTTGATCGTTACTTCTTCACCGCGTTCATTCAGACATTCGACGCGGACATCCAGCGCGCGGTCGACGACTGCCTGGTAGCCCGCCACGCTGAGACAGCCTTCGAAGAATACTGCCGGCGAATTATCCACAACCGTGAGCTTTGGGTTGAAGATGACGTGAAATGGAATTGCGGATCGCTGACGGGCTGCAAGTTCTTCCTCGGAGAGATCCTTGATGTAGGTTGCTCGATCCTCGATGACTGCGAGTTGAATAGATTGGCCGATCTGAGGCGCGGCGAGCCCGACTCCCGGTGCCTCGCGCATCGTGTCTCGCATCAATGGGATTAGTTCCTGGATGGATGGGCCGAGGATCTCTTCTTTTGTTAGTGGGCGACTTTGCCTACGCAAGACAGGATCACCAGCCTGGACAATCTTTAATGTCATTCACGTAACTCCTCAATCGTGGCCCACGATCCACAGATTACACTGATTACAAACGCGATTTATTCTGCCATTCTGTCGACGCTATGCCTCACAAGAAAAACCTCACAAAGACTAGTCTATCCCTATCTGTTCAACTCATCGAGCGAAGGATCTACTTGATTCGAGGTCACATGGCGACAGGCGTTATATGACTGCTAATTAAAGTAATTCTCGACTTGAGATCACGAATTGTGATCTCAAACATTGGACGCAACCACGTCCTAAAATCGGAACGGCGCCGATCCAAATCCAGCAAGATTCGAATTCGTAATTATCCAAATTGAGCAAGAGTGTGCTTGCACTTCAAAACAAGGGGCGGCCACGGAGTGCCGCCCCTACAATTACGCCCGAGACCGCACTGATCCACACGCGCAGGGAATAATGCTTGCCCCTTCAGCAGTGAAGCGACCCCAGGCGCTTCCTCGTGTTCCATTACTCGGACAATAAACTTCAAACTTTTGGAGGGGTATCCATGAAACGATCTCTAATCGCTGCTGCGCTGCTCCTACTCTTGATCAGTGGCCCACCAGCCTTGGCGCAAAGCGGTTCGACCGGTTCAATCGCCGGTACGATCAGCGATCCGACAACGGCTGTCGTTCCTGGTGCAACCATCACGGTCAAGAACAACGCAACCAGTCAGGAGTTCACCGCGACCAGTGCCGGCAACGGTACCTTCAGTGTCCCGGCGCTGATCTCCGGAACTTACACTGTGACTATTGCAGCACCTGGATTCAAAACCACAATCCTGCCTAACGTGAAAGTCGACGTCGGCACACCTTCGAGCGTCAACGTCACGCTTGAAGTCGGCGTGCCAACGGAAACAGTGCAGATAGTCGACGCCGCCGGTGAGCTGATACAAACTCAGAACGCCACCGTCGGTACAACAATCACCGGTCGTCAAATCGTCGATCAGCCTCAGGCATCGCGCGATGCGCTCGACCTCGTAACCCTACTTCCCGGTGTTCAGACAACCGGCCGTCCTCGTACGTCAACAGTGAACGGTCTGCCGAAAGGCGCACTCAACATCACGCTCGATGGCGTGGACGTGCAGGACAACCTGATCAGTTCAAACGACGGTTTCTTCACCTTCGTGCGACCGCGCATCGACGCAGTTGGCGAAGTCACAGTTTCCACTGCGGCTCCAGGTGCTGAAAGCGCCGGCGACGGCGCCGTGCAGATCAAGTTTGTGACGCGCGGCGGCACAAATGATTTCAGTGGCAGCGTCTACTGGTACCATCGTGAGCCATATCTCACGGCCAACTATTACTTCAACAACGAAACATTGGCCCCAACTTACTTTGGTAAGGCTCCGAAGAACCGCATCCTGCTCAACCAGTACGGTGTTCGAGGCGG